>Ga0315273_10000307_pt1 | contig 48799 bp, 41 predicted proteins | sample YL17G02_0_MG_FD_205753 | JGI IMG/M metagenome (GOLD analysis project Ga0315273, IMG submission 205753) | Sediment microbial communities from Yellowstone Lake, YNP, Wyoming, USA - YL17G02_0 | ecosystem: Environmental > Aquatic > Freshwater > Lake > Sediment | place: USA: Wyoming | collected...
AGTTTCAGCTTTCATAGATCCTTATCCCCTGTTTGCGTTTAACAGGCGTACCTATTACCAAAAAACTACGTGCACAGTAAGACCATGATTCTTCTATTACACACTTTTTTTTTACCGCCGCGGCCCTAGCGTACTTAAGTGTTCTAAATTAATAAGTTCTATACGCCTAAGCCGACAGTCCCCTGCGGCCGTCTCGGGCCCTGAGGGCAGCTAAAGCCAGCCGGGACTACCCAGGCCGCCCCGCTTTTATCCCCTAGCAGCGCCCGGCGTGGACGCACAGGAATTTGATAAATGGCTGTTGCCACTGGGTTTCTTCGGCAGCAAAGGCGGGAGTATGGCCCTCGCCCGGCAGCGACCAGAACTCTTTGTCCTTGGACCCGACCGCATCGTAGAGGGCCTTGCCCTCGGCCAGAGGGATGACCGGATCGACGGTCCCATGGATGGACAAAAAGGGCAGCCGCAGCCGAGGCGCATAGGTAACCGGGCTGTCCTCATCGCTGATCAGATAGGAAAGGGGCACCTGAAAGGGCCAAGTCAGCCAAACATCAGCAAGTTTGACCTGAGCTAGGTCCCGGTAAGAAGCAAAGGTGGACTCCACGGCCAAGACCTTGACCTGGCCAGGAGGAGCCTCGGCCACCACCACTGTGGCCACAGCTCCGCCGAGGCTTTGGCCAAAGACGATCACGTCCTTGCCCCGCAACTCGGGCGCTTGCCGGACCCAGTCGAGTACGGCGCGGCCATCCCGGAACAGTCCAGCGCGCTCAGGCACACCGCTTGACCGCCCGTAACCACGATAATCAAAGGTCACCACGTCATACCCGGCTTTCGCCAACCAGGCGACGAAGAGGAAGTGCGCGCTCATATTCTGTGCATTGCCGTGGAAATGCACCACCACCGCCCGGCGGTCCTTGCCAGCGACAGGCGCGATATGCCACAGGTTGAGCCGAGTCCCATCGGCTTCGTCCAGGTTGTGCTCCTGGTAGCTGAGCTTGAGCTTGTCCGGCCGCACGTAATCGACCTGATCCGGAAAGTAGTAGAGGCTGTTGCAGCCCGACACCACCAGGGCCAATAAGCCGAGACAGGCCCCCTGTGTTATGATATTGAAAATCGTTCTCAAGGATTCTCGCCCCCTGGATGACCTTGCCCGCCGGGACGCGCACCGGCATCCTTCACCGCTTGTGTTGGCATGAGACCTTTATGCACAAATCCCTTTGCCTCTTAGTCCTATCATCGATGCTATCGCTGCACCTAGCGCACTCGGCTGCGGCCGCCGAGTCCCCGACATCCCGGCCATCACCACGGCTGCTGGTGCATCTGCTCGATTACCTGGCCCGAGACTATCCTGGCGCCGTTGGTCCCGGAGGCCAAGTGCTGTCGCCTGGCGAGTATAGCGAACAAGTTGAGTTCAGTCACACGGCCGTCGAGACGAGTCGGCAGCTGCCTGAATTGCAGGCCAGCCCCGAGCTCCTCTCGGGCGTCGAGCAACTGGCTGCGCTCATCGGCAACAAGGCCGAGCCAAAAGACGTCGCCACGCTCGCCCACACCCTGCAAGACCAGGTGATCAAGCTGGTCCACCTGCAGATCGGTCCAGTCACCCAGCCGGATTTGCCGCGCGGCAAGCTCCTCTATCAACAAAACTGCGCCGTTTGTCACGGCGCCGAGGGGCGTGGCGACGGCCCTGGCGCTACCGGTCTAACGCCGCCGCCAGCTAATTTTCTGGACAGTGCCAGGATGGACAACGTCACGCCCTTGCATGCGTTTAACACCGTACGCATCGGTATCCCAGGCACGCCGATGCCGAGCTTTCCGTCCCTGTCCGATGCTGATGCCTGGCATGTCTCGTACTATGTCTTATCCTTACTGCCTGGGCGCCAACTGCCGCCGTGGCAAGCCAACACGCCACCCGTTGCGACGATCTCCGACTCGGGTACCGATGCTCAAGCCGCTCTCGCACATGCCAAGGCCCTGCTCAGCTCGGCGGTTGCCGCCTACCGTGACGGCGACTTCGGCGCCGCCAAAACCCAAGCCCTGCAGGCTTACCTAGAAGGTATCGAGCCGGTCGAGCCGCGGATCAAGGCGTCGAATCCCGATGCTTCGATGACGGCCGAGGCCAAGATGTCTGCCGTACGCGCAGCGATCGAAGCTAAGGCGCCGTTAGCCCAAGTCGAGGCGGCGGTTGCTGCTGCGTACGAACAGATCGCGGTGCTTGAGGCGCTGCTCACCCATAACGACCTATCACCAGGCGTCGCCTTCGTGGCCGCTGCGTCGATCCTGTTACGCGAAGGCTTTGAAGCGGTCCTTTTGATTATGGCCTTGCTCGGCGTCATCCGCGCCTCGGGCTCCAAGCGCGCGGCGCTGTGGGTCCATGGCGGCTGGCTGGCAGCGCTTGGCCTTGGCTTTATCACCTGGGTATTCTCAGGGTATCTACTCAAAATCAGCGGCGCGCAGCGGGAAATGATGGAAGCCGTGACCTCGCTGCTCGCGGTCGTCGTGCTGCTCATCGTCGGCTTCTGGCTGCACAGTCGCACCGAAATCGGCCGTTGGAACCGCTTTCTGCGCGTCAAAGTTCGCGCTGCGGTGCAAAACCGCAGCTTTCTTGGCCTTGCCAGCATCGCCTTTCTGGCGGTGTTTCGCGAGGCCTTCGAGACGGTGCTATTCCTACGGACCATCTGGCTGGACAGCGGTGAACAGGCGCGTTCTGCTTTGACGCTTGGCGTGTTCGTGACCCTGGCGCTGATCATCCTGGCGTCCTGGGCCTTGCTGCGATTTAGCGCGCGGATCCCGGTGCGCAAGCTATTCGCATTCTCCGCAGTGGTGATGGCCTTGCTCGCGGTGATCCTCACCGGCAAAGGTCTGCACGCGTTGCAAGAGACGGGAGCACTGAGCGTGACGACGTCGCTGGCGGCGCTGCGTTTTGAAACCTTGGGGCTCTTCCCGACCTATGAAACGTTGGTGCCGCAGGTGTTGGTGCTGGCGCTGATTATTGGGCTGTGGAGCTTTGGGAGGAGGCCAAGTAGGGGCACTTCCATGTGAAGTGCCACGGCGAGACGACGCACAGACGCCACATTACTCGGACGCGTGATCCTAGCGGACACGGCTCTTGTCCGTATTGCGCCCCACCGTTTCTCCACGCACTCCTTTTTCGATTATTTTTCGGACGTTAATTCGACTTAAGCGGCAATCCAAACCCCCATTGAAATCAGATGGATTCAACCTCCTTTTGTTTTCCTCAAAAGTTCTGCCGACCATCCGCCGAAACGCCCTCCATCATGATCGTTGGTCATTGCTCGCAGGGTGACATCAACTCGACCTCTATCACGATCGGAACGACGCGTATGCTAAAGCGCCTTTTGTTGGTCTTGTTACTGGGTCTGTCTTTCAGCAACAACGCCTCGGCGCTCACCTTGCGCGACCTCCTTGAGACCCTGCTGCCTCAGTCGCACCGGCCCACTGCGCCGGCGTCGTTCACGGCGACTGCGGCCTCAGCAACCACAGCGGATCTCAGTTGGAAGGCAGGTGGCACTGACGTTGGCGGCTACATCCTTTTGACCTTTCACGACGTCTCGTCGAAAAGCTTGCGGCTACCGAAAAGCTGCCGCTTCTATCTCGGCGCAGACCGTGACGTCAAAAGTCACGATGACGACGATGAAGGCGAGGACGAGGATCGTCGCAAATTTCCGCGCGTCGACTCAACATCCCTGGGCATGGTCTCAAGCTACCGTGTCACCGGCCTAAAACCCCTAGAAATGTTGATGTTTCGCCTTTGTGCCGTCAGCGCCAGTCGCCCCAAGCGCGTCTCGAACGGTGCCGAGGCCTTTTTGACCATGCCATCAGCAACGTCTATTCAAATCGCAGCGATTGCCGACGTACTGACCAACATCCCCAAGCAGGTGTCTGCTGCCATCACCAGCAACTCATCTTACACGACGCAATGGTCGCAAACCGCTGGGCCCGGACGTCTCACCTTTTCTCCTTCGACCGGCCTCACTACCAAAATCAGCGCTGACCTCGACGGCCTTTATCAGGTGACGGTGACCGCCACAACGACCTCTGGCGTCAAAGCGTCGACCAGCTTCAGGTTCACCTGGGCGACTGCCAAGCCCGTCGTGACGCTTGCACCCAAATTTTTCACCAATAAACCTCTAGTCATCCCGGCCACGGTCACCAGCACTTTGGCCCTCACCTATCAGTGGACTGCAACACCGGCCGCTGGCCTTACTTTTTCAGATGCAAAAGCGCTATCGCCGACCATCACCGCAGCTGCAAATGGCACCTTTGTACTGCGCATTGTGGCGACCGATCAGGCCGGCAATCAAGGGAGTGCCTCCACCAATCTAACTTGGTCGACGACTCCACCAGTCGTCTCAACTCCAGGCGCGATCTATACCCGTCTGAGTTCGGTTCAACTCACCGCCACAGCCATTGGTTTAGGACCATTGAGCTATCAGTGGCAAAGCGTCGGCGGCTCCTCGCTCCTGACTTTTATCAATGGCAATTCACTTACTCCGACCGTGTTTATCCCGATTGATGGCGTCTACACTGCACGTCTGATTGTCACCGATTTGGCAGGTAACGTTAGTACAGCCGACGTGAAAGTAGCGAAGGATGCCACTTCGCCAGTGGTTTTGGCAGGTGACGACGTCCTTGCATCGGCTCCCATTTCGCTACAAGGATCGGCCATCGATGCGAGTGCCATCACGGTCTTGTGGACTAAGATCTCGGGCCCAGGCACCGTGACCTTTTCGGCTGCTACCTCGCTGACCACCACGGTGACCGCAAGTGTCGCAGGTTCTTATGAGTTGCAGCTGACCGCCACCGACAGTTTTGGTAATAGCGGAAGCGACCGTGTCACCTACACCTTCGACAATATTCCACCTTCGGCCATCATCACGTCTAGGCTTGATAGCCCAACGACGACCTCGCCGATACCTCTAGACATCACCTTTAGCGAGCCAGTAAGCGGCTTTTCCAAAGCAGGTCTCGCCGTGACCGGAGCCAGTGTTGGAGACGTGAGCGGCAGTGGAGCCTCCTATCAAGTAAGTTTGGTGCCGTTTGCCGCAACGGTGACTGCCCAAGTCAAGGCTAGCACGGTTCCCGATCAGGCCGGAAACAACAACCTCGCCTCAGCCATATTCTCGATAGCCTACAATAATCCCAACGGCAATGGCGGGGGTTCTGGTGATGGCGGTGGAGGTATCTCGACGACCGTGGTCTTTGACGAAGCGGCTTTTCAAAACTGTCTGAGGTCCAATGTACCAAGCGCCCCTGCCTTGGGCACGCCGGCAGGTGGGTCGCTGGTGTCGTTTTACGACAAGATCAAGTTTTTACTTCCGGACCAATCTGGCCTGACGACCCTTTTGGACCCGGCAAGCACGGGTATGATCCGCGGCCGGGTGCTCAATTTTGATGGTACGCCAGTCATCGGCGCAGTGGTGTCCTTACCTGACTATCCTGGTTTTGGCGCGACCACCACGTCTGCGTGTGGTGACTTCTACCTGGCGGCTAATGGCGGCATGGGCTATGCGGTCGTCGTCCGCAAGCCCGGCTTTATCGAAGGCCAACGCATGGTGGACGTTCCGAAGGGGCAGTTTGTCTGGATGGATGACCTCATCATGAGACCGTTAGACGTCAAAAAGACCGTCCTTACCATTGGTGGCAGTGACAGCGGCGTTTCAGTGGCCCAAAGCAGCGTCATGACCGACGCCGACGGCCCAAGGCGGGTCTCGCTGCTGGTGCCTAACAGCACCTTTGTGACCATCAAAAATGCCGATGGCAGCGTTGCTCAAAGTGGCCTTTCAAGCATCACTTTGAGTGCTAGCGAATTTACCGTCGGTCCAAACGGCCCCCTCGCCATGCCTGCTCGGCTGCCACCGACATCCAAGTATACCTACGCGACCGCCTTCAAGATCGATGAAGCGAACGATGACCAGACGGTCGAGTTTTCTCGCACCATCTACGCCTACGTCGATAACTTTCTTAAGTTTCCGGTCGGCACCTTGGTGCCTTCAGGCTACTTCGATCTGCACGACCATCTATGGAAGGGCAGTACCGATGGGGTGGTCGTCCAGATCATCGACATCAGGGCCGGCCAGGCGGTCATTGGCCTGAGCGCAAACAACCAGCCAGCATCGGCAAGCCAGCTGGATCTGCTGGAATTTACGCCGGCAGAACTGACGACGCTCGCTAGTACTTTTACGGTGGGTCAACAGTTTTGGCGCGTCCCCATCCCGCATTTTACGACGTGGGATTTCAACTGGCCTGGAACAGCTCCGTTTAGCGCACCCTTTTTGCCAGACTCGCGCAACCGCGGTGAACCACGCCACGATGCTGGCAGAGACCCTGTGTGCAACCAATGCTCCCATTCAACGATCAATGTGCCGACACACACCTTAAATGAGGTCCTCGCGGTCGCCGGCACTCCCTTCAAGCTCAGCTACCAGAGCGACCGCATGCCAGGCTACCGCAAAGCCAACGAGCTCAGCATACCCATTGGTTCGCTTCATTCGATCGCCGCAGATGGCACTGATCCAGCTGTGTTGAGCGTCGACGTCCAGGTCGACGTCGAAGGCAGTCGCTACAAGGCCACGATTGACCACTCGCCGCGCGAGCAAGAGACCTATCAATTTATATGGAACGGTCTCGACCAATTTGGTCGTAAGGTCATCGGTGGCAGTACGGCCGAGGTGACCATTACCCAGCACGTCGACAGTGCAAGCTACCTCAGTTCATTGATTGAGTTTACTTCTAGCAGCGCCGCTCGCACCGCAAGCAGCTTTACTAGCAGCGTTGCGCCCAGTCTTGGGTCGAGCTGGGGTGAGGTCGCAGGGTCCGACTCCGGCATTAGCCGCGAAGCCGCCTCGACGACCAACGTGCTCCGCTGGAACGGACTGATCGGAGCCAACACCTTGCTCGATCCAAGTCGATTCAAAATGGGCGGCTGGTGGTTTAGCCCGCAGCATGTCAAGGATATCGAGCACAACATCATCTATTTTGGCGATGGCACTCTGCGCCGTGGCTATGCCAGCAATTTAGTCATGACTAAACTCATCGGCGATGAGTCATACTACTCAAACTATCAGCTTCCGGTTGATTATAAATATCCACTCACAGTTGGAGGTTTGACAGGAAGTCGCCTGGCCGTTGGTCCCGATGATTCGATGTACCTGTTTCTACGAGGAAACTCTTCAAGTCCTGTGCTCGCAAAGGTCACCCCCAGCGGCCAACAATCCATCATCGCTGGCATTGGCACCGGAGAAAGCGGTACCGACGATGTCGATCCAAAAACGATCTCGATCGGCTCGTGTATCCATGATCAGTACATCGATGTGAGCTCAGACGGAGCCGTTTACTTTACCGAATGCATCTTCGTCAGAATTGACGAAGAATGGACCCTGCTGCGCCGCATCGATCCCCTAACCGGCTTGATCAAGACCGTCGCCGGTCGCAAACCATCACCCGGCGAATCAACCAGCCAAACGACCCTACAAGACGGCGACGGTGGCCCAGCTACGAGCGCCCTGATCAGAGGACCTGTCAAAGGTATCAACGTCGACAAATCCGGCAACTATTTTATCGCCACCACGTCGACCATTCGCAAGGTATCAACCAGCGGCACTATCTCGACGATCGCTGGCCTTGGCACCGCCGATATTTTGGGCAACCCTTACAGCGTCGACGATAGCGGCAATGACGGACCAGCGCTCCAGGCCACCATATGCATCCGCTGGGCATTGCATCGGCCAGCGACGGTACCTTGTACGTGACCGATGGCTACACCAGCCAGGTCCGACGCATCACCAATGATGGTCTGATCGACGCCTATGTGGGTCAGTACCCAACCACACCTTACTGCGTGTTTACCTCCAACGATCCCCACCGGCGCGACGAGGTTTGCCTAACTGGTTTGGGAGCAGTGGTGGTCGGCAAGGATGAAAGACCGTATTTCACGTCTGAACTCTCGGTCATGAGTGTCTCAAGCCAGGACCTCCTTGAGATCAAGGTCGGCCCATATATCACCCAATTCTCATCGTCAAAAGCGCTAAATCTCGCCGCCAACCTAAGCTCCGCAACCCAGGTTCAGGTCTTTGGCGACTCCTTTGCCACCGACAGCCGAGGCAATATCCTCATCAATACCGGAACGGAGATCTGGCGCACCCAGCCGAATCTAGGTGACATCTCCAGCGACGGCTCAGAAATCTACATCTTTGATGCAACCGGCCGCCACCTGAAGACCCTCGACACCCTAACCGGAGTGGCTCGCTACACCTTTGCGTATACCAACGGCCTGCTCACCTCGGTCATCGACCTAAACGGCCTGGTCACCACCATCGAACGCGACGGCTCAGGGCAAGCCCTCGCTATCGTCGCTCCTTTTGGCGCCCGCACCGAACTAAGTATCGACGCCGACGGCTACCTGAGCTCGCTGAAAAATCCGCTACAGCAATCAGCCCGAATGACCTACGTCCCGAGCGCCAACGCCGGCGGATCCGGCCTGCTCAGTAGCTTCCAAGATCTCAACGGCCAGACTAGCCACTACCAATTTGATAGCTCAGGCCTCCTGTCGACTGCAACGGATCCGCTCGGTGCTGTCTCCAAGCTGAGCTTCAACCCAGAATTGAATCGCCAAGTGCTAGACCCCCAAGAACAGGTGTCAAACTTTACCTCGGCTCTTGGCCGAGTCACTTCATATGATTCTAGAAGCTTCGGCGGTTCCAATACGGACGTCTACATCACCAATCCTGACCTAACCACCACAGAGGTCAACTACGAACAAGACTTTAAAGGGGTCTTCGTTCAAGGCGTCTCGCACCAAAGCACCTACAGCGACGATCCTCGCTTTGGCGCCTACGGCCGCTACGAAAGCCAGACGAAGGTGCGGGTGGAGCCCGGCCTCCTGACCAGTATCAAGCGCACCAAGACCGCGACCGTCGCCGACCCCCTCGATCCCTTTTCCGTCACTCAGCTCGTCGAGAGTCGCGTCGTCAACAACAACACTTATCTGACCACCACTGACACCGTAAACCGCATCGTCACCTCGCAAACGCCGACCGGCTACACCGCCTCACAAACCTACGACGCCAAAGGTCGCACGACCAAAGCCCAAGGCCCAGGCCTTTACCCGATGTTTATCAGCTACGACTCCAGCGGCCGCATCAGCCAGCTCGCTCAGGGTCCAGCCTGTGACATCGACCTGACCAACTGCAGATCCTACCGCTACGCCTATATCCCCATGGGCCAGCCCGGAGCCGGTGAACTTGCCTCCGTCACCGATCCACTAGGTCAAGTCACCACCTTCACCCGCGACGCCCTTGGCCGCGCCGTCAGCACCACCTACGGAGGCACCACCACTGCCCTGCGCTACGACGGCCTCGGCAACGTCACTGCCGTCTTGCCCCCAGGACACGACACCACAAACGATCACGAATTCAGCTACAGCCCTGTCAGCCTGCTGCAATCCTATAGCCCTCCAACCATCTCAGCACTAGCGTCCTCATCGACCAGCTACACCTATGACCTCGATCGATCCTTGACGCAGCTCAGCCTACCCGACACCGGCACAAGCCCGCTGGCCGTCACATATGCCTACGATCCGATCAATGGTAAACTCCAAACTCGTACTCAACCTGAAGGAGTCACGACCTTTGGCTACGAATCAAGCTACGGCCTGCTCAACCGGGTCACGGGTCCAACCAACGTCGACCTCAGCTTTACCAGAGCGGGGCCTTTAGTCTTGAGCACCTCCTTTGCCAACGTACCAGTGGCGGGTGTCACACCAGTAGCGAACTGGACCTACACACCGACCTTTAAACTGGCCAGCGCTTCGATGGATCAAGGAACGGCCATTGACTACACCTACGATGCTGACGATGTCCTCAGTCAAGTGGGTGGCATGCAGATCACTCGCGGAGCCAACGGCCAATTTGCCACGACGAAGCTGTCGAGCATCGCCACCAGCTATGGCTACGACGGCTTTGGGGACCTTAGCGGGATGACCGCGACCTATGGCGGGTCGACCATGCTTAGCACGACTTTGACTAAGGACTCCGTTGGACGGATCATCGGTCGTACCGAGAGCGTCAACGGCGTGAGCAATGCCGCTAGCTATCAGTATGATCACCTAGACCGGATCTCGTCGGTGACGATCGGTGGCGTGACGACTAGCTACAGCTACGACGTCAACGGCAACCGATTGAACAACGGCGCTGTGTATGATGCTCAGGATCGGCTGATTTCCGACAGTATTTATAACTATGCTTACGATGGGCGAGGAGCGCTGAGGCAGAAGGTCAGCAAGCTCAATGGCGAGGTGTCCAACTATCAGTACGATGTGTTTGGGCATCTGATGTCGGCGACGCTACCAGGCGGTAAGAGCGTCAACTACCAGCTTGATGGGCTGGGTCGGAGGGTGGCACGGCAGGTGAATGGTGGGGCGTGGACTGGGTTGATTTATCAGGATGATACGCATCTGATTGGGATGGTGGATGCGAGCGGGATTGTGACGGCGCAGTTTGTTTATGGGACCAGCGATCACAGTCCAGACTACATGAGCAAGAATGGCGTCAGCTACCGCATCATAAGCGACGAGAGAGGCAGTGTGAGGCTCGTCGTAAATGCAACGGATGGGACGGTGGCGCAGCGGATGGATTATGATGTGTGGGGTAATGTTACGGCGGATACGGCGCCGGGGTTTCAGCCGTTTGGGTTTGCGGGTGGGATTTACGATAGCGTGACGGGTTTGGTGAGGTTCGGGGCGAGGGATTATGATGCGTCGACAGGACGCTGGCAATCGCGAGATCCCATACTCTTTAATGGTGGCCAGGCGAACTTGTACGTCTACGCTGGAAATGATCCGCTGAATAGGATTGATTCGGATGGAAAGAACCCAGTGCTTATCGCCGCAGGCATTGCTGCTGGTAGCTTCGCTATCATAAATGGGACCACTGCTGGAATAATTGCCTACAATCAAGGGGCACGAGGTTGGGTGTTAGCCAACGCTATAGCGAATGGTGCTGTTGTTGGCGCCATCGAAGGAGCAATCGTCGGAGCGACCAACGTTTTTGGCGGTACAGGTGCGGCTTTCATAGCAGGGACGTGCGGAGGCATTTTAAACGGAGCTCAAGCGGCTGAAACTGCTGCAGGAAATTTGCCAGGTCTTAGTAATTTTTTTCAAAGCAATCCCTCGGGGGGCGCTACTAAATGACTGGCAGCAAGCACACATGTTTACTATGTGGCGGAGTGTTACGGTCCCTTAAAACTAGGAAAGAGGGCGGCGCTACTTGTATTTGTGCCGACTGTAAATGCCTCTATAAATATAGAATTGCAAACAAAAATATTATGGTGATCTACAAGGCGTTGACCTGGATTGGTGGCATATCTCTAATCGGTGTTCCGATCCTAGCCAGTCAAGTGGCTCACTATCCACTCATATTTGCGATCGAACTTGGATCATTAATTGGTCTCGTGCTAGTTGGATTATCCACGGCGGTCTCAGTTTTTTTTGTCGTCCCTGAGATTATTAAACGCTCTAACGAATCTATGCCCTCGCGGGAACCTGAGGCATAAGAAAAAGCTTAAATCCGTCAGTCTAACAAGCTAGATTTAATGCCTTACTAATGGCTAAGCTTCTGGCTACCTGACGATCTTTTTGGCACTGGTGTCTCCAGCGCGATATCCTAGATCTAACGCAGATTGCCGCAGCTCTGATCGAGCGCTACCAAAAGCATCTTTTTGTTACCGCAACGCAACGACTGGCAAGGGTCTGGGCTTTGCTTCACAGCGCTACCACTTGTCGAATCTGCGAGAGTTTTTTAAGCGGTGCGTCAAAAAGAAGATTCTCCCGACTAACCCCGCAGCGGATCTAGAACTACCACAGGTCGGCAGACGCCTACCTAAAGCCATCCTAACCACCGACGAAGTCGAGCAGATCATGAGTGGCATTGATCTCGAGATGCCGGCCGGAGTGCGGGACCGCGCCATTCTCGAGACCCTGTACTCAACCGGTATCAGGCGGCGGGATTAGCCAACCTAGGCCTCAAGGACCTCGACTACGGCCGCGGCACGCTGGTCGTACGCCAGGGAAAGGGCGACAAGGACCGCCTCCTGCCGATCGGGGAAAGGGCTCTTCTGTGGATCGACAAGTATCTGACGGAGGTCCGGCCTTCGCTAGTCTCTGGCGAGGATCCAGGCACGGTTTTTCTGAGCCGCGACGGCCGACCGCTCAACATTGCCACGCTATCGCGCCTGGTGCGTGAGCATATCGAGCGGCCGACGCTTGGCAAGAGTGGCTCCTGCCATCTTTTCCGCCACACCATGGCCACGCTGATGCTGGAAGGCGGGGCCGACGTGCGCCACGTCCAGGCCATGCTTGGCCACGAACACCTGCAGACGACCCAGATCTACACGCACGTCGCTATCCATAAACTCAAAGAAGCCCACAACGCTTCCCATCCTGGGGCAAAGCTGAAGCCCACTCCAAAGTCACCGAAAGCCAGCGACCCCGAGTAGTCCCACCACCAAGTCCATCTCCAGCGCGGTCATCTAGGGAAAAATCCGCATCGGGGGTCTCAAGCTCGCCGCGTAAAGTCATGCCTGCTATCTCGCTGCTTAGCTGCTAAACTTGCCTACAGAATGTACAACCGAACTCGAAAATTCGCGTCCGATGCTCCCGATTACATGATCAAGAGCGGCGTCAGCTACCGCATCATCAGCGACGAGAGAGGCAGTGTGAGGCTCGTCGTAAATCCAACGGATGGAACGGTGGCGCAGCGGATGGATTATGATGTGTGGGGTAATGTCACGGCGGATACTAATCCTGGGTTTCAGCCGTTTGGGTTTGCGGGGGGACTTTACGACAACGTGACGGGTTTGGTGAGGTTTGGGGCGAGAGGTTATGATGCGTCGACGGGAAGGTGGACGGCGAAGGATCCGATCTTCTTTGGCGGTGGGCAGAGCAATCTTTACGTCTACGCTGGGAACGATCCGGTTAATAGGGTGGATCCGAAGGGATTGTTCATCCTCTATGTCGGTGGTTTCGGTACGGCTGCTGGCGGAGAGAGTGGAGACCATGGCTCGCGTGGTGTGTTCATCGGTATCGGAGATGACGCCGGCCATTTCGGCTCGTACACTTCCTCGGGAGGTGCGACTGGTGCCGAGCTTGGTGGTGGACTAACGTTTGGTGTTACCAACTCGTACAATAATTTCACTGGCCAAAGTACCTCTATCAACCTTGGATATAAATGGGGCGGAGTTGGTGTCACAAAGACCTGCCAGGGTGAACCGACGGGCTTTTCGATCTCGGCTGGAATCGGCCTGCCCGTGACGGCATCGCAAACAACGACAAATACCGATCCGCATGACTATGGACCACAGCTCGGTTCCGAACTGGGTAGAGTCCTACAATCAATGACAGGGGGAATCTACCCATAGCGAATACAGAGGTCTCTATGTTCCCTTTCAGCTTTCACGGAAGCCTAGCAATAATGGTATCTAAGGAGGAGGCTATAGAAATGTTAGCGAGCCGTCTGAAGACAACTCCCGCCTCGGGGATTGCGATTAACGACCATTCTATCTGTTTTCAAGGTGATTGGGGAATGTATTCGCCGCTTGCGGGAATAAATAAAGCGACGGTGGATTTTGCCACCTTAAATGTATCTGAGGCCGAAGTAAAATACACGGTGTACATGGGCAAGAATGTCTTAGCTCATTTGATCATGATGGGGTTTGCGCTATTGGCTACAAAGCCGGACAGATGGGAACTGGTGGTTGGGATTAGCCTAGCGGTAATGCTTGTTATGGCTATTAACCACGTTATTGCCTTATTGCGATTCGATTCATTTCTTGAAAAAGCATTTGTTCTCTAGGCAGAGCAAATGAGGAACCTTAAATTCACCGTCACATATGCCTACGATCCGATCAATGGTAAACTCCAAACTCGTACTCAACCTGAAGGAGTCACGACCTTTGGCTACGAATCAAGCTACGGCCTGCTCAACCGGGTCACGGGTCCAACCAACGTCGACCTCAGCTTTACCAGAGCGGGGCCTTTAGTCTTGAGCACCTCCTTTGCCAACGTACCAGTGGCGGGTGTCACACCAGTAGCGAACTGGACCTACACACCGACCTTTAAACTGGCCAGCGCTTCGATGGATCAAGGAACGGCCATTGACTACACCTACGATGCTGACGATGTCCTCAGTCAAGTGGGTGGCATGCAGATCACTCGCGGAGCCAACGGCCAATTTGCCACGACGAAGCTGTCGAGCATCGCCACCAGCTATGGCTACGACGGCTTTGGGGACCTTAGCGGGATGACCGCGACCTATGGCGGGTCGACCATGCTTAGCACGACTTTGACTAAGGACTCCGTTGGACGGATCATCGGTCGTACCGAGAGCGTCAACGGCGTGAGCAATGCCGCTAGCTATCAGTATGATCACCTAGACCGGATCTCGTCGGTGACGATCGGTGGCGTGACGACTAGCTACAGCTACGACGTCAACGGCAACCGATTGAACAACGGCGCTGTGTATGATGCTCAGGATCGGCTGATTTCCGACAGTATTTATAACTATGCTTACGATGGGCGAGGAGCGCTGAGGCAGAAGGTCAGCAAGCTCAATGGCGAGGTGTCCAACTATCAGTACGATGTGTTTGGGCATCTGATGTCGGCGACGCTACCAGGCGGTAAGAGCGTCAACTACCAGCTTGATGGGCTGGGTCGGAGGGTGGCACGGCAGGTGAATGGTGGGGCGTGGACTGGGTTGATTTATCAGGATGATACGCATCTGATTGGGATGGTGGATGCGAGCGGGATTGTGACGGCGCAGTTTGTTTATGGGACCAGCGATCACAGTCCAGACTACATGAGCAAGAATGGCGTCAGCTACCGCATCATAAGCGACGAGAGAGGCAGTGTGAGGCTCGTCGTAAATGCAACGGATGGGACGGTGGCGCAGCGGATGGATTATGATGTGTGGGGTAATGTCACGGCTGATACGGCGCCGGGGTTTCAGCCGTTTGGGTTTGCGGGTGGATTTTACGACAACGTGACTGGGCTCGTGAGGTTTGGGGCGAGAGATTATGATGCGTCAACAGGAAGGTGGATGAGTAAGGATCCAATTCTTTTCAATGGTGGGCAGGCGAATTTGTATGTGTACGCTGGGGATGATCCGGTTAATAAGATTGATCCGGATGGTAGAAATCCGATCGTTGTAGCAGTGATTGCTGTGGCAGCAGTAGGTGGCATCTCTAGCTACGTTGGCACATTAATAGGAGGTGGGACCCAGCGCCAGGCTTTGGCATCGGTTCCTACTGGAGCTGTTGCAGGGGCGGCAGCAACTATTACGGCTTTAGCAGCGGCCGCATCTGCTATCCCTACGGCTACAGGTGTAGCTCTAGGAATAGGTTTGGATATCGCTTTGCAGGTTGCATTTGCTACAACATCATTTCCGCAAGGCCTAGGCCCTTCAGATTTACAGAAGGGCGTGCGAGCCATTAAACAGGGCACGACCTGCCCTTTGCATTGAGACATTCTTATGAATGCCGAGGAACTTTCGAGATTACTTCTGAAGTTTGCATGCCCGTTCCTTCTGGTGGCGACTCCGGTAAGCCTGTTTCTATTTTTTAGGGCGCCGAATCCACCAGAAGACCACATTGGTTTGAGCGTGCATATAATTGTTACCGCAATATCATTACTGATCACCTACCTGAGCTTTACCTACTGTCGTATTCACTTAGGATGGTTTGGCGGTAAAAGAAAGTGACAGATAACGCATGAAGTCCCTGGGCTAATCTCATGAAGGGAGAAATGGGCTGGCTAGATAGAATGCGGCAAACGGGCGCACTGGTTGATGCTTTTGGAAGAGGTCGAGCTCCTGACTTCCCGACAATTGGCGATGCCGATACTCCTTTCTATACTTATCCAACTTCTCTAAATAAAATTTTGTATCCAAACGATCCTGGGCAACAGTCAAACGGTTGCCATGTTCCTGGGAGGTAGGATGTGAAGAACCGTCAGACCAAATCCTCTCGGCAATTTTTGAAATTAGCCTTGATGGTGTTTATCTTAAGTACAATCTTAGCCTTCGCTACTTGGCTATGGGGCTGGCTTGGTTTTGCAATCGGAGGCTTGGCTTTAGTTGTCTTGTTCTTATTATGGTATTTCTCAGGACCGCGAGATGGCCCCGGAGGGACACCTAACATTCGATCAAACACTCGTGCTCAGGATCCGATTTATACAAGCATGGGAATGTGATTTAACGATCGGCGAATCAAGGTTTGTGGGGAGTAACGCGAAGCTGGTGTAAGTCCGCTAACCGCAACTCAACCCTAGCCACTCACTAGGGTCCGTCCATAAATAACCTACACCTGTGCCCAGGCCCCTAAGGCAAAAAGGCACGAGTGATATTGCGCTGACCGCTTCGCGTCACCAGCACGTTATCCTCAACGCGAATCCCACCGCAAGGCATCAGGGTGTCGATCAACTCCCAATTGAAGTTCGCCGCATGCTCGCCGCCGCGCTGCGGCTTAAGCAGCATATCGATAAAATAGAGCCCAGGCTCGACGGTCAGGAGATTACCAGCGTCGAGGATACGGCTTGTCCGCAGCGTTTTATGCTTGCCCTGCGGCGTCGGCAGAGTGCCGGTGCGATCGACTTGTTTACCGGCGACATCATGGACGTGGATGCCCAGCATATGGCCAAGACCATGTGGGAAGAACACCTGCGATAGCCCACGCTCGACCGCCTGTTCTTTGCTGAGGTTGCGCAGCACCCCGTGATCCAGCAGCAAGGCAGCGATATCGAGATGCGCCTGGGCATGCAGATGCTCAAAGGACAGACCTGGTTTGATCAAGCCGCAGAGATTTTGCTGCAGCTTATTCATCCCGCCGAGCAAGGAGCGAAACTCCGCCGGCGCCGCATCAGCGGCATAGGAGCGGGTAATGTCGCAGGCATAACCTTTGTAACGCACGCCGGCATCCAGGAGAAAGGTCTTGCCGAGGCGGGTCTTGTCGCGCTTTTTATGATAGTGCAAGACGGCTGCCTTCTCGTTGAGGCAGACGATGGTTTCGTAGGGAAGCTGCCGATCGATCTGCCGAATCGCCCGCATATAGGCATGATGGATATCCAGCTCAGATCCACCTGCAAAGAAGGCTTCGCGCGCAGCGACATGACCGGTTGCCGCGCGCCGCGTGGCGCGTTCGACGCATTTGACTTCGTATTCGGACTTAAAGCTGCGCTCCCAATTGAGCCTTGGCAGTAGGGTGGCGGCATCGGTCTTGAGGCCCGCGGCCTCGGCCCGGGCCTTGTCTGGACCGACATAAATACCATCGCGCACCTTAGCGACATGCTGCCAAAGCGCCTCGACGTTGCCGAAGGAGGTGATGTTGAACTCCGCCAACCAAAAGGCGTCCTCCAAATCGGCATGCTCATGCCAGTAGTCGTCGGGGATGTAGGCGCACAGCTCCGGCTTTTGTCCCGGGCGGATCACCAGCAGGTGATTTTCACCGATGAGGGGGCACCAGTGGTTGAAATGATGATAGCTGCGATGGCTCACTGCGGCATCGTCTTCCGCATAATACTGTAACTCGCCAGCGCCGATGACCAGGGCGTCAAAGCGACATTCGCGCAGCGCCTGTTCGGTGGATTTTTGCCGCAGGGCGATGTGTTGGCGAAAGATTACGGATAACGACATGAATGAAACCCCCTACAAGGAACCCGCATCGTACCAGCGGCACACGGTAAAGGGCCACCCCTTACTGCTTGATCCACATCAAGCTCAAAAAGGGAATATAAGTCACAATCATCAACGCGATAAACGAAAGAATTAAAAACGGCCAGGTCGCCCGGTAGACATCGGCTATAGGCCGCTTGAATCTGGCACTCGCAATGAATAAATTGATACCAAAGGGCGGCGCAATATAACCGATTTCGAGATTGGTCAGAAAGATAATCCCCATATGCACGGGGTGAATATCGTACTCCTTAGCGATCGGCAAAATCAGTGGCACGACAACGATAATCGCGCTGAACACGTCCTTCATCGCACCGATGACCAATAGGAACACATTGAAGAACAGCAGCAGGCTGTAGCGATTGTGAAAGACCTGCTTCATCACCACCAAGACCTTGAGAGGGATCTCCTGATCAACAAGGAAGTTAGTAAAGCCAAGCGCCAAACACAGAATCATGAGGATGGCACCGACTAGATACATGCTGTCGATGATGATTCTGGTCAGATCCTTTTTCACCTGCAGATCGCGAAAGACGACAAACTCGACAATAAAGACATAGAGCACCGTCAGAGTCGACATCTCCGACACCGTCGCATAGCCGCCGTAGATGCCAACTGCGATGACGACCGGTAAGGCCACCTCCCAAATACCGCCCCTAACCGCAGCCCGAACCTCTGTCCAAGAAAATGGTTCGACGTCCTTTTTCTCGCCCTTTTTGATCGCCCATAGGGCGTAGACGATCATAATGACCGTGCCGGGCACGATGCCAGCTTTAAACAGATCGGCGATATCGACCTTGGCGATCACGCCGTAAAGGATGAGTGGCAGACTTGGCGGGAACAGCAGCCCAAGTGAGCCACACGTCGTCAGCAGTCCAAGCGAGAACATATCGCTGTAGTTTTGCTCTCTTAGCACTGGATAGAGCAAAGCCCCGAGGGCAATGATCGTGACTCCAGAAGCGCCGGTAAAAGCGGTGAAAAAGGCGCACACCACGAGCGAGACGATGGCGATCCCACCGGGAAAGTGACCACAAAGGGCTTTGGCCAGGCGAATGATCCGCCGGGGCGAATGCGATTCGGCTAGCATATAACCAGCGAGTGTAAACAGCGGGATCGAAGCCAAACTCGGCGTGCTAGCGACGCGAAACATCTCGATGCCGATCGAGGACAGCTCGATCTGGAACAGCGAGAAGCACACCAAGGAGGCAATGCCTAAGACGATAAATAGTGGCACCCCGATCAGGGCGCAGATCAATATAAAGATCGTGGCGATGATTCCAAGCAAAGCTTTTACTCCTGTTGGAAGGTCACGACAAATAAGTAGAAGAACCGGTAGGCCATGAATAAAAAGCCCACCGGAATCACCGCGACCCAGACAGCGCTGTGAATCTGCAGGAACTCAGCTTTGCCAAACTCGATTTCCGAACGGAGAAAATCCGTGCTCGCCTTGACCAAAAACAGCAAGGCGAGCGCCGAAATCAGCGCAATGGCGCGCCTCAGCAGTCGGTGCCAGTGCGGCACATGCTCGACGTATTTCACCAGCAGGTCGATGCCGATATGTTTGCTCTTACCAGTGATCAAGACGCCAGCAAGAAAGGCGCTGACGAGGACTAAATGCCGCACCAAGGGATCGATCCAGTCCGGCGACACATGAACCCAGCGTCCAACGATGCCGCCGAGGCTGAGAAAAAAAATACCCAGGATGGCAACCACCAGTAGACTGGACGATACCCGTTCCAATAACTGGTCAAGACCCTTAAGCCAACGCATCTTCACCTCCACACCGTCCGACTATTTGCCGTTGGCACTTTTCTCAAACAAATCGAGGGTTTTTTTCGAGAAGACTTTGCCGGTCAGCTCGGCGATCACGGCGAGCCGTACCTTCTTCGCCTGCTCCAGATCGGACTTGGGTAGGTCCATAAACTTTATGCCCATTTTTTTCATGGTCTGCAGCGCCTCGTCATTGCCCTTCACCACCTCATCGTTGGTCAACTGGATGTAGCGTTGGCCCAGGTCTTCGACAATTTTCTGGTCTTCTTTACTGATTTTATCAAAGGCCTTGCTCGACAACATGAGGGCACCGAAGCCATAGGTGACTGGATAATTTAATAGGTACTCAACCTTGGTGTTCCACTGCAGAGCCAAAATGCCAAGCGGAGGACCAAACACGGTATCGACTAAGCCTGTAGACAGGGACGGCAGCACGTCGGTCAGCCCGAGATTGATCGGAGTAAACTGCAAGCCTTTGAGCATAGCGCTGACAATCTCATCGCCGGTCCAAGACCAGAATTTGGTCTTGCGGATCTCTTCAAAGCTAGCGACGCTCTTTTTCGAAATAATATAGACCTTACCCTGCTCGTACAGGCCGAGAACCTTGAAGCCCTTAGCGGCAAAGCCCTCGGCAAAGGTTGGCCCGAGGTCCTTGATCACCTTGAGAGCCAAGGCACGGTCGTCCACGAAGTTAAACGGCAGCTCCAGCACCCTCACGTCGCTGTACACACTGCCCATGGCCGATCCTGTGAGGATGCCGCCTTGCAGCTGGCCGACGCGGATTTTGCGCAGGATATCCGGCTCGTCACCTTGGACCCCGCCGGAATAAAGTTTGATCTCGACCCGAGAGGCGGTTTTTTCTTTGACCTCCTGGGCAAACTTTTTCAGATTATTCGTCCACGCCGAATCGTCTGGAATGATGGTCGCTAGCTTGAGCGTTTCGGCTTTAAGCGGTGCAGCCAAGGCGAACCCGGCCAGTGCGATCGCTAAGCTTAACTTAATGGCAGGTCTTTGCATCCGGTGGCCCTTCAATGATTAAAATAAGGAGGATTCGTGGCGTTGAATAATGCTCAAGCGTTTGGCAGCGACAGCGGATAAGAAGGCGGTTTTGACCTGCAAGGGATCCTGGCTGCTTGCTTCACCCGGGATATAGCTAGCCTGCTCCTGCTGCTCCTTGAGCAAAGGCAAAACCAAGGTCTTTTCCTTGAGGTACTCATCTTTGAGGCCGAGTGGTACCAGATAGCGCTCGATATAGGCCTCTCGCACCATCAAGCTGCGGGGGTATTTTTTGATGGCGGCGAGAAAGATCGACTGCGCCTTGGCCGGATCACCGCCCAACGCTTTTGGCCGCGAGGCCTCATAGCTTGCCGCAAACATCTCGCAAAACCCGTACTGAAAGTCCGGCGCAAGAGAGCAGCCAAAGTCGGCCAGCTGCTTGACGATGCTGAGCTGGGACAAAAGCGTCGCGTTGGACTTCTGCAGGTTGATCAGATTGGCCCAGGCTTGGACCGTAAACAGCAGAGTGGCCACGCCAGCGGAATCGCTGGCGCTGAAGTGGGCGCCAAGCAATGCATCCAACTGGTGCTCCGCGTTGGCCTTGAACAGAGCATCGGCGGTCAAGTCGTAGGTCGCCAGAAATTGAAAGCCGTAGGCCAGCGCCTTCGAGTAGTTGCGGATGGTCTCAGCGCGCAATGGGCCACCGGTGACATCAGCAAAGCGTTCATCCAGATAGAGGGTTTCGTTGATACCAAAGGCATAGGCCGTGTAGCCTTTGACCAAGGCCTGCAACAGATCTTTGTTGGTCGGATCTATGGAGTGGAGTCCGGCAACGGTCTTCAGATTGGCCGGAAGGGCCTTCGCCGCCATATCCCAGTCGGATTCGCTTTCCATCTCGGCACTTGCGGTCTGGAACAGGCCGCCTGCGGCACCAACGGCCATGCGGTTTAGACTACAGGACGCACCTAGAGCTTCGACTAAGACCAGAAGCAAGAAGGCATGGAAACGAACCATCACCGTGTTCGATGTTACCAATATCATGACCCCGCAAAGCGATTTTTGAAATCTTAGCATCGTCATCCACAAATTGAAATGATAGGGCTGACAACGGCGCTGGACTGCAAAGGCACGCTATAGGAGTTGTCCCCGCGCACGGCGCCGTCTACACTCACCATTGACCGCTCTCAGTTCACGACGGAAAGGATCTCCATGCTCCGAGCCTCTGCCCCACTTCTTGCCGTGCTGACGTTACTCAGCAGCGGCTGCAAGGCACGCAATCCCGACGCTGCCGGTTTACTGTCGGAACCGTCCGCCTCTACCGGGCCAGAGGTGGCCAAAGGCGGCGACTGGACGCTCAGCTGCGTCGGCGCCGAAGGCGACGCCAACAAGTCGACCTATCTGCTGCAGGTTCAAGGCGCCGTCAGCCCGACCGACGAGGGCCAGGACATCCTAGTGTCGGCAAACAAGACCAACGATGGCCACACCGAATCGTTGGCTGATCATGAACAAGGGCACGGAGCCCTATCAACCACAGGATCGCTGTTCTTGGGCTTCTTCTCAGGCGTTCTGACGGCCAACCCGCAGGCTGGGATCCTACCGGCGACGCATAGCGGCGTGCTGACCTTGGCCAAGGACCCCAATGTCGAAGGGCTTCGGGTTCGCTGCCAGCTGACGAAGGTTAGCAAATAGTTTTATCGCCAGGCGATCACAGCGATTCGAGGATGAAATACCCAGGCACCTTCTGCGGGCCAGCTTCACGCAGGTCGGTTTGCGCTTGGGTCACCGGTCGAAAGCCAAAGCGGGTGAACAACTTTTGCGCCTTGTCCATCTGCGGCGTCGTCTCTAGATATAGGCTGCGGTAACCCAACCGCTTGGCCTCCTCGATACAGCGCTTGAGCAAGCGCGTCCCGTAGCCTCGACCGCGGAAACCCTCCTCGAGCACCAGATCCCGGACCTCACCTAAACCCTCCGACGGCGGTAGCCCGTGCAGCGACCCGATACCCGCCGCACCGATGCAATGACCGCTGGTCTTATCGCGCAGGACAAAGAAGCGCGCGCCCTCGACGCCGTAGGTCCCCGTCAGGTTTTGCAACCGCCTAAAGGTCGCGGCCAAGACGCTGCCCGCCTCCTCGAAGCCCTGGAGATTGCGGCTGATCAGATCCATCACGAAGCCTTCGGTCTCGCTGGATAGATCCTCTATCGACACCTCATCACTCATACGTCAAACCTTAATATTTCGTCACATCAGGCCGTTACAGCCGCGAGCTTACCATCAGGAGCAAGCCTTTGCAGAGGCTATTTGTCATCCTTAGAAGGATCGAAGGAGTTCCGGGGGCTGGTCTTTAAGTCCCCTCGCGCCGCACTCAGCGGCTCGTCGTCCGGGATCGTCTGCACGGTGACATCGTCCTCCGGGAGTCGCATCTCTTCGCCGATCTCATTCCAATTTTTACCGCGGCGAAATAAATATAGGCCCAGGCCAGCGGCGCAGATCACACCGATCGCCACCAGCGGAAACAAGCCAAGGATGAACGCACCCTTGTCGTAATCCATATGCGCCAACTGATCGACTGGAACAGGGTCTAAGGGCGTTGGAAGAGCCATGATGCGAAAGTGTCCTTAAAAGGGGGTCTACGCGCCAGCATAGCAAACTTAGGCTAGACGGTGACCAAGAAACTCTGCTTGCCTTTTCTTGGCGCCCCCTGAATAACAGGAAGCCCAAGGACTATCGGCAAGATACCTGCCGTTAAGGAGACCAGATGCACAAGCTAAGCAACGCGGTGATTGCAGCGCTCACGATCGCTGCAGCGGCCATGTCCCAAGCTAGCCCAGCGGAAGCGACCGAATTAAGCTTGGTTAGCGGCCTATTTCGCAATGAATCCTACAAAACCAATGGCAACGATGCAGGCAGCAAGACCACCATCGATCTCGGTACCCGTGTCTCAGCGCCCCTCGACGGCCGGATTTATTGGCTAGCCCAAGGTGATTTGAGCCTGAAAAACTACTCCAAAGGCGACAACGCAGCCGCCCCAAGCAGCTCGACGAGCATCGTATTAGGCGGCGGTCTTCGCTATTATTTCATTAAGTTAGCCGAACATGTCGAGCCCTATGGCAACCTCATTGGGGAAGTCCGCAACAGCAAGGACGCCACGCCAGAACCAGGCGGGTACAGAGAAACCGAAAAAAACGGCTTATACTACCACGCCGACTTTGGTATAAGGCTCAGCCTGCAGAAGGAGTTCTTTGTCGACTTCGAGGTGCCGTTGTTTGATAGCGCCTTGTTCGCCACAGAAAAGTCCAACACCACCGCCTTTGGTCCGCCCAAGGTGAGCACGACGTCAGAGACCAAGAGGACCGAATTATTCGCTCAGAGTGCCGGCAGCTTAAACGATTTTAAAGTAGCGTTAGGTATGCGGTTCTAAAAGATTTCAGGAGACAGAGTCATGGCAGCTAAAGGTACCCGTCCCGCTCGTAACCGCAAAAAATCCGCTCGCTACCGCGCCAAGAAAAAGCTGCGCATTCGCAAGAAGCGTCGCCAATTCCCAGGCCGCAAGAACCAGCCAAACGGTCGCTGGCGCTAACGCCTCCGCCTATGGACAGTGGACGGTCGACCGAGGGTAGTCCCAAGGGCCTCGACCGTCTGCAGCATAGGATCGGCCACATCGATGGTGCGCCGCTTTTCGGAGATGCTTGCGTAGGTCGTTTCGGACGCTCGTCCTCGACGGATTCCGACGATGCGGCCAAAAGCGCCTTGGTGCGCCAAATCCACAGCATGGCGAGCAAAGCTGGAGGCTAAGATCCGGTCGGCTGCGTTCGGCGTGCCGCCCCGTTGCACGTGTCCGAGGACCGTCGACCTGGCCTCCATACCCATGGCTTCGTACACCAAGGCAGCCACTTGCGCCCCGATACCGCCGAGCAGCTTGCTACCGGAGACGCTGTGTTGAAACACCGGATCACTGCCAAAAGCGTGAGCACCCTCGGCGGCGATGATGAGTCCGCCTCTTTGGCCGTTCTTTTTCGCTGCGCTCAAGTGCTGCACGACGGTATCCCAGGCAAACGGCAGCTCCGGCAACAACACCGCGTGCGCTCCACTAGCGATAGCCGTCGCTAGTGCGATATGGCCCGCGTCTCGCCCCATCACCTCCAGAATCATGACCCGGTTGTGGGCTTCCCCGGAACTACCCAGACGGCAAGCGGCTTCGGTCGTGATATCCACCGCCGTCGCAAAGCCGATCGTCTGCTCGGTGCCAACCAGATCGTTATCGATCGTCTTGGGAATGCCGATCACCGCCAGTCCGGCCGTCACCAACTGCTTGGCCATAAACTGACTGCCATCGCCACCGATAACGATCAGGGCATCGAGCTTAAGTCGGGCCACGGCCGCTTTGATGGCCGCGATATGCCGCTGCGCGGCTTGCTTATCGCGAAAGGGACTACCCTGGCTGTTGGTGCCGAGGATGGTCCCGCCCCGCGTCAAGATCTCTTCGACCCGAGCCACAGGCAGACGTTCGACCCCGCTTGATCCCTGAGACAGGCCGGTGAGACCATCACGAATGCCATAGACCTCCATCCCGTAGCTCAACTCGGCATGGAGCACCACCCCGCGAATCGCCGCATTGAGCCCAGGACAGTCGCCACCGCCGGTGCAAAGGCCCAATCTCAGTCCGCGCTTTTTCATAAAAACTCAATCATATTAGATATTTAATGTGGAATTTAGGCCACCAAGGTCAAGTTTTCGCCATCCTCGCCGATGCCTCAAACGTGACTTAGTGGATTTTACCACGGAGTGATCATGCGGCGGGGGAGCCTTCGACGCGCGAGGATCGATGAGTCAGAACAGCCAAAACCTGCCGAACAAGATCCTGCTGGTCGACGATGATCCGTCGATAGCCCAGGGCCTCGACGAAGCCCTCGCGCGCTATAACATCAAGATCGATAAAGCCACGTCCCTGGAGACGGCCTTATATCTGTTCAACACCAACCGCTATGACGTCGCGCTGATCGAGATCGAATTCGCGCCCCTCGCTGGCTTGGCCTTAGTCCAAAAGTGGCGCAATCACGACATGGTCGACAAGCGCTCGTGCGCCTTCATCATGCTGAGCGGCAACAAATCACTCGGCAACAACGAGGGCCTGGTCAAAGAACTCGGTGATCTTGAAGTCCTCAATAAACCGTGCAGTGCGATTCAGGTGCTCCCCTTTCTCAGCCGTGGGATGGCAACGCGCAAGCGCATGGCCAGTTTCGTCGAGCTGAAATCCCGCGTCATCAACTACTTCGAGAAGACCGGGGACTTCGCCAAGGCCGCAGAGCTGGTGCAGAAAAAGCTACCCGAGATCGGCGCGAAGGGCCTCCCCCTGCTCTATGATCTCTACGAAAAGGCCGACAAGAAAGAGGAAGCCCTGGGCCTGGTTGGCCCGATGCTCGAACGCGATCCAAGCAATATCGTGCTGCTTAACGCCAAAGGGCGCCTACTCATGCAGCTGGGGCGTTTTGAAGAGGCCAAAGTGGCGCTGGCCAAAGCAGACAGCTATGCCCCACAGAACATCGAACGACTCAACAACCTCGTCGGCGCCTACCTCGAACTCAAGGAACCCGACGCGGCCATCATCAAGATGAAAGAGCTCATTAAACTCAACCCAGAACATCCGGACGAAAAATTCGGCATGTTTGCCAAGCTCTTCGACCACGGCTTCGACAGCCACGCCGTAAACTTTGGCAAGGAAGCCGCAAAGCCCATGGAGATCGTGCGCCACTATAATAATAAGGGCGTCATGATGTCCAAAGACGGCGAGGCCAGTGAAGCCCTCGGGGAATACAAACGTGCGCTCAGCTTCTTCCCACAGTTTAAAGAAAACTACCGCATTTACTACAATATCGCGCTAGCGCAGATCGCGCATAAAACCAGGGAATCGTATGTTGAAGCGCAAAAGAACCTGAAGAAATGCCTCGAACTCAGTCCGGATTTCGAAAAGGCGAAAAACACCTTGGACCAGATCGAAAAGAGCCTGAGCAAAAAGGCCAGCTGATGCGCCGGTCTATCGTCATGCCGCGGTCTTACTTGGCGACACCGCGCAGCTGCTGAAAGGCCGCGATCAGCGCGTCATACTCACGCGTGTCTTTTTTACCGCCATTGCGAATAAAGACGCGCTTAACGACCTTGAAGTTGCCGCTGCCGTCCTTTTGCACATGCACATACTCGAAGGTCAAAGCGTCAAGGGCCACCATGTCAAGATCGACCAAAGATGCAGCGGCTTTGGCCGCTTTGGCGATCGGCGCAAAAGCCGCCGCGCTGAGCACTTGGTCCGTGCTGATGCGGTCAGCTTCCGGCTCGACGACGATGGCGCGCCAGGAGGTCGACTTAGCATCGCCATAGACCATCACCTGACCGGCGTTGGCCCAACCACCTTCGCTAAACAAGCCCCAGGCTTCCTGGTATCCGCCCGGATCCTTGGCCAGCTTGTCGAGCATGACCTGCTGCCAGTCCAGGGCCACCCGCCCGCCTAAGGCTTTGCTGGTCGAGGCTGGGGCGCGGTTGGGAGTAAGAGCACTCACCGTTGGTCCTTCCTTGATGCGACCGGAGGACTCGGTCGCCGCATTACCACTCGTATTGATACAAGAGCACGCGCCAAGCAACAAACCCACCTCAAGTAGAACGGCAAGGCGGTGAAGCAGAACCATGCGGCACCTCAACAAACAGGTCATCAGGGCCCTCAGTGACGGCCTCAGTCTTTACCGTCGCAGAATTTAATGTTGCTTACCGTCTGTAGCTTACCGGTGCTGATAAAGCGGATATCGATATAGCGAAATCTACGCCCATAGACCTGCTTGGCATAGTCCAAAGTCGCCTGAATCGCACAGTTCTCCTTCATCGTCGTGCGATTGCGGGCACAGACCGGAATAAAGCCGGGTTCGGTCGTGCCATCCAGCTTTGGCTCGGGCTCGAGGACCCAGGCGCACTCCTTCTTACCGTCGGGATCGCAGCCAACCAGGGCTAAAGCCAGAGAGGTCAGGGAAGCCAACACAAGAACTGCATGCAGCGTGGACTTAGCAGCCAAGGGCGCCTCCGCGGGGTGAGGATCGATCTGGCTTCAGTTTATCGAACTAGGCGGAAGTAGCAAACACCGTCGTCCGTGCCCTTGGATTTTTATTCCTAGCTGAGGCATAGTCGGCTGCGACGTACGGGTTCGCTAGTCGATATGCATTAGGGAGACCGACCATGGCCGACTCACTTCAGCGCCATCTCGAACAATTCAAAAACTTCCCGCACGAGGCCAAGCCCCACCTGAACGTCGAGTCGATCTGCGACTATGGCTGGCTGGTAAAGCCCAAACGCACAGCCGTGGCCCTGCCGGCTGGCAAGACCATCGGCCTGACCTTGATGGGCCTCACCCATGGCAACGAGTTGGCCGGTGCGGCGGTCATCAACGAGGTGTTGGCACACCTCGGCGCCGGCAATCTGGCCCTCGACATCCCGGTCGCCATCATTCTCGGCAACCCCTGGGCAGCAAAGGAGAACCGCCGCTTTCTCGAGCGCGATCTCAACCGCTCGTTTGGCCGCGACGCAGCAAAACTAAAAGAGGAGATACGGGCCAAGGAGTTAAGCCCCATCCTCGAAACCACGGCCTGCCTGCTCGACCTGCACCAAACCACGCGGCCTTCCGATCGGCCGTTTTTCATCTTCGGCTACAACGAGCGCAACTACGAGTTTGCCCGGGCGATATCACCACGGCTGACGATCGTCACGCATTGGGGCAAGCCGTTCTCCAGCGAAGGCAGGTGTACCGACGAATACGTGATCAGCAAGGGTGGCACCGGCATCTCGCTGGAGCTTGGCCAAAATGGCTTTGACCCCTATCAGATCGCCGTCGGCGTCGAGGCATGCCTCTGGGCCATCCGTGTTGCCACGGCCGAGCTCAGCGGCGAGAGTATCGCCCACCGCGCCGCGACCGCGACCCCTGATCTCTACACTTGGGCGGAGATCATGAACTGGCCGGTCAAAGGCTACGTCGAGTTGCACGAAGGTCTGAATAATTTTGCGCCGGTGAACGCCGGCGATAGCCTCGGACGCTGCGACGGCGAGCCGATCAGGGCCGGAGCCAGCGGCCGCATCTTGTTCCCGAAATACCTCAGTAGGGCGGACCAGGACAAGCTGACCAGCCGCCCCACTGAGCTATGCCGGGTGATGAAGGCCATCAGTCCGGCTGATCTGCCGACCATTAAGCATCCTGTGTCTTGACGCAGCGGTCTTCGCGTAAGTCATCGACGATCAGCGCGCCGACGCGAGCATGACGTGGCTTGTTGACCACCTTCACCGCGAACAGCGGCGCCGCTGGTATCGTTTCTATACCGATTGCGACGGGGACAGTAGACATTTGACACCTCATCCACTTGGAGATTCTGGGCTAGCGGGCTTGCTAGTCCAGTTTTTCATCGTTTATTTGATGGGTTACCTAGTTGACGGCGGAGCCCTGAGGCGTTTTGACGAGCGCCAGGAGCAGGCCACATGCCTATTTCAGCAAGTTTCGTACCAAGTATGGCTCACGCAGCCAGGGTCAAACCGACTTTGGGCTAGAGGCCTGGCCCAAGGTATGGAAGCGAAGCACCACCTCACCTCCGCGCGCCTCAGGCTGCACCGTGATCTGACCTTGAAAAGCCGCCACGGTCAGCTTCGCCAGTCCAGCGAGCACTGCGGGGAAGAATTGCCCGTCGCTTGAGGTGCGCACCTGAGACGTGGTGGGCGCGGTCAACATAGCGACCACCTCGGCGCTAAGCCACTGCTCCTGGCTGCTGATGATCACCTCAAGCCCCTCACCCACCCCCTCTGCATCGGCGCTGGCACCAACGCGCATGGAAACGCTTAAGTGGACCTTGCTGTCGACCCGGTGGAATAAGGCCGCAACACCGCTGATCGCCGCATGGACCGCCCGCACATCGAGGAGCAGCGGCAGAAATTCCGCCCCGTCATCGACACTGATGATTGTTCCTTCGCTTAGGTATACGCCGAGACGGCGCAAACTAGCCACGCTGCTGGCGACTAGCTCATCCATCAGAGCGCGAGGATTGCGCGCCGTGGTCTGCACGACTCCCTCCTCCAAGGCGGCCGCGATCAACACGCTGCGGATCGCAAACTCCAGCTGCGCCACCAAAGCCTCGGCCTGCAGGGCATCCGCTAGCCAGACGTCGCCCGCCGCTTGCTTGATCAGCAAGCCGAGCATGCCCTGCATTTTTGCCACCGGGGTGTTGAGGTTATGCGTCAAAAGCGAGATGAAGTTGCCTTTGAGATCGGCGACTCGACTGTTCAGGCGGCGCAAAGCCTCCAAGCGCCAGCGCTGAAGCGAGAGCAGGGATAGCTGCACCAAGCCGGCGACGAAGATGACCGACAAGCCGAAGTAATAGCTATCGAAGAGCGGGATGTAGCACCGGGCATAACGCAGCAACAAGGCGTTGAGCAAGGGCGCGCACAGGCCAAGCGCGAGCAGTACCGCAAGCGCCACAAAGACATCGCAGGTGGCGGTGATCACCGTAAGCACCAGGCATAGGGCTCCCGTCATCATCGTCCCAAGCGTTCCAGACGGTAGTCTAACCTCATCGCCCAAGACAAACATCTGCGCCAACATCGCCAGAAATGCATGCAAAGGCGTCCCGGTGACCGGCTTTTGGGCAGAGAACCGATCATAGACCGTCGGCAACAACTCAGCGGCCTCCTGGGCACCTAAGGGCTGGCTGGTCTGGCCGGCGCCGATAAAAGCCGCGCGCCAGCCTGCCAGGTCGCTCTGAGGCGCTTGTAACACCCAGCTGAAACTCCGGTTTGCACTCTCGTGCAAGGGACGCAGCTGCAAAATATAGCTTGGGAAGGCATTGGGCAGCTGATCGCTGACCCAGCGCAGCTTGGCTGCAGACGCCGCGCTTGGGCTAAAGGTCGTCAAGATCCGCTGCACGGCCCATTGCTGATAATCCGGCAGGTAGGAGCAGGACGATTGCAGCTCCGTCGGTTCGCCGCAAGCCGCGCCGTCGAGCCAGGCTGCATGCTGCTGCAAGCTAGATGGCAGGCGCTCGCCCTGGTCTGATGGCACGACGAAGTACACGCGCGTCGACGCCTGATGCGCCGCCAAAACCTGGCCCAAGGCGAAATAACCGGCCTCATCGCCGAGGTGCCGCGATAGGTCCCAACGCACGAAAAGCAGCGGCACACCGGAGCTAGCCAGACGTTCAATGACCTGGGCGTAAGCCGCCACCGAAGCATCGGGCGCAGCCCCTGCCGCCGTCCCTAGGTTACCAGACGGCGCCGTCCATTCCGAACTCACCACGAGAATCTCATGCTGATTCGGTGCGGCGTCGCGCCGCGCTTGACGCAGACTAAAATCGAGCAGGGCCTTCTCAGCTTGCAGCGACAAGCGCCATTGGCGCTGACCGGCATAGACCGAGTAACTCAAGGCGGCAAAGAGAAACACCCCCAACGCCACGGGATAGAAGACGTCGAACCACCACAAGCGGCGACCAAGAAAGGTCCACAGGGATTTAAGTTTTTGCCTGAGGCGCAGCTTTGATGGCATGGGCTAGGACAACTTTCCAGCACGCAGGTGCAGGGTGAACGTCGAGCCCTGGCCGGGCCGTGAATCAAGGCTGATATCAGCACCCATGCGCCGGGCAAAATAGCGGCTCAAATAGAGGCCCAAACCGTGGCCTTTGCTCTTGTAGACGAAATCGCTTTTGACCCGGTAAAACTTTTCGAAGATCTGCTCTTGATGCTCCGGGGAAATGCCAACGCCCTGGTCAGCCACGCTGAGGAGTACCTGATCTTTGACGCGAATCGCTGAGATCACCACTTCAGTACCACTTGGCGAATATTGCACCGCGTTAGCGACCAAGTTATAGAGGATCTGCTGTACCAGGGTCGCATCAGCTAGCGCGCTCACTTCGCCTCTGAAGACGATTTTGAAGCGCACCTTGGCATCTTGGGCCTTTTGATCGAGCTGCCGGATCACCGTTTGGACCGGCTCATCGAGGTCGACCCGGCGCAATGTGGGCAAAGCCGCGTTGGTCTGTGTCAAGAACTGCACCTGGCCCATGCCGGCAAGGTATTCCCGCAGCTCCTCGCTGCTGCTGACGGCCTTGGCATGCGCCATGGTTGCCGATGCAGCGGCGGCGTGCATCGCCGGCGACATCTTGTGCAGCAGGGCCGCAACCCGGCCGTTAATGGAGGCCAACTCCGCAGCAAAGCGGCTTAAAAAACGGTCATGGGCGGTTACCACCTCGAGGTCGGCTTTGAGCCTCGCTGTCTCGCTGGTGCGCCAACGACCCTCATCTCTCAGTCGCAAGATGGCGCCAGCATAGGTCGCCAAGGCCGACCACAGGAAGCTATCCGCGAGCGGCACGTGCACATGCAGGTATGAGAAGACGAAGGCATGCACGACCAAAAGTAGCGCCCAACCGACGATAAACAATAAACAGGCGATGCTGATGCTCAGGCGCCAAGCAAGAAATGCTAGCACCGCTAGCACTAGGGTCTCCACACCAGCAACGAGCGGTGGTGAAGCCTCCAGCCAACTGTGCTCAAGCATATTGATCAAGGCCACGGCTTCGACCAGGACCAGAGGCTGGCCTCGGCTCAGGTCATCGCCCTCGGTCTGCCACGGCGTGTTGACAAAGGTCGCTTCGCGATGATCGAGGCTAAACGGGCGATAGTCGGCATAGCCGACGAACACAATGGCTCCGCGTAGATCAAACGCCCCTGGATCATTGACCACGGCCTCGGCAGGAATCTGGGCGACTTGGCTTAAGTAGGAATAATTCAGCTCAATGCGCAGCGGGTCGAGGGCGGGGACCACGGCAAATTCATGCTGCGTCAGACCTAGGTAGACTCGACCTAGCAGCGACGGCATGTCGTGATCCTGACGGACCGTCACCCGGCGCACGATATCGCGGCGAAATTCACGGGTGAGATCTGCATGCACCAGCCGGTCAGCGCCGGTCAGCAGTAAACGGTTGGGACTACGGGTCGCGCCACCCACCAGCGCTTGGTCGAAGACTCCGAGCAACACTCGCGAGTCCTTTTGCGCCAATGCCGTGACCTGATCTAGAGCCGGGTCGTCATAATCGTAGACCTGCGACGGCAGCATGACGCTGATCGATCGCGCCTGGGTCTGCACCAAAGCCTGGATCACCTTGAGAAGGCCGTCCGGGCTAAGATCGGTATGGTCGGCTTTATGGATGTGATCCCCGTGATCCGCGTGATCCCATAGGTTTGTCGATGCCGACGGATCAAGGGTGGCGACGCTGGCCTGATCGATCGTCACCACCACAACCGGCACGCTTGGCGCCGATATCGGCGCCATACGACTGCGCAAATCAAATAGCTTGTTCTCCACCCGGTCACGCAAGGGAGTGGCATAAAACAAATAGACCAGCGCCGCCGTCACCGCGCCGCAGCAGAGGAGGATGAGCAGGTTGGACCAGCGAATGCGCAATCTTCAAGCCTCAAGCAGATGGGGCGCCTTTTGTAGCAAGACCGTATAGACTCGCATCGCTTCACTGAACTCGCGGTCTTGCAGCTGACAAAAGCGTGGATCGATGCTGAACTTATCGCCGCTGGCGGTTTTGTGCTCGTGAAAACAGCCACCGGCACACCATTCCCGCATCCAGCAGGTATCACATGGGGCCTTTTTAGCCGTGCGAAAGGCGACGATTTCATCAAGTTTCGCCGTATTGAGTCCCTCGTCCACCCCACCAAAACGCTCGCTTTCGTCCTCGTTAAAGCGGTGACATAGGTAAAACCCACCGCCTACCGACACCGTCAGATAGTGGACCCCGGCGCCACAGGCCATGCCTCCGGTCTTGCCGCGGTGAATGGTGCGAAGGATCTGCTTGAGATGATCGAGGCGCAGTAACCGCTCGTAGTCACCGCTATCCAGACAACGGTCGATCACCCGGCGCAAAATAGCGCCCACTGCGTCGATGTCCTCTTTGCTAAATTTGAGCCCCTTGACCTCGGTCGCCTGCTGCGCCACCAACACCTTGAAGTTGTTGGCCGACAGGGTGTGCAGCAGCGACTCTTCGAGCAGATCTAAGTTGCCTCTGGTGACTGTTGCACGCAGGCGAAATTCGCGCAACTGCGTCAACTGGTCGGCAAAAAGCGCAAGCTTCCTCTCAACCAGGGCCTCGGAGTTCGATACCTTGTCCGGGTTCAGGCGCTGGCGTGCCTGCAAGCCTTTGCCATCATAGGATAGATTCATGCCGAACTTCTTCGCCTTGAACCACGCTAGTTTGTCAGCAGTGAGCAGCGTGCCGTTGGTGGTGATGGAAAATGAGATGTCCAGCGGCTGCTGCTCACACCAATCCACCACCTGCTCCATGACACTAAAATTGAGCATCGGTTCGCCACCAAAAAAGACCACATGGAAATTGGGCTTGTCCTTGGCAAGCAGGGCGATGGCCGCCGTGGCCGTGGCAAAGCTCATCATGCCTTTGGCGCCGTAGTCGCCCTCACCGGCAAAGCAGTAGGTGCACCGCAGGTTACAGCCCTGCGCCATGTTGAGCGAAATCGCTCGGATATCGGCTTTGACGGCAGCCGTTTGCGGCCGCGGCAGGGTACTCGCAAGGCGCAGCAACTCAGCGGCTGCGGCCGGATCGTGCGCCGCACCAGTGACTTCTAGGGCTAAGACTTCAGGCACCTCAAGCACGTGAGACGACGGAATATGCAAAAGAAAAAATCCGGTGGTGAAGCTAAATGCGCGCCACTCGCCAGCCGCCGGGTGCGACGCTCCAGTCGGTAGGACAAGGTCCCTGTCCAGGTTTCGGTCGGTTGTCATTTTGTTACCACCTTTGCCCTAGTCTGAGCGCCCCCCGCAGCCGCGAAAAGTCGACTCAGGGTCATTAAATCAGGGACTTGGATCGAATATCAGGCGATACTTCGGGTGCCCACCCGGCAATAGCAGCAAGAACGAGGCCACTTTACCAAGACGTGCTGGCGAGAATTTTCTACACTGGAGGAGGCAAAGCACGGACGCTGCCAAAACTCCAAGGAAGGAGCGGCATGGACGCGACGCGAAGAACGAGACTCCTAGGCCTCTGGCTGTTGGCGGCCCTGTCGCTGGCGCAGCCGAGCCGCGCCAGTGACTCTGGCGTCCTGCCCAAGGATGATTCTCCCCCGGCCCCGCCGCCAGAGGCCAGTAAACCCAAGGCCCACGCCGCGCCGGCCAAGAGCCCCGGTACTGACGACGCCAGCAGCACGAGCAACAGCCATAGCTGCTTCATGGACCTAAGCGTGCCGCCCGGAGGCAATGCCGTATTCGCCGGAGACGGCATCCTGTATTTTCTGGCGCAGACGGACAAAGCGAACTCCCAAAAGGCTGGGGTGAAAGGCAAAGCGGCGCGCCAAACCCAAGCTGAGCTGGCTAAAGTCGGCTATACCTTGTTCAAAGTGAACCTCAAGACCCAACAAAGTGAGCGTCTCGCCGCGTTTGACCACCTCATCCAGGCGTCGTTGCTGACCTACGGCAATCCCGCCGAGACGGCGATCGCGATCGCCTTTAGCGGCTCTAGGGCCACCTGCTTCAGCGGTCCCGCAGCCCTGTTGGATATCAATCTGGGCAAGGGTGAGAGCAAAGCCATGCGCGCCGTGGGCCAATATGAAATCGTCGCGGCACCCTTGGGGCGCATGCTGGTCGAGTTAAAAAAGCACATGATCATCAGCATCGATCCGACGACCTTTCAACGCAAGGCGCTGCGGTCCATTCCCGAGGGCGAAAGGGGCTTATACTTTGATCCCATCAAAAATGAGCTGACGACCTGGACTGAGGACGGCGAGGAGCGTGGGCTGGCGCGCTACATCGGCCGGGGCGACAGCGCAGCGACGCAACTTAGCATCAAAAAAGGCGAACGCGTGTTGCAGCAAGGCGGCTTGTTCGCCGTCGCCCACTTCAACGGCAAACAAAACAGCATCGACATTCAGCCGCAGACTGGCTGGAGCGGCGAGCAAAAGTCCGCGCGGTTTACCATCACCCTGCCGCTTGCCTACCCGGTGGTGAGTGCTGGCATCGAGATCGATTTTAAAAACCATATAGCATTGGTCTTCGGCGCCAACTTCAGCGCCAAACTTCGCTGGCAGCGGGTCTTTATCTTCGACTACCAAAGCGGCAAAATGCTCACGGCCATGCCCGTCTCGGGTAGCCAGTACCTGAATTACGTCGGCATCGATCCTAGCAGCAGCTTTGCATTTGTAGAGGTGCGCGACCAAGCGACCAAACGCACCACCGGTGTTAAGCTCTACGATATTGCAAAAAAAGGCTTTATAGATGTCAACTTGGACCTCGGCAACGAACTGGGCGCAAAGTAACAAGGAGCCTCGTATGGGAAAAGGCAACTGGATCATCCTCGCCCTGTGTTTACTGCTCGCCCCACGGCAGCAGGGTTTAGCACAACAGGCGGCGCCCGGGGCACTTCCCGCATCCGGAGTCTTCTCGTCGGAAAGTAGCGATGACCTCAGCGACGAGGATATCGATCATGCGGCCGATGAGGATATTGGGCCGACGCAGCCCGAACCGCCAGCATCGGCGATCGAGTCCTTCTTCAACGACCTAAACGCCGGCACCGTGAGCCAAAAGGTCGAGGCGATGATGACGCCCACGGTGATCTATGAGGATCCGTTTGGCCGCTACGAAGGCCGCGACAAGGCGCTGGAGCACTTGAAACAGTTGCTGGGCAGCATGCTGACCTTAAATGTCGACGTCAAAGAGGAGTTCGTCTCGGGCGAGGAAACCATCGCCTTGTGGACCATGACGCTGACCAATAGGCATCTTGCTTCAGGTGAGCAGATCGTCTTCGACGGTGTCACCAGGGTCCGCGTGCAAAACAATAAAATCGTCGCGCAGTCCAGCCAGTTTGACCTCGGTGCCGCATACTATGAGCACCTTCCGGTGATCGGCTGGGTGGTCCGCTGGGCCAAGGGCAAAGCGGCGAACTGAGCGCTGCAAACACGACCCGTCCGAGGTCTCAGCGACGGTTGTGCTTCATCGCTCGACTGATGTCGCGGTCGGCTTCTTTCGTCTTAGCCGACTCACGTTTGTCATGTAACTTCTTACCCTTAGCGACACCGATCTCGATCTTCAGATATTGACCGTGGAAGTACATCTTCAGGGGAACGATGGTCAGGCCCTTTTCCTGGGTCTTTTCCGCCAGCTTATTCAGCTCCTTGCGCTTTAGCAGGAGCTTGCGTGGGCGGGTTTCGTGGTGATTCATGTAGCTGCCGTGGGTGTAGCGCGAGATATGCGCATTCTGCAGGTAGGCCTCGCCGGCGTCGCTGATGGTCACCCACCCATCGCTTAGATTCACCTTACCGTTACGTGCTGATTTCACTTCGGTTCCGGTCAGAACCAGACCCGCCTCGAAGACCTCGCCGATGGAGTATTCGTGGGTGGCACGACGGTTGCTCGCGATCATCTTGATTTCCATCGGCACCGCTTTAAGGTAAGGAGCTGCAACATGACCCGCGGCGCCAAGGGCCGGGGGCGAGGCTAGTCATTAACACATCTGATCCAGCAATAGTCAATCCCAACACCGCCACGGACGCCGAGTACCGCCGGCTCGGAGGCCCCATTCCAGAGGACCTCGCGGGCCGCCGCATCGATCGTTACTTAGCGCGCGAGTTCCCCTTTTTATCGCGGGTCGGCTGGCAGCAACGCATGGCGGCCGGTGGCTTGTTGGTCAATGGCCGCGTCGTTAAAAACGCCGCCCGACTCAAGACCGGCGATCAGCTCCTGATGCACGCGCCAAAAACCGTGGAGCCGGAGGTGGACCGCGGTGTCCGGATGCTGTGGGAAGAAGATGGGGTGATGGCGATCTTCAAGCCGGGCAATCTGCCGATGCACGAAAACGGCCCCTATCGCAAAAACACCTTCACCGCCATCGTCTGGCAGGAGATCGGGCGGCAATGGTCGGCAGTGCATCGACTCGACCGCGAAACCAGCGGCATCGTCCTGTGCGGGAACACCTCACAGATCAGAGCGCAGCTCGCCCAGGATTTGGCTCAGCGCAAGATGCACAAAGAATACCTGGCGATCGCCCGCGGCGTCCCGCAAAGCAGCGCCTGGCGCAGCGAGGGCGCCATCGGTGACCTCGTGGATAGCGCCATTCGCATCAAGAAATGGGTCGTACCCGGCGGCCTGAGTGCATTGACGGAGTTCACCGTGCTGGACACCGCAGGGGACTCTTGTTTACTTGAGGCGCGGCCCAAGACCGGTCGGACCAATCAGATTCGCATCCATGCCGCATATGCCGGTCACGCCCTCTATGGCGACAAACTGTATCATCCTGATGAAGCCGTTTTTCTCGAATACTTTGCCCACGGCCAAACGTCGAACGTCACAGCCAGGACCGGTTTTCCAAGGCTTTGCCTACATGCCAAGGCCTTGACCTTTAACCATCCGGTCAACGGGCGCGAGGTGCGCGTCGAAGCACCGATGCCAGCTGATATGGCCGCCTTTTGGGCGGAGCTACAGACTAGTAGTGGGCAGTGAGCGAGCCTGCCAAAAGCCTTTGGCGCTAGCATAGAGACCCGCAAATCGCCCGTTCACCGGTGCGAGCAAGGCGTCGGAATCGATGCTGCTACCGACCGCCAAATGCGCGAGGATTTGCCGCAGGCTTGCCGCGCCATGTTTAGCCTCGATGGTCAAAATGAGGAATAAACTCTGGTGATAGGCCGGACCAGCATTGACGGCGGATAACGACAGGTAGGAGGTCATAAACGATGACTCCGGTAGAAAGTCACCTGGTTGCGGGCCAAAGTCGAACACGGCACAAGCGCGCTGATTGCACGAAAGCCGCTGCGCCAAGCCCTCATCAAACCACGGCGGCAGACTGCGCGAATCGCTCATCAAAGCCAGCAACGCATGCACCAACTCGTGGCGGAGGACCGTCTGCAGCTCCGCACTCGCCTCGGCGTCCAGTCGCGAGGAGCTCACCGGGATCCGCAAGCGGCCATCAAACAGACCTTCGGCCCAGCTGGGACCATTGGTGACGCTGCCAAAAGCCTGACGCGGATAAAGGACGACCTCGATGGGAAGCAGCGGCGGCGGCAGACCGAACTGCTCGTTAAACTCCACCATGGCATCCTCGAGCGTGCTCAGCACCAGGGATGTCAGATCGGCTTGTTCAATGGCGCGGTAGGTCAAACGAAAATGCTGCGAGGCCTCGACTTGCTCCAAGGTGCTCTCCTGGGCTCGGCCCTCCATGCTGTCTAGACGCTGCTGGAGCGCTGGCTGCTCGGCTGGCGCCGCCGCCTGGACTAGCTGGCGGAGAATACCCACAGCCTCGGGAAAGCGTGACTCAGACTCCAGCACATCGGTGTAGAGCAGCTGCATCTCGCTGTCACCGGGGTCAACGGCGAGGTAGGCGAGAAAGTGATCGCGCGCTACCCGCATATTTTTTTGTTTATAGTGGCAGAGGGCCAGACCTTTGGTGGCCTCCTGCGTCGCCTTCAGCGCATGACTGCGATCAAAATACGCGCGTGCCTGATCGCAGTCGCCAACCTTAAGACGCGCCCACCCGGCACTGGTCAACAGCACCGGCATCTGTTGGGTGAGCCAGGCGAGTACGTTGGGACGCTGCGGCACTTGGTCCTTGGCATGATCGGCAAGGTTGAGGGCGCCAACGAAATCGCCGGTGGCAAAGGCGGCGAAGATCGGCCGTACCGCCGCAGCATCAGCCTCGTCAAAGTCCGAAGGCGAGGCTAAGGCCTGCGGCTTTGGACTCGGGCCGGGAGGCGCTGCAGCAGCCGTCTGCACGGCCGACGTCGGGCGAGGCGCACTTGCCAAGTCCCGCGGGCTGAGCTCCCGCAGGCGCTGCCACCAGACGGCCAATATAACAGCGAAAAACAGCCCTAAGGCCGCCTTTTTAAGCACCCTCGACCTTTGGTACTAACTTTCCGGCTTTGTCGAGGGCGGAGAGCTCACTGAAACCGCCGACAAAGTCCTTGCCAATAAAGATCATCGGCACGGTCCGGTAACCGTTGTTTTCGGTCGAGAGCTTCTGGCGCAGCTCGGGATTGGTGGTGAGATCGACTTCTTTAAAAGCAAGGCCATACTGGCTCAAAAGGCGCTTGGCCGAGACACAGTAGGGACAGGTGGTGGTGGTGTAGATGGTGATTTCTTGCATGACGACGGATCCTACCTGAAGTGATATACGGCACGGTGCGCTGGCGAGATTATAACCCGAGCAGGTCAAAAAGCATGCAGGCAATGGTCAAGGCGGCACTTATAACGCTGCGGGAGCAAAAAGAGGCGGGCCTAAGCGGCGAATCAGTCGAGGCGACGCTGGCGCGAATCCTCGGCGTCGAAGCCCGCGGCGACGGTTCCTGGCACATTCAGATCGCCTCGGATGGGCTCAACCTGGCCGCCAAAGCGACGATTGAGCGCGGCCTGAAAGCGGTCCTTGGAAAAGACGGGGCCCAGGCTAGCGTCCATTTCAAACGGTTACAGCCATTGTCGCCGTCGCAGCAGCCGCAGGCACCCCTCCCGACCGCGCCCGCCCAGCGCTCAGCACCCTTTGGCTTAAGCATCGACCGCCGCGCCATACCGGGCGTGACGACCATCCTCGCGGTCGCCTCCGGCAAGGGTGGAGTCGGTAAATCGACGGTCAGCGTTAACCTCGCCGTCGCCTTAGCCGCCGCCGGGGCCAAGGTCGGTCTGCTCGATGCCGACATCTACGGGCCCTCCGTGCCGCTGATGTTGGGCTTGTCGGGACAGCAGCCAATCGTGGAACAGGACAAACTTCGGCCGCTCACGGCGCACGGCGTCAAGACCATCAGCTTTGGCTTTCTCACCAACACCGAACAGCCGGTGATCTGGCGTGGCCCCTTGCTTGGCAAGGCCTTTAAGCAGCTTTGCTACGACGTTGAATGGGGCGAGCTTGACTACCTGGTGATCGATCTACCCCCTGGCACTGGCGATATCCAACTGACGATGATCGAAACACTGCCAGTTCACGCCGCTTTGATCGTGACGACGCCGCAGGATATCGCCCTGCTCGATGCCCATAAGGCACTGACCATGTTCGAGCGCCTGGAGGTTCCGGTCCTCGGCCTCGTGGAGAACATGTCGCAGTTTATCTGCCCGTGCTGCGGCCATGCCGAAGCGATCTTCGGTACCGGCGGAGCGGGGCGCATGGCCGCACAGCGCCACACCCAAGTGCTCGTGCAGGTTCCACTAACGGCAGCCGTCCGCCACGGCGGCGACGCCGGCCTGCCGGTCGCGTGTGGCGACGGCGTGCTAGCGAGCCCGTTCCATCAACTTGCGGCTCATGTCAAAGCGCATGTCCAGTGAGTTGACAGCTGCGCGAAATTCGCTGCGTTGGGCCTATCTGACAGGCGTCTAAAGCCCGATTTTTAGGCTTCGTGCGGCGCTAAGCCCTCAAACCGCCTTAGGTCCATCGTCGCGACCTGGATTGGCACGAAGACTGCAATAAGGATTCGCAAGTGGGGTTCCTCCACTTACGGGTGGTTACGCTGTCCCAATTGGTTTGTGCCTCTATGGCATGTTCAAACTGTCGCTGTTGCTGTTCTTTGCTGCTCACCGTTGCTCGCTCCTTCTCTCCCACCTCCCCAGGTTTCCACCCGAAAGGGGAAGCGCAGATCCACTCTGCGCTTCCCCTTTCCTCCGTCTCCCCTATCCAGCCGACACTTGTGCTTTTTGCCTTAAAGACTCATGATGTTAGCCTGTGTAAACCGGTGGGTGGGCATGACGGTCAAGACCAAGTATCCGATTCTGAGGCAACCAGACGACATCACCTGCGGGCCGACCTGTCTGCACTCCGTCTACGAGTACTATGCCGACAATATCGACCTGGAGACCGTCATCCGGGAGGTGACGATGCTGCGCGGAGGCGGCACCCTCGGCGCCCTGCTCGGCATCCATGCGCTCAAGCGCGGCTATAAAGTCTGGATCTACTCCTACAATATGGAGGTCTTTGACCCGACTTGGTTCACACCCAAGCTGCCGCGCGACGACATGATCGCCAAGCTGCGCCAGCAGATGCTGATAAAAAAAGGCAAGCGCCTGCAGACGGCGATCTTGGCCTACACCGAGTTCCTCGAGGCTGGCGGCGAAATCCACTTCACCGACCTCACCTCCGCCCTACTCAGCGCTTACCTGCTCCAGGGAATTCCCATCCTGACCGGCCTTAGCTCTACCTACCTTTATAAAACCATGCGAGAATACGGTAAATACTCCGTGGCCCATGACCTGCGCGGCGAGCCCCAGGGGCATTTCGTCGTCCTAACCAGCTTTGATCCAGAGGTGAATGCAATCACCGTGGCAGATCCCTACGACCCGGAGTCCCTCGACTACGGTCACACCTACAAGGTCAACGTCGAGCAGTTGGTCAACGCGATTTTACTGGGGGTCGTCACCTACGACGGCAATTTGATCATCATCACCAAAAAGTAATCACGCCCGTCGTGATGCGCAGCTGAGATCTTCATGCAACGAATCATCATTGTCGACAGCCCCGCAGACTGGCCACTAGATCTCCCCGACGTTCAGGTCGTGTCGGGCAAGGAGTACCTGACCACCGAGCCGTTTCGCAAGCAGCGCGACATCCGCGTCTTCAACATGTGCCGGTCGTACAAGTACCAGACCATCGGCTACTATGTGTCGCTTCTCGCCGAGGCTAGAGGACACAAGCCGATTCCGTCGGTGTCGACCATGCAGGACATGAAGTCACAGGCGATCGTCAAACTCGCCGCCGACGAGATCGACGAGCTCATTCAAAAGAGTCTGGCCGACGTCAAGTCGGAGGAGTTCGTGCTGAGCGTCTACTTCGGCAAGAACCTGGCAAAGAAGTACGACCGCCTGAGTGCCCAACTCTACCGCATGTTCCACACGCCCTTCGTACGCGCGCACTTCCACCGCGAGGCCGGCAAATGGCAACTGCGCAAGGTCGGCCCAATCGCCGCCAAAGACATTCCCGAAGCCCATCACGGCGAAGTGGTGGAGTTTGCCAAAGAGTATTTCAAAGGTCGCCGCACCGAACAGGCGAAGAAGCCCGATATTCGCTATAGCATCGCCATCTTGATGAATCCCCAAGAGGCGATGCCGCCGTCGAATGAAACCGCCATCAAGCGCTTCATAAAAGCTGCAGAAAAGCTGCATATGGAGGCCGAGATCATAGGTAAGGATGATTACTCGCGCTTGGGCGAATTCGACGCCCTGTTTATCCGCGAGACGACCGCAGTCAATCACCATACCTTCCGCTTCGCGCGCCGCGCCGCAGCCGAAGGTTTGGTGGTGATCGATGATCCGGAATCCATCCTGCGCTGCGGCAACAAGGTCTATCTCAACGAGCTGCTCGAAAAGAACCAGATCCCGGCACCGCGCACCCTGGTCGTCCACCGCGACAATACCGACGAGATCTTCGACAAGGTCGGCCTACCGTGCGTTCTGAAGCAGCCCGACAGCTCGTTCTCCCAAGGCGTCAGCAAGGCCGACGACGAGGTCAGCTTAAAGCGTGAGCTGGCCCAGCTGTTTGAGAAGTCCGATCTGCTCATCGCCCAGGAGTTTCTCCCGACCGAGTTCGACTGGCGCGTTGGGGTGTTTGACCGCAAGCCGATCTACTTGTGCAAATACTTTATGGCGAAAAAAGACTGGAAGGTCATCTCTAAAGACAAAGCCGGACGCACCTTAAATGGCCGTTCCGAGACGATCCCCATCGAGCTAGCTCCGAAGAAGTTGATCTCGCTCGCGCTAAAGGCCGCAAACTTGATCGGCGACGGGCTCTATGGCCTGGACATCAAACAGATCGGCAGCAACTTCTGCGTCATCGAAATCAACGATAACCCGAATATCGATCATGGCTACGAAGACCTCATCCGCAAAGACGACCTATTTCTCGGCATCATGGAGGTGTTCTTGCAACGGATCACCGCAGCGAAAGAGGGACGGAGCTACCAATGAGCTTAGTCGAGCATCTGCATCTGTTCGCCGGCTACGGCATCGAGATGGAATACATGATCGTAGACCGCCAAAGTTTGGCGCTGTTGCCGCTATGCGACTATGTCCTAACGCAGGCGGCGGGATCCTGCGTCAACGAAGTCGCCGTCGGCGAGATGGCCTGGTCCAACGAGCTGGTTCTGCACGTCATCGAACTCAAGACCAACGGCCCGGCGAAGACCTTAACCGGTCTGCACCAACTGTTTCTCCGCGACATCAAGCGGATCAACGAGATCCTCGCCGCAAAAAACGCCATGTTGATGCCAACGGCGATGCATCCGTTTATGAATCCGGCCACCGACACCAAGTTGTGGACCCATGATGATGCTGCGGTCTACCAGGCCTACGACCGCATCTTCGGTTGCAAGGGCCACGGCTGGTCTAATCTGCAAAGCGTCCACATCAACCTCCCCTTCTACAACGACGTGGAGTTTGGCAAACTGCACGCGGCGATCCGCCTCATCCTCCCGATCCTACCGGCCCTCGCGGCGTCCTCGCCGGTCTATGAAGGCAAGGTCTCAGGACTGATGGACAGCCGCCTCGAATTCTACCGCCACAACCAAAAGGCAGTACCCGAAATCGCCGGCCGAGTGATCCCCGAAGGGGCTTACAGCGAACAAGAGTACGGCGACCAGATCTTCGCCAAGATCTATAAAGCCATCGCTCCACATGACCCGGCCGGGATCTTACAGAACGAATGGCTCAACTCGCGCGGCGCAATCGCCCGTTTTGATCGCCATGCCATCGAGATCCGCGTCCTCGATATTCAAGAGTCGCCGCGCATGGATCTTGCCGTGATCAGCAGTGTGGTCTCGGCGGTCCAGGCTCTAGTGCTCGGCAAATGGGGGCCTCCCGCAGCGCACCGCAGCTGGAGCGAGAACGACCTAAGCCCGATTTTTATCGAATGCCTGCGCCACGGCAGCGAAGCGACGATCGAACATGACGACTACCTCAAGGTCTTTGACTATCCTGACAAAGGCCCGATCAAGGCGCAAGAACTCTGGCGGCACATCACCGATGATCTGCTCGCGGCGGCGACCTACCCGATCTCATCCTACCAGCGCGAAGTCGACGCCCTCGTCAGGAATGGCTGCTTGGCCCGCCGCTTAGTCAAGGCCCTCGGCCCGACGCCTGACGCCGCTCGCATCCACGGTGTCTATGGCCAGCTGTGCCACCTCTTACCTCTGGGCGGCGCCTTTGATGCACCATGTTGAGATTTAGTGAGTGAGTGGGGACGATCCGTGGAATCAAAGGCGATGAAAACCAGCAGACTGAAAAAAGCCCGGGCGCTGATCTCCAGCAATAAGGCCAAAGCCAAGCCCTTTGACAGCCTCATGATCACCTGCGAGCACGGCGGCAACCACATCCCCGCCCGCTACCAAAAGCTCTTTCGGGGTCAGTCACCTCTGCTAAGTACCCATCGCGGTTACGACATCGGCGCCTTGAACGTCGCCCGAGCCTTGGCCAGGCGCGCCGACGCCCCGCTGTTCTATAGCACCACCTCCCGCTTGCTCATCGATCTTAATCGCTCGCTGCATCACAAGGCGGTGTATTCGGAATTTACCCGAGAACTGCCCGACGACGAGCGTGCCGCCATCTGCGTCCACCACTACGCCCCGTACCGACTCAACGTCGAGGCCTGGCTGCGCTCGCAGATCCGGCTTGGCAAGAAGGTCTTGCACGTGTCGGTCCACTCCTTCACCCCCAAGCTAGACGGCGAAGTACGCAACGCGGAGATCGGCCTACTCTATGATCCCAAGCGCAAGCCCGAAGCCCAGCTCGCCGCACAGCTATTCAAAGTGACGAAGCCGGCGGCCAAGGCCGAAGGTTGGCGCATCCGCCGCAACTATCCCTATCATGGGGCAAGCGACGGCTTCACGACGCATCTACGGCAATTGTTCGAGCCGACTCGCTACATGGGGATAGAGATCGAGATGAACCAAACTGTTGTGGAAGGACGCCTAGGCCAGGGACAGATGGCGTTGCTGTTTAGCCGGGCCTTGGCTACCTTGGTTTTGTAGGAACAGCAACCGACTACGAGGAGACCACCCGTAAAACTTGAAAAAGTCTTGTATCGTGCCGTCGCAACGTCTACCGGAGGCCGGGATGGCAGGGCCATATCGTCGGACCAAATCCTCGATCTAAAACTGACGACCCCCAAGGAACTGGGTGGTGCCGGCGCACCAGGTACCAATCCCGAGCAACTCTTTGCCGCGGGTTATTCCGCATGCTTTATCGGCGCACTGAAGGTGGTCGCGGCAAAGGAAAAGGCTGCGCTACCTTCGGACCTAGCGATTACGGCGACTGTCGGTATCGGACCCGTTGCACATGGGTTTGGCATCGAGGTCGATATGCACGTCAAGTTAACTGGAATGGAGCCTGTGCTGGCCAAAACCTTGGTGGATAAGGCGCATGGGGTTTGCCCGTATTCGAATGCGACGCGGGGTAATATCAACGTGACGTTTAAGATCAATTGAGCATCGGCATGAGGGCAGTTAGTGGACGGCGCGACTGCCTTTGATCTTTGAACCGGTCACGCCGGTCACGTAGGCGTTGAAGACCGTGGTGATCATTTGATCGTTGCCGAGACGACTTGGATCCGTGAGGCGGCTGATGGTCGCTTGGTCGATGGGGAAGGCGGAAATAAGTCGGCTGCGTCGGTCAGCGGAGTCATAGACGGAGTAGATCAACCAGGCGATGTTGGGGCTGCGCGGGTTTGGGTGGGGCCATTTGACGAAGTCGGTGCGCAGCGTGACCGTGCGACTTGTGCGAGGCACTTGGACGGTTTCACTAAGTCGCTGGATGTTTAGCTGCTTGAAGTCATAGGTCCTGAGTGCGTTTGCGACGACTTGAGGATGGAGGGTCACTACCGCCGTGAGCGTGGCTCGCTCGATTAGATCGTTGGCAAAGGCAATGGACCCCGCAAAATAAGTCACATTCATAAACAGCGAGCCACTCTGTGGGGCCGGCCCAAGCAGTCCGGGTGGTAATCCGAATCCCTCGCTGACTTCAGCATTCACCCAGCGCGCACGTTTAAATCCAAACCGCGTCTTTAGGGTGCTAAAGAGGTAGCCGTAAGTGTGCTGCACGCCGGCATGGGTGATGCTGTGGGATGCGTCTGGTGCCGTCGTCGCCTCGAAGCGGTGGGCAACACCCAAGCGTTGATTGAGGAGATCGACTAGAGGTGGATCGACGATGATGCCGTGGGCTCCTTCGTCAAAGTTAATCGCGGCACCCCAGAGATTAAGCCACGACGGGTATTGCGCATCGTTTTGCATATCAGTCGCCAATTTCGCCGCCGAGGCGTCGAATAGGACGCCGATGTTTTGGCCTCTAGTCGCTGCGTCACGGAGATCACGGGCGATTTTGGCCCACGGACAGTCATTGGGGGTTTCACCGAGGCTTAGATCAGGACAGGTTGCGGATCCTTGGTCGGGACCGCTTTGCCCGCTTTTATAGGCCTTCTCCTGAGTCTTAAGGTCGAGAGCACCCGATTGACTGGAGGAGTCGGTGAAGCAGCCAGTCCAGGTCAAGAAACTTAGGATGCACATCAGGCGACAAATAGTCGGTATATGAAGGGCTGCGGTCATGATGCGATCCTGTGCAAAACATCGTGTGATGTAAAGGGTTCTAGAAAGCTGTTACAAGGCAACTACTGGGTCTTTTCCCACAGCTCCAAGGGTCCCGCGCCAAACAATTCCGCGGCTACCAAAGTGTACTGCGGGGGCAGACCGCGGCCGTAGCCACAATACACTGCGACGCGAAAACCCGCCTGTCGTTGTTCGAGAAGGTCATAGACCAACTGCCCTTGGCGGTCGTAAAGATCTGGCGCCACCGCTTGGCTCGAAGCGCCTCCACGTTGAAAGGTGAAGCGCTGCGAAAACGGATTGTAAAGATACGCACCGGTAAAGGTGTCCCATGATTCTACGGTGGCATCACCAGCCTTGAACTGGACTCTGCCGATCTTGTAGCGCCTCAGCAGGGCCTTAGACAGTTGCACCATCCCCGGCTGCGTGTCCATGCCGACGTAGGTTGCAGCGGTAGTCAGTCCACCGATCAAGCAAAATTTACCAACACCGGAGCCGACGTCCAAGATACGGTCGGCACCCGACCGACTAAGCCACTGGGTCGCCATCTCGGCGACCGCCATCGGCGTCCAATGAGTCCGCGACAGCTTCTGGACCACCTTCGGGTAGAGTCGGTCAAAATCGTGGTCAGAAACCACCTCACCCGCAGCAAGGCGCTGGATCATGGCGCCTAGGTCGGGGTGGTCAGGCACGTCGCGTTGGTTGAAGACAAAGGTCACCTAAGCCTACACCTCAATAAAGCGCAGCGCGCTCCTCGGTAATGCTCGGGCTTTCCAAATACTCGTCATAGGTCATCGCCTTGTCGAGGAGACCCTTTGGCGTCAACTCGATGATGCGCGTCGCCACGGTGTTGACGAACTCGCGATCTTGCGAGGTAAACAGCACGGTGCCCTTGTAGGCAATGAGGCCGTCGTTTAGGGCGGTGATCGATTCGAGATCCAAGTGGTTGGTCGGCTCGTCCAAAATCAGCACGTTGCCCCGCTGCATCATCATCCGCGCCAGCATGCAGCGAACCTTCTCTCCACCCGACAGCACCTGAGCACTTTTACTTGCCTCCTCGCCGCTAAAGAGCATCCGGCCAAGGAAGCCGCGGACGTATTCCTCATCGCGCTCGGCGTCGTTCTTTGCCCACTGGCGCAGCCAGTTGATCAGCGTCAGCTCTTCTTTGAAGAAGGCGAAGTTGTCCTTGGGAAAATAGCCGCGCGACGTCGTCACGCCCCAGCGAAATTCGCCCGCTGCCGCAGGCTTTTCACCGGTCAATATTTGAAACAGCAAGGTCGACGGCAGGCTGTCTCGGCCAACGAAGGCGATTTTCTCACCCTTAGTGATCGTCAGGTCGAGATTCTTAAAGTACAGCGTCCCGTCGCTTTCACCTTTTAAGCCGCTCGCCTGTAACAGGTCCTTGCCGGCTTCACGCTCCTCGGTAAAGACGATGTGCGGGTACTTGCGCGACGATGGCTTGATCTCTTCGACATTCAGCTTGCCGAGCATCTTCTTACGCGAGGTCGCCTGCCGCGATTTGGAAGCGTTGGCTGAGAACCTCTCGATAAAGCTCTTCAGCTCCTTGATCTTATCTTCGGACTTTTTGTTCTTATCGTACTTTTGCTTTAACGCCAGCTGGCTGGCCTGATACCAGAAGGTATAGTTGCCGGTGTAGAGAGTGATTTTTGCAAAATCGATGTCGGCGATATGGGTACAGACTTTATCAAGAAAGTGCCGGTCATGGGACACGACGATGACG
>Ga0315273_10000308_pt1 | contig 48798 bp, 46 predicted proteins | sample YL17G02_0_MG_FD_205753 | JGI IMG/M metagenome (GOLD analysis project Ga0315273, IMG submission 205753) | Sediment microbial communities from Yellowstone Lake, YNP, Wyoming, USA - YL17G02_0 | ecosystem: Environmental > Aquatic > Freshwater > Lake > Sediment | place: USA: Wyoming | collected...
ATCATCGCACTGCGCGACTGCGTCCAGACGCTGAAGAAGAAGAGCCGCCTGGAGGTGGCCGAATGAAGTACGACGTGCTCCTGGCCGGGGTAGGCGGGCAGGGGGTGCTGTCCCTGGCCGCCTGCATCGCCGCCGGCGCCATGAAGGCCGGCCTGGCTGTGCGCCAGTCGGAGGTGCACGGCATGGCCCAGCGGGGCGGGGCGGTGCTGGCCCACCTGCGCCTGGCCGACCGCCCGATCTACAGTGACCTGATCCCCCGGGGGACGGCGGACATGATCCTGGGCATGGACCCCCTGGAGAGCCTGCGCTACCTGGCCTACCTGGCGCCGGGGGGCGTGCTGGTGACGGCCACCGAGCCCTTTGTCAACATCCCCGACTACCCGGACGGCGGCGAGCTGCTGGCCGCCATCGGACGGCTGCCGCGCCACCGCCTGGTCGATGCCGCCGCGCTAGCGCGGCAGGCGGGCTCCGCCCGCGCCGCCAACATGGTGCTGGTCGGGGCCGCTTCCGGGTATCTGCCGATCGAGCGCGGGAAGCTGGAGCAGGCCATCGCGGAGATGTTCGCGGGCAAGGGTGAGGAGGTGGCGGCGGCCAATCTCAAGGCGTTCGCCGCCGGCCTCGCGCAGGGCGGCCGGCCGTGAGCGCCGCTCCCGCCTGGGTTCCCCGGGTCGACGCGATCATCGCCGGCGCGGCGGCCGCCGGCCGTTGTCAGCTGTACGAGCACGAGGTCTATGCCATCCTCGGTGAGCTGGGCCTGCGCACCCCCAGGCACCTGGTGGTCGGCGGGGAAAAGGACATCGGCCCGGCCACGCTGGCCCTGTTCGGCACGGAGCGGGTAGTTGTCAAAGTGGTCTCCCCCGACGCCCCGCACAAGCAGAAGCTGGGCGGGGTGAAGGTGGTGTACAAGGACCTGGACTTCGTGCGCTGGACGGTCCGGGAAATGCGCGCCCGTTTCGAGGAGCGCGGCCTGCGCGTGGAGGGGGTGCTGCTCGCGGAGTTCGTGCGTTACACCCAGGCTCTGGGCAACGAGGCCCTGCTGGGCTTCCGGGAAAGCGCCGCCTTCGGGCCGGTGCTCTCCTTCAGCAAGGGCGGGGAGGACGCCGAGCACTTCGCCGCCCACTTTTCCCCGCCCAACCTCATGCTGCTGCCCGTGGACCGGGAGTGGGCCGCCGCCCTGATGGCCTCCACGCACATCCACAAGAAGTACCTGGCCGAGGGCCGGCCTGACTGCATCGCCAAGATTGTGGACGCCGAGGTGCGCTTTAGCGAGCTGGCGGCCCATTTCTCCTCCTTTTTCCGCCCGCCGGGCGCCGGCGGGTTCGTGATCAACGAGTTCGAGGTGAATCCCTTCGTCTTCGACGAGCATGAGGACCTGGTGGCCCTGGACGGCTACGCCACCTTCCAGGAGCGGCCCCGCGAGCCGGTGGACCTGAGCCTCCAGCCCAAGGAATCCCTGCGCCCCCTGTTCGAGCCGCGTGGAGTGGCCATCGTCGGGGTGAGCGCCTTGGACAGCGCCAAGACCGGGAACATCATCCTCCGCAACCTGCTCGCCCTCGGGCGGGAGGACGTAACTTGCGTGAACCTCCGCGGCGGCACGGTGCAGGAGGGCGGCCGGCGTTTCGCCCTGGCGCGCACGCTCACCGAGGTGCCGGTCCCCGTGGACCTGGCCATCATCACGATTCCGGCCGAGGCCACCCTGCCGGTGGTCGAGGACTGCGCGCGCAAAGGGGTCAAGGCCATCCTCCTGATCCCGGGGGGCTTCAGCGAGATCGCCAAGAACCAGAAGGCCGAGCGGCGCATCCTGGAGGTGTGCCGCTCCGCCGGCATCCGCCTGATGGGCCCCAACTGCCTGGGAGTGCTGTGCGCCGGCGATGGCGGCAACCGGGGCCTCAACACCTTCTTCATCCCCGAGGAAAAGTTCAAGGTGGACCTGTCGCGGGAGCGCAACGTGGCCATCCTGAGCCAGAGCGGGGCCATGGGGATCATGGAGTTGTTCAACCTGCGCAACGCCATCTCCCCCAAGGTGGTGGTGAGCTACGGCAACCAGCTGGACATCGACCCCGCCGATCTGGTGCAGTACTTCGAGGACGACCCGCTGGTGGACGTGATCGGCCTGTACATCGAGGGCTTCAAGGAGGGGGCGGGCCGGAAGTTCTTCGACGTCACCTCCCGCTGCCGCAAGCCGGTCATCGTGTACAAGGCGGGGCGCACCGAGGCCGGGCGCCAGGCCGCGCAGTCGCACACCGCCTCGATCGCCGGGGAATACGAGGTGTCCAAGGCCGCCATGAAGCAGGCCGGGCTGATCGTGGCCGGCTCCATGATCGACCACGGCGATTTCGTGAAGACCTTCGCCCTGCTCGCCGACTTCCAGGTCACTGGCCGGCGCGTGGCCGTGATCGCCAACGCCGGCTACGAGAAAACCTACGCCGCGGACAACATCGGGGAGCTGGAGCTGGCCGAGCTGGACGAGGAGACCATCGAGGGACTGCGCGCCCACATCCCGCCCTTCGTGGAACCGGGCCCGCTGCTGGACCTCACGGCCATGATCTCCGACGAGCAGTTCGAGCGCTGTATCGACGTGATGCTCGCTTCCCCGCGCGTGGACGCGCTGTGCATCTCCATCCTGCCCCAGGCCCAGGTGCTGCACACCACCGACGAGGAGATCGAGCACTACAAGCAGAACATCGCCGCCCGGATCGTGGCCACGGTGCACAAGCATAAAAAGCCCACGGTGGTCTCGGTGAACGTGGTTTCCGGGTCCGACGCGGTGTACAACCGCTTCGGCCAGGTCATGGACTCCGGCGGGGTGCCCACCTACCTCACCGCCGAACGGGCCATGGTCTGCCTGAACGAGTTCATCCGCTACCGTCTGATCACGGAGAAGCGGGTCATCAGCGAATGGCTGCGCTGAAGGCGACCGGTGGCCGGTAACCCGTACGCTCGCTTCTCGGCTGATCCCCGCATCCGGCTTTTCGACAGGATAGCCTGGATATACGGATTCCTGTTCCATGCGCAGCGCCTGGCCTTTCGGCGCAGCCTCAGAACTTTTCAACACCGTCTGGATTTGCCTGGGAAGGCCCGGATCCTGGACATCGGCTGCGGCACCGGGGCCTATGTCTCCGTGCTGACGGAGATGGGACACGAGGTCCGGGCAGTGGATGCCTCGCCCCGGATGATCGCCACGGCGAGGCGGCTCCTCCTGCACGCGGGGCTTGATGACCATGCGGTCCAAGTATCCGTGGGCGATCCCCTGGAGGGCCTGGATTTCCCCGATCGGCACTTCGATCTGGTTCTCGCCGCGCACGTGGTGCACGGCCTGCAGCCGGCGCAGTGGGGTGCGGGAGCTGCGGGACTTCTTCGCGGAGGTCGAGGTGATCGTCGCTTCACCGGGTTCGGCCTGGTACCTTTGCCGCACTTGATTGCCGTCACCTGAAGGCTTAGGCTTATTTTACTAGGAGGTCCCACCATGCGCCGTGCCCTCTTTGCCGTGATTCTCGCGATCGTTTGCGTCGCCGGCCTTTCCGCCCAGGCCAGGCGTTTCACTATCCTGCACACCAACGACCTGCACTCCCATGTCCAGGGAGTGTCTCCCGAGTTGGACTACTCCCCACTGCTGCCCAACAATGACGCCACCGTCGGCGGCTGGTCGCGCCTAGCCTCGGCGATTGGCGCGGTACGAGCCGAGAGGAAGAACCCCGTGCTGGTGCTGGACGCGGGCGATTTTCTTATGGGTACCCTGTTCCACATGCTTGCCCGCGAGGAGGGCCTGGAGCTGGGCTTGCTGGCCGCCATGGGCTATGACGCCGTAGGCTTGGGCAATCACGAGTTCGACCTGATGCCCGACGGGCTGGCACGCATCCTCTCGGCCGCGGACGGCAGGAGCGCTCTGCCCCCGATGCTATTCGCCAGTGCCGTGTTCGACCCCGGTAATCCGAAGGACGACAGCCTGGAGCAGGTCTTCGCCGCCGGGCTGGTGCGGTCTTACAGGGTCATTGAAAAGGACGGCTTGCGTTTCGGCTTGTTCGCCATCATCGGGAAGGACGCCGCCGAGGTGGCCCCCTTTGCCTCCCCGGTGGAGTTCCGGGAACCCGTCGAGGTCGCAAAGGAGATGGTGGCGCTGCTGCGGGAACGGGAACAAGCGGACGTGGTGATCTGCCTTTCCCACTCCGGCCTTGCGGATGACGCGGACGAGTCCGAGGACGTGCTTCTGGCCAGAGAGGTTCCGGGCATCGACATCATCGTGAGCGGTCACACCCACACCCGCCTGGAGGCCCCGCTCCAGGCGGGCGGCACGATCATCGTGCAGGCCTGGGAATACGGCAAGCAGCTCGGCGTGCTTGATTTTGAGGTAGACGCGGGCAAGGTACGCCTGCTGGGCTGGAGGCCGGTGGCCCTGGACGACTCGATCGCCGGGGACCCGGCCATCCAGGCCCGCATCGACTCGTTCAAGCGAGTCATCAACCACCACGTCCTGGCCGCGCACGGGTTGTCCTACGGGCAGGTATTGGCCGAAACGGGATTCGACCTCAAGGCGGCCGAGGCCGAGACCGGCCTCGGGAACCTGGTGGCGGACAGCATCCGCTGGTACGTGGACCGCCTCGACTCCGACCCGGCGGATCCTTCCACCCGGGTCACGCTGGCCGTGGAGTCCGGAGGAGTCATCCGCGACGAGATCCTGCGGGGGTCCACCGGCCGGCTCACCGTGGCCGACCTGTTCCGCGTGCTGCCCCTGGGTGTGGGCCTGGACGGAAGCATGGCCTATCCGCTGATCAGCATTTATTTAACCGGGGCGGAGGTCCGCAAGGCCCTCGAGGTCGTGGCCAGCGTCCACCCGCTCAAGGGCAGCGACTACTTCCTGCAGGTCTCAGGGGTGCGCTTCAAGTACAACCCCCGGAGGGTGCTCTTCGACCGGGTCACCTCCGTGGAGATCGGCAGCGACCTGGAGGGCTGGCGGCCTCTGGACACCTCCCGGCGGAACACCACCCTGTACCGGGTGGTGGCCAACTACTACAACTCCGCGTTCCTGAAGCTCATCGGCGGCTTCACCTTCCACATTCTGGACATCGTGCCCAAGGACAGGCGGGGTGTGCCCATTCAGGACCTGGCTACTGGCCGGGTGGACGCGGACCGCTCGCGGTCCGGCATCCAGGAGCTGAAGGAATGGGTGGGCCTCATGGAGTACGTCCGGAGCTTTCCGGACACCGACGGCGACGGCATCCCTGAAATCCCAGCCCGGTACGCCGGCCCCGAAGGGCGCATCGTGCGCGCCCCGAGCCTCAGCCCCGTGGCGCTGCTGGCCCGCGCGAGCTACGTGACCTGGGCCGCGGTCGGAGCCGTGGTGCTAGTTTTGGCCGTGCTGGCCGGTGTAGCCCTATTGATCGTTTTTCTGGTCCGCCGGGGGCATCAGCGGAAGCTGGAGCGGGTCCAGCTTCGGTAGCGCCGCCAGGCGGGTGTACAGCGGGGAAAGGGCAGTGGCGATCAGCAGGTAGCCGATCACGATGGGGATGCCGGCGAAACCCACGGCCACTTTGAGGGTCGAGAGCAGCGCCTCGCCGACCTTCAGGCGAACGATCAGTGCCAGCACGAGGATCACGATCGGCAGCATCACGTAGGCCTTGAAGCTGAAGAAGGCGTCCAGCGCCTGTTTCAGGATCTCCACACGCTCATCCTCTCTCCGGGCCCCGCAGGCGCCGGTCCAGGTAGTGGTTCATCGCCGCCAGCGCGGCCCCGTGGGCCTCCTGTAGTGGCTCGTAGTCGGCGAACACGGTGCGATAGTCGGCAAGCATCTCCGGCAGGACGCGCCGACGGATCACCTCGTCCACCGGGGCGGCGAAGTAGTCCCGGAACATGGCCCCCTGGCCGCTCACGATGAGCCTTTGGGGATTGAACATCTTGATCATGATGGCGCAGGCGTCGCCCAGGAACCCGCCGATCTCGTGCAGGGTGGCGCGGGCGAAGCGGTCCTCCTGGTCGGCCGCGGCCAGGATTTTCGACAAATCCAGCTCCCCGGGCTCGCGCTGCAGGCTGGAGATAACGCCCTCGGCCAGGCGGTCGCGGAATACGCGCAGGATGCCGGCCGGCGAGATCATGGTCTCCAGGCAGCCCACGTTGCTGCAGCTGCAGCGGTAGGCGTTGTCCGCGTGCTCGATGTGCCCGATCTCCCCGGCCAGGCCGTGGAAGCCGCGGTAGATGCGGCGGTTGATCACCACCCCGGAGCCCACCCCGGAGCCCAGGTAGATCAGGACGAAGCTGCGAGCGCCGCGTCCGTGGCCGAGGTGCAGCTCGTAGAAGGCCGCGGAGCGGGCGATGTCGTCGATGAACACCGGCAGGCCCAGCTTTTCGCCGAGCAGACGCACGACCGGGACGTGGGCGATTCCGGAAAGCCACAGCCCGAGCAGCCAGGTGCCCGCGTGCGTGTCGACCAGCCCCGGCAGGGCCACCCCCAGGGCGGTGACCGGCTGGGAGCGCGGCAGCTCGCCGGCCAGGATGCGCGCGAGCTCCTCGGATAAACGGTCCACCACGGCCTGGGCGTGAGTGGCGGGCTCCGCGGAGAGCTGAAGGGGGTACTCGCGGTGGAAGAAGGCCCGCTTGGCCCCGTCCATGCCCACTACCCGGAAGTGGTCCAGGCCGACGGATACGCCCAGCGCGCAGGCCAACTCCGGCCGGATGCGGAACAGGTAGGAGGGGCGGCCGCTGCCCGCCCTGGTTTTTCCGTCCTTGAGGATGTAGCCCTCGGTTTCCAGCTTCCCGAGGATGGAAGAAACCTTGACCAGGCTCAGGCGGCTGCGCCGCGCCGCGGCGCTGCGGGTGGCCCTTCCCGCGGAAAAAATGGCGCGCAACACCTTGAGCTCGCTCTTTTGAAGGCGCTGCATTATGCAAACTTTAGTCGAAACTAGGCGTGATTGCAAGCGAATTGTCCGTAATTAAATACATTCTTATTCAAATTTTTCTTGACGGCGCGCGAATCCTCGGATAGACTTCCGGAAACACTCGAACCTGGAGGCCACCATGCCTGGACCCGGCTATTACTGGATCGGAAAAGAGGAGGAAGAAGAGCTCGTCAGCCTGATTCGCGCACGGTACCTGTTCCGCTACGGCGACCCCAAGGACCCTGCCTTCAAGCATCGGGCTAAAACGCTGGAGGAGGAGGTGGCCCAGAAGTTCGGCGTCCGGTACGCGCTCGCGCTCTCGTCGGGAACCGCCGCCCTGATCACGGCAATGGCCGCTGCGGGTCTGGGCCCGGGGGATGAGGTGATCGTTCCCGGCTACACCTTCATCGCCTCGATGTCCTCGATCATCTTTTGCAATGCCGTGCCCATTCTGGCCGAGGTGGACGAAAGCCTCACGTTGGACCCGCGGGACGTGGAGGCCAGGATCACCCCGCACACCCGTGCCATCCTGGCCGTGCACATGATCGGTAACCCCTGCGACCTGGAGGCCCTCGGCCGAATCGCCAAAAAGCACAAGCTGCTGCTGATCGAGGACACGGCCCAGGCCTTCGGCGGCACCTACCGCGGCAAGTCCCTCGGTACAATCGGAACGATCGGCACCTACTCGTTCAACATCTTCAAGACCATCAACGCCGGGGACGGCGGCATGGTGGTCACCGACGACGAGGAGCTGTACCAGAAGGCCTTCGGCTACCACGACCAGGGGCACCTGCCGCTGCGCATGGGCGTGGAGGTTGGCAAGCGCTCGGTCATCGGGCAGAACTTCCGCATAAACGAGCTCTCCGCGGCGGTGTTGCTCGCCCAGTTCCGCAAGCTGGACGCGATCATCGAGCGGCTCACCGCGCTGAAAAGCCGGTTCAAGAAGCAGATCCAGGATCTAAAGGGCGTGGAGTTCCGCAAGCTCAACGACCCGGAAGGGGAGTGCCACACCCTGATCACCGTGTTCCTGCCCGACCGCAGGAGCGCGGACGCGGTGGCCGAAAAGCTGGGCACTACTACGGTGGCCCACTCCGGCTGGCACGTCTACAATAACATGGAGAACATCCTGGGCATGAAGACCATCAACCCGAAGAACAACCCGGTCAAGCACCCGCTGTACAAGGGCAAGGCGGAGTACCGCAAGGGCATGCTGCCGAAAACCGACGCGCTGCTGGAGCGGGCCATCAACATCTCCGTCGGGGTGGTGGACCGCGGCCTGGGCTCGGCCTTCGGGATAAATCTCGAGTCCAGCGACGCGGAGGTGGACCGGCAGGCCGAGACCTTCCGCAAGGCCGTGGAGCAGGTAGTGAGGTAGCGATGGTCAATATCGGGCTGATCGGCACGGGCTACATAGGGCCCATCCACCTGAACGCCCTCTCCCGCCTCGGCGGGGTGAAGGTCAAGCGGGTGGCGGACGTCAACGTAGAACTGGCCCGCAAGGCCGCCGTGGACTACAACATCGAGAGCTCGGGCACGGACTGGAGGGAGGTGGTGCGGGACCCGGGGATCGACGTGATCCACAACTGCACCCCCAACAAGTACCATTTCGAGATCAACAAGGAAGCCCTGAACCAGGGCAAGCAAGTGTTCACCGAGAAGCCACTGTGCATGAACCTGAAGGAAGCCGACGAGCTGGTGAACCTGGCCGAGCAGAAGAAGGCCGTGACCGGCATCGGCTTCTGCTACCGCTACTATCCGGCGGTGCAGGAGATGGCCGTGCGCGTGCGGCGGGGCGACGCGGGGGCGGTGCGCATGGTCTCCGGCACCTACTTCCAGGACTGGCTGTCCCGGGAGGCGGATTGGAGCTGGCGCCTACTGGCCTCCGAGAGCGGGGAGTCCAACATCACCGCCGACCTGGGCAGTCACTGGTTCGACCTGGTCCAGTTCGTGACCGGCCTGGAAGTGAAGCAGGTCATCGGCGACCTGGCCACCCTGATCCCGGTGCGCAAGAGACCCAAGCGCCAGGTGCTGGCCTTCGAAAAGGTGGACCGGGTGGAGACAGAAGAGGTGACCGTGGAGCTGTAGGACTACTCGGCGGTCCTTTTCCGCCTGTCCAATGGCTCCCCCGGCTCCTTCGCGACCAGCCAGGTGTGCGCCGGACGCAAGTCGGACACGGAGTTCCAGGTCTACGGCAGCACGTGCTCCTACGCCTGGAACCACAAGGAGGCCACGGTGCTGTGGATCGGCCACCGGGAAAAGCCCAACGAGGTCCTGATCGAGAACCCGACCCTGCAGGACCCCGCCACGGCCCGCTACGCCACCCTGCCGGCCGGCCACCCGCAGGGCTACCACGACGCGATGATGAACATGTTCCGCGACTACTACGATGAACTGGCCGGGAAGACCGTAGCCCGGGCGGCCCCGCGGGCGACCTTCGCCACCGGCCGGGTGGAGATGAAGATTCTGGCGGCGGTGCTGGCCAGCCACAGGGAAAAGCGGTGGGTGGAGGTGAAGGGATGAGCGCCAAGGATCGCGAGGTGCGCTTCGAGATGCTGCGCCCCGGGGAGCTCAACGCCGAGCAGAAGCGCTCGCCCCTGGTGTTCCTGCCGGTGGCGCCCCTGGAGTACCACGGGCCGCACCTGCCGGTGGGCATGGACCCGATCAACGCCACCCTGTGCGCGCTGGAGGCCTGCCGGCGACTGGGCAAGGGGGTGGTGCACCCTACCCTGTACTGGGGCACCGAACGGGAGCGGCCGGACTGGATGCTGGAGAGCCTGGGCTTCGACAAGGGCGACTGGGTGGTGGGCATGGATTTTCCCACGGCCATCTGGAAGAGCCACTACCAGCCCGAGCACCTGTTCGGCCTGGTGGTGGCCGCGACATTGGAGATGCTGATCCAGACCGGGTACAAGGCCATTGTGATGGTGAACGGGCACGGGGCGTGGAACCAGTTGGAAACTTTGGAGAGGCTTTCCCGCCACTACTCGCACACCACCGACGCTTTGGTCGTCTGGAAGCTGGCCTTCGTCCTGGACGTGTCGGAAAAGAATCTGGCCGGCCACGCCGACCTGTTCGAGACCTCGCTCATGATGTATTACGAAAAGGAACTGTTAGGCGGGAAGAAGCTGGTGGACCTCTCGACTCTGCCGCCGCGCAAGGTCCCGATCCACTACAAGGACTTCTCAATCGTGGACGGCCCGGGCTTCAGCGGTAAGCCCAGCCCGGACAAGGTCACCGCCACCGACCCGCGCGACGCCACCGTGGAGAAGGGCCGGCAGGTGTTCGAGGAGACCGTGAAGATGTACGTGGGGCTGGCCGAGGAGGCGCTCAAAGAAAAAAGACTTGCGCGCTAGGGTACACGGATTTACACTGTCTTTACTTCAGGCAACGAGGCAGCCGTCGGCTGCTGACTATGGAGGCCGGGGAAGGTTCCCCGACCCCAAAAATAACAAGGAGGACGTATGGCGAAAAAGGTACTGCTGATCGCCCTGGTGGTCCTGCTGGCGGTGACCTTCACCGTCGGGGCCCAGAAGAAGAAGCTCGTCCACTACCACTGGACCGAGACGCTCTACGACCCGATCAACAAGAAGGCCGCGGACGCGTTCATGGCCAAGAACCCGAACGTGGAAGTGGTCGTCCTGTATCTGCCGGATGGCGACCGGGTCAACATCATCCGCACCGTGCTGGCGGGCGGCGGGCAAATCGACTCCTTCGCCCTGAACAACGGTGAATCGGCCGAGTTCCTGGAGGCGGGCTTCATGGTGCCGCTCGACCCGAAAGGGTTCGGCAAGGCTGCGGTCAAGGATGTGGTGGACATGTGGACCCCCGGGGCCATCAACACCTGCGGCGGGGTGTGGGACGGAGTGTACTACGGCGTCCCCTTCGAGCTGTCCGACTACGTGGCCTGGATCAACGTGGCCTTCATGAAGGAAGCGGGGATGAACCCGGCCACGGACAAGCCCAAGACCTGGGACGACTTCGTCGCCGTGGGCAAGAAGCTGATGAAGGTCGAAGGGGGGACTACCGTCCGCAACGGCTTCATGTGCAACTCCAAGCAGGGTGTATTCAACTTCCTGGTCCAGATGAACATGATGCATCAGCTGGGCCTGGACTGGGGCGCCGAGAAGGGCCTGATAGCCAGCATGGACAAGCCGGACGTGCTCGCTCGGGGCTTGAGGACCTATACCGACTTCGTGGTGAAGCACAAGATCTGGGACCCGGCCTTAGCGGACGACGATCGCGGCGGTTTCGGCACCGGCAAAACCGCGATGTTCCTCACCGGCGGCACCTGGTACTGGGGCGTGGCGGACTACTGGAAGATGCCGCGCACCAACATCGAACCGTTCCCCTATCCGCGCTTCAAGGACGGCAAGGACATCGGCGGGGCGGGCTACGGCTACTGCCTGTACGTGTCCAAGTTCGCCAAGGATCCGACCCTGGGCTTCCAGTTCCTGGACACCATGGCCAGCCAGCCGAACGAGTTCATCAAGGTCGGCTACCATCAGCCCCGCATGAAGCTCTCCAACGGCGCGCCGGGTCTGGATGCCAAGCTGGCTGCCGCCTCGATCCCGTACTACGATACGGTGTTCAAGAACGAGCTCGCCAAGACGGCCGTGTGGCTGTCCTCCACCAAGGGCAACCAGGTCACGAACATGGTCTGGGATGCGATCTCCCGCGTGATCTACGAAGGGGCCAAGGTCGAGGACTCCGTGAAGATGCTGCAGGCTGACATCAAAGGTCTCTATCAGTAAGGCTTTCCGGCGAAGCGTCCCCGGTTATAAACCGGGGACGCTTTTTGCTTTCAGGAGAGGTTCATGCGCAAGGCCAGCTATTCGGTAACCCGGCTGCAGAACCACGGGTATGTGTTCATCCTGCCCACGCTGCTTTTTTTCTCGCTGTTCCTGATCTACCCGATGATCAGCGCGTTCCGCTTCTCCTTCTTCGAATGGAACCTGCTCAAGCCTAAGGTATTCGTGGGCTTCAAGAACTTCATCAACATGGTGCACGACTCACGAGTGATCAACTCCTACGTGCGTACCCTGCACTTCAGCGGCATCAGCGTGGCGGTTATAAACATCCTGGCCTTCGTGTTTGCCATCATGTTCTCCAGCCGACTGCTCGGCTGGAAAAATTTCTGGCAGTCCCTGATTTTCCTGCCCGTGGTGCTGTCGGTGGTGGCGGTGGGCGTGGTCTGGGAGTTCATGTATCAGTCCACCGGGCTGATCCCGGTCATCCTCCGCAAGCTCATCGGGACGAGCCCGGTTTGGCTTACCAACACGAAGGCGGCGCCGTACGCCATGATCATCGTGTACGTCTGGAAGTCGGTCGGCTACTATATGGTGATCTACATCGCCGGCCTGCTGGACGTCCCGGTGAGCTTCTACGAGGCGGCGCGCATCGACGGGGCCGGGTTCTGGGGGCAGCTGTGGTACATCACCATCCCTTCCTTGAAGAATACCATCGCCCTGGCGGTAGTCTCCTGCGTAATTTTCACCTACGGGCAGTTCTCGATCCAGTACGTCATCACCAAGGGCGGGCCAAGCCGGTCCACGGAGATCATGGCCATCCTGATTTATCGACAAGCCTTCGAGCTGTCCAAGTTCGGCTACTCGGCGGCGATTTCGGTGCTGTTCTTCCTGACCATGCTGGTGTTTTCCCTGATCCAGCTGCGCCTGTTCAGGTCTGGCACGGTGGGAGCATAATAGCATGATCTCCTACAGATCCATGGAAAACGTTCAGCGTTTCGTCCTTTACCTGGTGATCATCGTCCTGGGGTTGCTGTTTATTTTCCCCTTCCTCTGGATGGGTCTGTCTTCCTTGAAGAACAGCAAGGAGGTTCTGGCCATCCCCATTCGTTTCTTCCCCACAATCTGGAACTGGCAGAGCTACGTCAACGTGTTCACCATGTTCCCAGACTTCAACTTCCCGCGCTTCATCGTGAACAGCTTTTTTGTCACGGGAGCTGCGGTCCTGCTTTGCCTGTTTTTTTCGGCCACGGCGGGGTACGGCTTCGCCAAGTACCGATTCAGGGGCAACAATCTGCTGTTCACCATTGTTCTAGCCACGATCATGATCACCTTCGAGGCGATCATCGTGCCTCTCTATATCCTGGTGCGCCAAATGGGGATCAGCAACACCTACTGGGGTTTGATCATCCCGGAGAGCCTGACCGCGTTCGGGGTGTTCATGATGCGTCAGTTCTTTTACGCTCTGCCTGACGATTTCATGGAAAGCGCCCGCATCGACGGGGCCAACGAGTACCTGATCTTCGCCCGCATCGGCCTGCCCATGGCCAAAACGGCGCTGTTGGCGCTGGTGATCTTTCACGCCCAGTGGGTGTGGAACCTGCTGCTCTGGCCCATGATCCTGATCTCTAACCCGAGTATGCGCGTCCTGCCCCAGGGAATTGCCCTGTTCAAGGGCGGCTACAACACTCCCTACCCGGAGCAGCTAGCCGTGAGCGTGATCGCCTGCCTGCCCCTGGTAATCCTGTACATCTTCCTGTCGAAGTACTTCGTGCAGGGCATCACCCTGACCGGCCTGAAGGGCTGAGGGCCGGCGCGCCCGCGTCGAGCTGATCAGTGGACAGGCTGCCGCCGATTGCACGATTCCTTACTGCTGTGGTTCTGCTCGGCCTGCTGCTCGCGGGCGGCACGTTCGGCTACTCGCGGATCGAGGGCTGGAGCGCCCGGGACAGCTTTTACATGACCGTGATCACGATCACCACCACGGGCTTCGGCGAGGTCCAGCCGCTGACGCCGCAGGGCAGGAGCTTCACGGTCGTCCTGTTGGTTCTCAGCGTTCTGACCCTGGGCTACGCGGTCACGGCGCTGATCGGCTTCATCTTCGAGGGGCAGATGCTGGCCTCGCTACGGGAGCGTCGTATGAAGAGAAATCTCCGATTGATCAAAGGGCACTACATCATCTGCGGCGGCGGGAACGTGGGCCGCGCGGTGGCGCTGGAGTTCCAGCGGGAGCGGGTGCGCTTCCTGGTGATCGAGCGCAGCCTCGAGCACTCCGAGCTGGCCAAGGATCCCCGGATCCTGTGCCTGGAGGGGGACGCCACCGACGATGAGATGCTGAAGCAGGCCGGCATCGAGCGAGCCCGCGGCCCAGGCTTCCGACGAGCGCACGGTGCGCAAGCTGGTCAAGGCCGGTGCCGACCGGGTGATCTCGCACAAGCAGATTGCCGGTCACCGCCTGGCCTCTCTGATCCTGCACCCCACGTTGGTCAACTTCCTGGATGAAATGCTCGGCGGCGGGGAACTGGGCATGCGCATCGAGGAGGTCCCCGTGGCCGCCGGTTCCCCCCTGATCGATAAGGCGCTGCGCGAGGCCGGCATCGGCCACCACACCGGCGCCATCATCGTGGGCATCGTCGACGCGGCGGGCCGCCTGCGGGTGAACCCCTCCGACGAGTCGACCCTGTCCGCGGTGCATCTGACGGCCGGGGACACCCTGGTAGCGCTCGGCAGCGAGGAGCAGCTGAAACGGCTGCAGGAATTCGTGAGACGCTGAGGCCGCCGGTGGCGGTCAGCCGCGCCGCAGCCGGCGGCGCAGGGCCGGGAGCGCGGCGCGCATTGCCGCCTCCCCCCGCTCCACCATCTCCTCCAGGCGGCCTAGATTGCGGTAGCTGAAGCCCGTCAGGTCCGGGACCACCGGCACGTCGGCCGCCGCCGTCCCCCGCAGGGATTGTCCGTGGATCAGCACCTGCAGGCTGTACAGCATCACGTCGAGGATGTTTTCCGGGGGCCGGGTGGCGGAGCGTTCGCCGCTCAGGTTCACGGCGATGACCACTTTCGCTCCCATGTCGCGAACCACCCCGGTCGGCACGTTGTCCAGGAGGCCGCCGTCGACCAGCAGCCGCCCCTCCCAGCGGGTCGGCTCGAAGATTCCGGGAATGCTCGCAGAGGCCCGTACGGCGCGGGACACCGGCCCCTGCGCCAGGATCACCTCCTCGCCGCGCGTGATGTCCGTCGCCACTACGCGCAAGGGAACCAACAGCTCCTCGAAGCTCTTGCCGCCGACGAGCCGGTCCACCAGGCGCTCCAGTTTCTTCGTGTTGACCAGGCCCATGCGGGGCACCACGACGGAGGCCAGGTCGTTCCAGTTCGTCGAGGCGGCGACGTCGTGGATCTGCCGCCACGTGTAACCGCAGCAGTGCAGAGCCCCGACCAGGCTGCCCACGCTGGTTCCGGCTACGAAGTCCGGGCGCAGGTTCTCCTCCTCCAGCACCTTCAGCACGCCGATGTGCGCGAGGCCGCGCGCTCCGCCGCCGCCCAGGGCTAGCCCGAGCTTTCTGCGCCGCAGCAGGCGCAGCGGGGAGAAGTCACGCTTCATAGTGGATCTCGATTTTCAGTTCGTGGCCCCTCTCTTCGCCAGGAGCCAGGAGCGGGGCCGGTGGTGGGCGATGACGGCCTCCGGCCCCATGGGGTGCTGGCCGACCTTGTAGCGCCGGGCTGGGGCTGTCCGCAGCACGAGCCGGCCGGCCTCCAGGAGGCGATAGGAGCCCGGGTCCAGCTCCGGCGGCACCGCCCAGTCGCTCTCGCCCGTGCCGAAGAAACCCAGAAGCCCCAGTTCCGGCGCGAGCCAGGTGCGCTGCCCGCCGGCGTTCCAATCCCGGCCTTCCAGGCAACCCTCCAGCGAGGGGGAGACCCAAAAGGCGTTGAGCTCATCCACCCCCGCCCCGAGGATGCGCGCCCCGAGCCGCGGCACCACCAGGGCCCAGCCGCCGGCGGGGGGCTCCAGCAGGCAATGCGCCGCGCCTGCACGCTTCAGGGCGTCGACCAGCTTGGAGCGGTTCATCCTGGGCGTTTCACGGCAGCAGCTTGAAATCCGGCATGAAGCCGTGAATGCGGAAAGCCCGGAAGCCCTCGGCATAACGGCACCCGGCCTGCAGGCCGCGCAGCTCTGACAAGATGCGGCAGTGGTCATTGAAATTATGGATCTGAAAGGTGTCCATCCAGGCGGACTGGCTCTTATGGCACTCCAGCGCCCGCAGCTTGATCTCCATCTCCGCGGTGATGTCCACGTAGGCCTGCGGTTCGAAGTGCAGACCCGCCGCGGTGTCCCAGTAGAACAGCGAAGGCTTGCGGCTGATCGGCGGTTCGTCGGCCGGCACGTTCCTGCCCGGCAGGGACAGCATCACCCGGCTCACCACGGTGCCGGTCACGTTGTGATCCGTGCTCATGTCGCCGGGGAAGTTGGTGAGGATCACCGCGGGGTCGGCCCAACGAATGACGTTGAGTACCTGGCGTCGCAGCTCCTGGCTGTCGAGCAGGCCCTCGTCGTCGTAGCGCAGAAAGCGCACTGGGGCGTCGTAGAACTTCGCCGCCTCTAGCTGCTCCGCCTCGCGGGTGCTGGCGATCTGCTCGCGCCCCTCAATGAGGTTGGAGCCGATGTTTCCGCTGGTGGTGAGGGCGCAGAACACCTCGATGTCGTCCGGGTGGGAGCCGATGGCCAGGACGTTCATGCCCCTCTCCTTGTATCCCAGAGTTTTCGTTGGCCGTCCCATTTCCAGGGGGCTTTCAGGAAGGCAAGCTCGCGCACCTTCATGGTGTTCGCCGCCGCCTGTAGCTGCCCCCAGGAAGGCAACCCGGAGAGGGTATCGAGGGCCCGCAGGTTCATAGCCCCGGCGGCGTTGGCCAGCTTCAGGCATTCCTCCAGCGAGTGCCCCTTCAACAGCGCGGTCAGGAAGCCGGCAATCGAGCTGTCTCCGGAGCCGGCGGCGCTGGCGATCTTCTCCACAACGAAGGCCGGGCACCAAAGCTCCCGGTCCGCCCAGGCCGCCGGATCGGCGGGGCGGGCGCGGCCCAGCTCCTGGAGGCGCTGCCTTCCGGAGGTCTTTACATACCAGCCGTTGTGCCCCGCCTTGATGACGGCGATGCGGCAGCCCAGCGCCAGGTACTCCTCGGCGAAGCGGCTGAACTCCTCGGGCCGGATGTAGTCGCTCAGCTCCTGTCCCCCGGCCTGCTCCTTGCGCCGCAAATACTCCTCGGGGTGCAGGGTGTAGAAAGTCTCCTCGATGCTCGGCAGGAACAGGTCCACGTGGGGCAGAGCCTTCTCGTAGATGCGCCGCCAGTCGGCCTTGCCGGCGGGGGAGGTGGGGTCCGGCAGGGAGGTATCCAGGGACACGGTCAGTCCGGCGGCGCGGGCCATTTTTAGTATTCGGGTGAGCTCTTCGCCGCCGTCGGCGAACATGGAGCGCATCAGGGTGGGGTAGCCGAAGTGGAACAGGCGCGCCTTGCTGACCACCTTCATGTTGATGTCGGCGGACGTGAAGGCGTCATTGGCGCCGGGGCAGTGCAGGAAGATCCGGTCAATGTTCGGCGGGGCCAGGATCACCGAGTAGGAGCTGTCGGAGCCGGGGGACACGGACAGGCCTTCGGTGCTGCCGTGCTTCTGGATGACCTCGCGGGTGATCCGCGCGAGCGGGTCGTCGCCGACTTTGGCCACGAAGGCTACGCGGCAGCCGAAGATCTTCATGGCGATGCCCGTGTTGGATACCGCCCCGCCGGTGCCGAAGGCCATGCCGCCCATGTTCACCAGGGTGCCCGGGCGCAGGATGTCGCTGATCCGGCCGGTGGCGATCTCGGTCTCAAAGCGGGGAAACATGTCCAGGCACAGGTGGCCGGCCGCCACCACGTCGAACTCGTAGGTTTGCATCGCTCGTGGACTCTCCTATGGTTTACAGGCTACCGTCCGCTAAAAGCCATTCCAGGCTCTCGGTCACCGCCTGCAGGGAGCTGTAGCGCGGCGCGTAGGCCAGGAGGCGGCGGGCTTTGTCGATCGAGCAGCTGGGGCTGTGGGCGATGTGGTCCCAGGTGGCGCGCGCGTCCTCCTCCGCGACAGTCCGCCGCCACTCCTCCCAAGGCGAAAAGCTCAAGGCGGGCTGGTGCCCGAACCAGGCGTACAGCCGCTCGGCGTAGCCGCGCAGGGTCAGGGCGGCCGGGGAGGCCAGGTGGAAGCTTTCGCCCACCGCCGCCCCTCGGTTCTCCAACGCCTGCTGGAAGCCCTGGGCCACGTCGTCGGCGTGCACGTGGTGCACGGTCTCCAGGCCCAGATTGGGGAGGCAGAGCGGCTCGCCGCGGGCGATGGTCCGGAACACCGCCGGGTTGAAGTTGCCGGCCGGGTTCAGCGGCACCCAGCCCCGGCCGACGATGTGCCCAGGGTGCAGCACCGTGGCCGGAAAGCCTCGCCGTCGGGCCTGATCGAGCAGGTAGGCCTCGAGGGCGGCTTTCCGGATGCCGTACTCCCCGAATGGGGCCCGAGGGGCCGCCTCGGTGATCGGCACCTCCACGCTGTGGCCGTGCACCCAGATGGTGCCGCAGCACAGGAAGTGCTGGATGCGCCCGGCCAGGCCTTCGGCCAGGTGCCGTGCGCTTTCCGGGGTGAAGCAGATCAGATCCATCACCGCGTCGGGCTGGAGGGTCGCGATCTCGCCAGCGAAGCGCCCTTCCGCCTCCAGGTATTCGCGGTCCAGGACCGCCTGCCGGACCGCCTTCCAGGCGGGGTGGGGCAGGTAGGGAGCGCGGGCGCCGCGGGACACGCAGGTCACCTCGTGCCCGCTCTCGACCAGGCGCGGCACTAGGTAGGTGCCGATATGTCCCGTGCCGCCGATTATAAGAATACGCATAAGTATGGGTTAGATTATTGAATGCTGGAGGCTTTGGCAATAAGATAGCGGTGATGAGCCTAAAAAGCGTGTTGGAGGAAAGGAATAGGGGTCGGCGATCCAAGCAGGAACAAGCGCGGGCCGAAATCCGGAAGCTCGCCGCTGAGCTCCGTCAGCGCTTCGTTTTTCGCTGCCTCTATCTGATCGGCTCGTTGGCAAAAGGCCGATTCACTTCGCGATCGGACATTGACCTGAAACCTTATGAAGATCTTTCGCCGGATGAACAGTCACGAATCGTTCAAGAGGGAGTATCGCTTGGATAAAGATACTGTGCGCAACCTCAATGCCGCAATCGAGCGGGAACTCGGTCACCTGGAGGGTCTGCGCCTGGAAATGGGCCAGATCATTTCTGAGGATTCCCCCATATCCCGCAGAGCCAAGGGTTCGATTTTGCACGACTTCTACAATGGCTGCGAGAGGATCTTCAAAGCGATCGCCAATGAGTTCCTGGAAAAAGCGCAGTAATTCCTCAAGCCGCTCTCAGCGCATGAACAGCCCGCCGTTGACGTCGATGGTCTCGCCGGTGATGAATCTGGCCTCGATCAGGAAGCGGATGGCCTCGGCTACCTGCAAAGCCTCGCCGACGCGTTTCAGGGGAGCGTTCTGCCGGGAGGTTTCCATGAACTCCGGCGTAGAGACCTTGTCGTGGAAGGGGGTACGGATGACCCCGGGGGCAACGGCATTGACCCGGATGGCGGGAGCCAGCTCACGGGCCAGCCCGCGGGTCAGGGTATCCACGGCCCCCTTGGCCGCCCCGTAGATCACGGCCGACGGCGCGCCGGTGCGGATCGCCACCGAGGAGAGGTTGACGATCACCGGGTCCGCGCCCTTCTCCAGAACAGGGATGCAGAGCCGGCTCAGAAGCAGGGTAGAGTACACGTTCAGGGCGAAGGTCTGCTCCATCAGGCTCCACTCCAGCTCCCGGGCCGGCACGCGGCGGATCAGGCCGCCGGCGTTGTTGACCAGCGCCTCCAGGCGGTCCGTCTTGCCGGCGACGCCGTCGAACAGCGAACGGCAGCCCGCTTCGGTGGCGAGGTCCGCCCGCAGCAGAATGGCCTCGCCGCCGCGGGCCTCCACGTCCCTGGCCGTGCGCTCGGCCTCGGCCCGGGAAGCGTTGTAGTGGACGAAGATGCGGTTCCCCGCGGCCAGGAGGCGGGCGGTCTCCGCCCCGATCCCCGTGCTGGCCCCGGTGATGAGAATCGTCTTTTTCATGGCACCATGTTCCCCCGGTTGAGGCGACGGTCGGGATTGAACGTCTCGATCAGCCGGCGCATGCCGTCGATGCTACTCGAGCCGTACATCTTGCACAAGAGTTCGACCTTGAGCTTGCCCACCCCGTGCTCGGCGGAGATCGTCCCTCCCCAGGAGATCACCGTGTCGGCCCACCGCGCGTAGAGCTTCCGCCCGCGGGCGTACTCCTCCGCGGAGCGGGGCAGGATGTTCACGTGGACGTGGCTGTCCCCGATGTGACCGAACAGCACGTGCTCCAGCCCGCTTTCCGCCAGGTCCCGGCGGTACATGGCCAGGGCCTGCTCCAGCGCCGCGGCGGGCACCGCCAGGTCGGTGCCCAGCTTGGTGATGTCGGGGAGCCGCCTCTGCCGCTCCGCGATGAGGCGGTTCAGCTTTTCCGGCAGGGCGTGCCGGATGCCTTTCAGCAGCTCCAGCTCGCGCGGGGTGTCCGCGGTCCAGGCCAGCTTTTCTCCGCTGCCGAAGCTCTCCAAGGCCGCCAGCATGGCTAAGAGCTCCTCTTCACCGGGCTCGCGGTCCTGGTGGTACTCCACGTACAGGCAGGCTTCTGCCTCCGGGCGCGAGGGCAAGAAGGCGGTCAGCTCCTCGGCCAGGAGGTCCAGCGCCCGGCGGTCGAAGTACTCGATCGCTGCCGGCCGCGCCCCCCGGCCGCCGGCGCGCAGGGCGGCCACGTAGTGCAGGGCGTCGGCTTCCCGCGGGAAGAAGGCCAGGCAGGCCCAGATGCAGGGCGGCAGGGGCGATAGGCGCAGCTCCAGCTCGGTGATCACCCCGAGGGTCCCTTCGCAGCCGATGAACAGGTCCAGCAGGTCCATGTCCGGCTGCACGAACAGGCCGGCCGCGTTTTTCACCGCCGGCGGGCGGTAGCCGGGCAGCTCCCCCTCCAGCACGCGGCCGGTGTCGACGGTCAACCGGTAGCGCCCCTGCCGGGCCTTCTCCCGCCCGCGGCGGAGGTCCAGGGCCGACCCGTCGGCCAGCACGACGCGCAGGGCTTCCACGTGGGCGCGGGTGGGCCCGTAGGCGAAGGAGCGGGCCCCGGAAGCGTTCGTGGCGGCCATGCCGCCCAGGGTCGCCGTAGCTTCCGTGGGATCCGGCGGGAAGAACAGGGCGCCGCGGTTTCCGGGCAGGTCCCCGGGGATCGCCCCGGCGGCCAGGGCCGCGTTCAACGCCGACAGCGGCACGCCGGCCTCGACCCGGACGAGCCAGAGCCCCCCTTCGCGGTGCAGGCCCAGGATGCGGTCCAGTCGTCCCAGGTTCAGCACATGGCCGCCGCGGGGCACCGCCCCGCCGGTGATGCCGGTGCGCCCGCCCTGGACCGTGACCGGCGTGCCCGTCGCAGCCGTTCGTCGCAGGACTTCGCGGACCTCCTCTTCGGTGCGGGGAAAGGAGATCGTCTCCGCCTGTCCGGTCAGGCGCGACTCGTCGTGCAGGTAGTCCGTGAAGTCAGGGGCGAGCGGCCGGATCAGCGGTTCCATCACCAGAGCCGCAGCGAGCTCCTAAACACCTCCGCCAGCTCCTCGGGGCTGAACGGCCGGGGGCACAGGCGGGTGACGCGGTGCTGCGGCAGGGTGCCTTCGACCAGCTTCGGCACGTCCGCTTCCGTGTAGCCCACGGCGGCCAGGCCGTTGGGCAGGCCGATGCGCTTCATCAGCCGCACCACGGCCGCGGCCAAGAGGTCGCCGGCCTTCGCGCCGGCCTCCTTGCCGGGCTTCGCGCCGGCGTCCTTGCCGGGCTTCGCCCCGGCCTCCTTGCCGGGCTTCGCCCCGCGCACTTCCTCGCCCAGCAGCCGGGCCGCCTCCAGGTGCCGGGCCGGGTTGGCCGGGGCGGTGAAGCGGAAGGCGGCGGGGGCGTTGAGCACCACGGCCATGCCGTGGGGCACCAGCGGCCGCCCCGGCGGGTAGCCCGGCGGCACGTAGCCCTTGACCATTCCGGACACCGGGTAGGACATGCCGTGCGGCAGGTGCAGGCCGGCGTTGCCGAAGCCGATGCCGGCGTAGGTCGCGCAGAGGATCATCACGCTGCGGGCCTCTAGGTCCTCGGGGTCCTCGACCGCGCGCACCAGGTGGCTGCCGGCCAGCTCGATGGCTTTGGCGGCCCACACGTCGCTCACCGGGTTGGCACCCTGGTAGGCCGGGCGTTCGCGCGGGGTCGGCGGGGCCTCCCGACGATCGAAGGGCAGGGCGGTGTAGGACTCCAGGGCGTGCACCAGCACGTCGAATCCCGTGCAGGCCGCGACCAGCCTCGGCATGGAGCGGGTGTTCAAGGGGTCCACGATGCCGAGGGAAGGCCGGACGAAGCGGTGGGCGATGCCGGTCTTGGTGTGCATGCTTTCCAGGTCGAAGATGATCACGCCCGTGGTTTCGCTGCCGGTCCCCGCCGTAGTGGGAATGCCGACCAGCGGCCGCAGCGGGCCAGGCACCGGCTCGCCCCGGCCGATGGGGGCGTTCACGTAGGCCAGGAAGTCGGCCGGCCAGGTGGAGTAGAGGTTGGCGGCCTTGGCCGTGTCCAGGCTGGAGCCACCGCCCACTCCGACGAAGCCGTCGAAGCGGCCGTCCGCGGCGACGCGGGCGGCCTCCTGCAGCGAGCCGTCAGTCGGCTCGACGCGACTCTCGCTGTACAGCACCGCGTCGATGCCGTGGCGGCGCAGGGACTCCAGGGTCACGGCCACCGGCTCCGAGGAGGCCAGCTGCGGGTCGGTCACCACCAGCACCCGCCGCGCCCCGAGCTCCTTCAGGTCGAAGCCAGCCTCGCGGGTGGCGCCCAGGCCGTACTTGATGGCGGCCGCGCTGACGGTGATGACGGTTTCCAGCGGCATGACTTACGCTTCCAGGTACTTTTTCGTGCGCTTCAGGCTGGCGGCGTGGTCCATGGTCGGCCAGTACTCCAGGCCCACGCAGCCCTGGTAGCCCAGGCGGTCGAGCTCCTTCAGGATGAACGGGTAGTTCAGCTCGCAGGCCTCGGGCTCGTGCCGCCCGGGCACGCCCGCCGCGTGGAAGTGGCCGATGTAGCCGATGTTCTCCCGGATGAAGGCCGTCACGTCCCCGGCCATGATCTGCATGTGGTAGATGTCGTACAGCAGTTTCACCGCGGGGCTGCCCGCCTTCTTCAGTACCTCCACGCTCAAGCGCGGGTCGTCGAGGAAGTTGTGCGGGTGGTCGACCCGGGTGTTCCAGGGTTCCAGCAGGAGGGTGACGCCGTGCTTTTCGAGGATCGGGGCGCAGGCCTTCAGGCCCGCGACCATGTTCTCCACGGCCTCCTCGGGCCGCAGTCCGGCAACCTTGTTGCCGGAGCCGCTGATGAAGGAGCGCACGCCCACCCTGCGGCCCTGCTCGATGATCCCTTCCAGATTGTCCAGAAGCTTCCCGTGATCGCGCTTGTCGATCAGGGACGCTACCACCCCGCCGTCGGGGTGGTTGAACACGAAGTCCGTGCAGGTCAGGCCGTACCTGGCGTTGCACTCGGCGAGCTCCTCCAGGTTCTTCTTCTCGTCGATCAGGGTTTTACCGTCGAAGCGCTTGTCCAGGAACCAGAATTCGTAGTGCCTGAAGCCCAGCCTGCGAATCCGGGCCAGGCGCTCGGCGTACGGCAGGTCCGTGAAGAAAGGCTCGATGCAGACTCCAATTTTGGCCATCGTTTCCTCCGGCAATTATAGCAGCACCGAGGCCACCTTGCGGGTGCCCTCGGCGATCTCGTCGCACTCCCGGTCCCCCATCTGCGGCGGGATGTCCAGGTGCACGGAACGGCCCAGCCACTGGCGGGTGTTGGGGCAGTCGCTGTCCTTGTACTCCGGCGAGGGCTCGCATGCGGGGCAGTTGAACGGGCAGCCCTTCTTGGAGGGCATCATTTTCTCCTTGAGCATCTTCCAATGGTGGTACATGTGCCAGTCGGGCACACCCTGGTTGTAGATGCCACCGGCCTCCACGCCCTCGGCGTGCAGGGCCTTGACGAACTCCTCCACCTGGTCGGCCCGCGGCAGGAAGAACACGAGGCACACGGCGGTGTCCCCCGCCGCATCGGTCACCTCGCGCAGCTCGATGCCCTTCAGATCCTGTAGGCGCGAGCGGATCCGCTCCTTGTTGTGCTTCATGCGCGCCACGATGCTGTCCAGCTTGCCGAACTGGGCCAGGGCCACCGCCCCGGTCAGCTCGCTCATGCGGAAGTTCACCCCGAAGAAGATCTCCCCGGCGAACTCCGGCGGGGCGAAGCGGTCCTTGCGCCAGCAGGCGGCCACGTCGTGGTAGGCCTGGGCCCGGGTGTAGGCCAGGTCCTGGCTGGTGGCCACGATCCCGCCCTCCCCGGAGGTGATGGTCTTGTGGTACTGCAGGCTGAAAGCCCCCGCGTCCCCGAAGGAGCCCAGCTTGCGGCCCTGAAAGCTGCCGCCGTTGGCCTGGGCTACATCCTCCACAACCTTCAGGTTGTGCCGGCGGGCGATTTCCATGATCCGGTCCATTTTCGCGGGCATGCCGCGCATGTGCACCGGAATGACCGCCTTGGTGCGCTTTGTGATCTTGCGCTCCAGGTCCTGGGGGTCCATGGTGAGGGAGCGGTCAACCTCGGCCACGATGGGGATGGCTTTGGCCGCGACTACCGCCGCGCAGGTGGCGAAGAAGGTGTAGGCCGGCACGATTACCTCGTCGCCCGGCTCCACACCCACGGCGATGAGGCTGGTGATCAGGGCGGAGGTGCAGGAGTTGACCGCCAGGCAGTGCTTCACGCCCAGGTAGCGGGCGTAATCCTCTTCCAGCTTCTTCACCTTGGAGGGCATTTCCTTGGGGCCGTAGTAGCGGAACAGGTACCGGCTCTTGAGCACTTCCAGCACCTGCTTCTTCTCCTCCTTGCCGATCTCCATGCCGCCCGGAAACATGGGCCGGTTCCGGGTTTTTTTCGCCTTGGGGCCGCCGTTCACGGCCAGGTCGTTCCTGGTGTAGCCCATGCGCACTCCTTGTTCTTGGTCAGATGATCCGGATTGGATCCATTATGACCGCTCTTTGGATATTTTGTCAAGGCGCGGTCTTTTTCTAATAGCTTCTAATTATTTATGATATAAATAGATATATACATGTACGGGAAGCGAATAAGCTTGACAATGGGGTCGGTTCGAGTTTAATTTGGCTCAACTTGAACCTATTATATCGAAAAAGGTCGATAGAATGAACTCTAAAGAACGAATTCTATCCGCCTGGACCGGAAGCGGGTATGACTATCCCCCCTTGACCGCCTGGTGTTTCGGGTTCCGGGCCCCGCCGCACCTGTGCTGGCGAAAGAACGGGCGCGAAGTGAGCCATTGGTACACCCTTCGCCTGGAGCACATCCACACCCTGCCGGAGCCATGGGATCTGGAAGACGACTTCAACCGGGTGCGGGCCTGGCAGTCTCTCGGCGTTGACGACCTGCTGGACGTTTCCGTTCCCTGGGGCATGGACCCGGAAGTGCATTGGAAGGACTCGGAGCTGCCGCCGGGGGGCGGGGAAGCCTACCCGGTCCTTGTTCGGGAGTATGAGACCCCTTGCGGGCGGCTGCGCCACGCGGTCCGCCGGACCGGGGAGGACCTGGGGGAGGGATGGGTGGTCCAGCCCTTTCAGGTGCCGCTGTTCGAAGACTTCAACATCCCCCGCGGGATCCAGCATCTCGTGCGCGGCCCCGAGCACGTGCCGGCCCTGGGGCACCTGTACCGCGCTCCCGGTCCCGCGGAACGGAAGGCATTCCAGGCCCACATGCAGCGGGTGGCCGCTTTCGCGCGCGAGCAGGGCGTGGCGGTCCAGGCCTGGTCGGCTTTCGGCATGGACGCGGCGGTCTGGCTCATGGGCGTGGAGGGGGCGATTTTCCTGGCCATGGATCAGCCTGAGGCCTTCGCCGAGCTGTTCCAGATCCTCACCCGGGCCGACTCGGGGCGCACGGAGCTGGCTGCCGCCGACCCCGGGGTGGACCTGGTCGTGGAGCGCGGCTGGTACTCCTCCACGGACCTGTGGTCCCCCGCGATCCTGGACCGGCACCTGTTTCCGCACATTGCCACGCTGGCGGGGATCGCCCACCGGCACGGCAAGAAGTTCGGCTACGTCATGACCACCGGGGTGGCCGCCCTCGGCGAGCGGCTCATCGAGGCGGGCGTCGACGTGCTGTACTTCGTGGACCCCGTGCAGGACGGCCTCGCCGTGGAGAAGGCCCGCGAGCTGTTCGGCGGCCGGGTCACCCTGGTAGGGGGCATCAACTCGACCCGCTTCGCCGGGGGCACGCCGGAGTCCATCGGCCGGGATGTGCGCCGCGCCCTGGAGGCTCTGGCCAGCACGGGCCGCTTCATCCTGCAGCCGGTCGATGCGCTGCACCCGGACACCCCGTGGCAGGGCGTGGAGGCCGTGATCGAGGCCTGGAAGGGGTGCCGCTAGCCGGCGACATGACCCAGAAGGGTTTGAGCCACGTCGACAACGCCGAGCGCAACAAGAACGTCATCCTGAACGTGATCCGTGACCGGCCTTCACTGTCCCGTCGGCAGGTGGCCGAGAGCAGCTGCTTGAGCCTGTCCACGGCTAAGCGCCTCATCGAGGAGCTGCTGGCCGAACAGCTCCTCGATGAAGTACCCGCACCGGGCGGCCTCAAGGTGCGCGGCCCCAAGGCCGGCAACCTGCGACTCCGCCGGGACTACGGCTACGCCCTGGGCCTCAACATTGAGCCCGAACAGATCGAGGTCTGCGCGGTGGGGTTGTCGGGGGAGGTGCGCAAGGTCGAAGTCCACCGGCTCCGCGATCGGGGCAGCGAGGCCACGATCCGTCAGCTGGTCGAGGTCGCCGTCGCCTGCCGCCGGGAGCTGGCGACCGTGCCCGCCGGGAAGCTGCTGGGCGTGGGTATCGCGATCGCCGGCCTGGTCGACGCCCGCCGGGGGTTCATCTACGACTGCTTCCCGATCCCCGGCTGGGAGAACGTGGCCCTGAAAGAAAGGCTGGAGGCGGAACTCGCCGCCCCCGTCCTGGTCGACGACCGGGTGCGCAGCATGGCCGTGGCGGAGAAGCGCTACGGGGTGGCTCGCGAGCTGGAGACCTTCCTGTACATCGACGTGGGCAACGGGGTGGGTTCCTGTTTCTTTCTGGACAACCGGATCTACCGCGGCAAGAACGGGATCGCCGGGGAGTTCGGCCACATCCCGGTTCGGGAGAACGGCCCGCAGTGCAATTGCGGCAACAAGGGCTGCCTGGAGGTCCTGGTGTCCACCGGCGCCCTGCTGGCCGCGGTGAGGAGCTCCCTGGAGTCGAATGTGTACACTCAGCTCAAGGGCGGCCCGGGCCAGGAGATCACACTGCCGGACATAGCCCACGCTGCCGGCAATGGGGATAAGCTGGCCAGCCTGCTGTTGTTCGAGGCCGCCGAACTGATCGGAATCGGCTTGGCGGACCTGGTGAGCGTGTTCGACCCCGGAACGATCATCCTAGCCGGCGAGGTGGTGCAGGGGTTGGGCCCGCTGCTCGTCGAAGGCATCGTGCGCACCGTCCGCCTGCGCGGGATCCACCCCATCACCCAGCGCACGCAGTTCCTGACCGGCTCGGACATCCCGCACTTGGGCGCCTGGGGGGCGGCCACGCTGCCCCTGGAACATTGGTTCGCGAGCGGCATCCTGAACATCTAGAGAATTCTCAGGATGCGATCAGGACCCGGTCAGCGCTCAACGCATAGGGAGGCAGCCAGGCCGGCGTGTTGCTCAGGGGAAGGACGCAGTCCGCCAATCGGATGTGGAGGGCTTCCGCCATGAAGTTCCGCCTGGCGCCTATCCGTTCCCAGCAACGAGGGTAGCCGGAGGCGATCTGCGATCGCAGCTTTTCGTCCGCCAGAGCGAGGCCGTCTTCCGCGTTGCTGTAACAGTACGGGCCGTTGGACAAGGGGATGATATCGGCCTGGATGGCCATGCCGGAGCGCAGGGGGATCGTGCTGCCGTGGGAAAAGGGGGAGTGCAGCCATTCATCCAGGTGGGTCAGGTGCCCGGTGTTGAGGGCGAAGCGGAAGAGCCTGTCGTTTCGCCTGGCCTCGGCAGCTGCGAAGACTGCTCCGGCCTCGGCGCCAATGTCCAAAGCTTCATACCAGGCTGCCACCACGTCGAAGTAGTTGGCCGCGAACTCCGGGTAGAAGCCTGCCAGCTCCGGGGCAAGGTCGGCGGGCCCGCCGGCGATTACACCGGCCCGCGCGCTCAGGGATCCCCAGATCCCGAGTGAGATCACGAAGGGATCCCCCAAGACGGCCTTCCGGGAACCGGGGCTGGCGAATCCCTTGCGTACCTGCTCTTCCCCGAAGCTGACCACATTGTGCATGGACAGCGGCAGCCCGCCAGGCTGGAGAAACGGCTCCAGGTCCCGCTCCCGCACCCCGGGGCGCAGGTTCCGGATGGCCGCCAGGACGGACTCGGAGCAGCGGACGGCGGCATACTCGAACTGGGCGAGCTGGCTGGCGGTGTTGCTGACTCTCAAGCCCCGGCCGGGATCCGTGAGCAGGCCGCAGGCATTCCACAGGTTCTGGGGTTCTTCGGTCAGCTCACGCAGCAGGTCGACGAGAAAAGCCGGCAGCTCGATCGTAGCCGGGGAGTCGAAGTACTTCCAGCCGATGCAGCCGATCCGGCTGCCGCGACCGATACCGAAGGAGGTGAGGATCGCCCGCAGCGGCCGGGAGCTTTCCCGCGGCTGCCCCATCAGGCTGAAGTCCTGGTAGAGCTCCGCCTCGATGCCCAGTGCCCTGTCCGGCAGGTAGCCAATGCACTCATTGCCCACCAGCAGGAGCCGGTGTCCCTTTCGGTCGAGGAGCAGCAGCGCCTCCTCAAAACGGGGATCGAAGCCGGTGAGAAAGCAGATGTTGGCCGAGTGTTCGCGGTCGGCATAGACAGCCAGAAAGTCCAGTTTTTCCTGCGGCATGGCGTCGGTGATTTTTCCCAGCCGGTCCTGGTACTCCTCGATCGGGATGACGGGGCAATCCTCTTCCAAGCCTCCGAACTCAGGAAGAGAAATACGCTCCAACACGCTCATTCGTTCCGGCCTCCCACCGCTCCGTCAGCCCTTGACCGCGCCGGCGATCAGCCCGCCGATCAGGTAGCGACTCAGGAAGACGAAAATAAGCACGACGGGGATGGCAGTCACCACCGAGGCGGCCATCATTTCTCCCCATTTGATCGAGAACTCCCCCACAAAGGATTGCATCATGCCCACCGGCAGCGTGCGCATGGCGTTCTTGTCCATGATGGTCAAGGCGATGATGAACTCGTCCCAGGCCATGATGAAGGTCACGATGGCCGTGGCCGTCAGGCCCGGCTTGACGTTGGGCAGGATCACCCGCAGCATGGCCTGCAGCTTGGTGCAGCCGTCCACTTTGGCCGCCTCGTCCAGCTCCCGCGGGATGGTATCGAAGTAGCCCTTCAGCATCCAGATGGAGAAGGGCAGGGTGAGCATCAGGTACGGCAGGATCAGCCCCGGGTAGGTGCTGAGCAGCCTCACGCGCTGCAGGGTCCGGTACAGCGGGATCAGGATCAGCACCACCGGCAGCATCTGAGAGACCAGCACGAAGTAGATGAGCCGGCGTTTGCCGCGGAACGGCACGCGGGAAAAGGCGTAGGAAGCCGGCGCGGCCAGCACCAGGGTGGCGAACACGGTGCCCAGCGCCACCACCAGGCTGTTGCGGAAGTACACCAGGAAGGGGATGGCCGAGGCCAGGGTGCCGGTCAGGATGGCGGCGTAGTTGTCCAGGGTGAACGCGGCCGGCACGAGAGTCGGCGGCATCCGGAAGATCTCCGGCTGGTGTTTGAAGGAGGTGGAGATCATCCAGTACAGAGGCGCCAGGTAGAGCACGAGCAGGGCCAGGATGAGCGCGAAGCGCAGCGTTTTCAGCGCTCTACGGCGCGGCTTCATGCCTCTCGCCTCCCCACCAGGCGCACGTACAAAACGCTGAAACCCAGCAGGAACACGAGCCAGAACACCCCCAGGGCAGAGGAAAAGCCCATGTTCAGGCTGCCCATGAACGACACCCGGTAGATCAGCAGGGGCAAGGTCAGGGTCTTGTCAATGGGGCCCCCCCGGGTCGTGGTAAAGATGATGGTCAGGTACTGGAACTGCCAGACGAACTCCAGGATGGTAGCCAGGGTGATGATCTCGCGCAGATTGGGCAGGGTCACATGGCGGAAGCGCTGGAAGGCATTCGCGCCGTCGATCGTGGCCGCCTCGATTTCCTCCACCGGAATGGCCTGCAGGCCGGCGTACAGGATCACGAACATGAAGGGCATCATCTTCCAGGTGGTGGCGGCGATGACCGTGGGCATGGCCAAGCGGGGGTCCTTGAGCCAGCCCACGAACTCGCGGATGATCCCCAGCGCCTGCAGCACGACGTTCACGATCCCGTGGAAGGGGTCGAAGAACAGGAAGCGGGCGATGAAGGCTACCACGACCGAAGGAATGATCCAGGGCACGAAGAACAGGCTGTTGATGGCGTTCTTGGCCGGAAAGCGGGCATTCACCAGCAACGCCAGGGCGAAGCCCAGGACGAACTCCGCGAGCACCGTGCCGCCGACGTAGACCAGGGTGTTGACGAAAGCCTTCCAGAACTCCGGGCTTCCCAGCATGCGGGTGTAGTTCGTGACGCCCAGGAAGCTCATGCCGCGGCCGTCGGTCAGGAAGAACCGGAAGAAGCTGGTATAGAGGGCGAGGGCAAGTGGGTAGACGATCACGAACAGGATGACCAGCAGGGATGGCAGCAGCAGCAGGAAGGCGAACATTCGGTCGCTCACGTCGTGCTTCGGGCGTTCCTTGCCTGTGCTGAGCATCGGGCTAGCTGACTGCACCCACGCCGCCTTCCGGGTCTATGAGTACCGGGCGCCGCGGAGCAAATCCGCGGACACCCGGTGGGGTTGGGAAAGAAATCGGAGCCTCACTCCGCCAGGAGCTGGGCGATCTTGGCGTCCACCTCCTTCAGCGTCGCCTCGACCGCGCCCTGAGCGAGCAGGATCTTCTGGATCCCTTCCATGAAGGCCGTTTCGATCTCGAACTTCTTCTGGGAAGCCCAGACGTTCGGGTTTCTCATGCCGGACATGGCGGACAGGAAGGTCTTCACGTAGCGGCTGCCGTACTGCGGGTCATCGTACTGCTTCTGAACCAGGGGCAGCAGTCCGGTGCGCTTGAAGTATTCCTTGGTGGTCGTTTCGTCGGTGACGATGAACTTCATCAGGTCCCAGGCCAGGTCCTGGTGCTTGGACTGCTCGGCCAGGCAGAGGATGTGGGAGGCGGGCTGAACGGGACCAGGCCAGGGGGAGACCTCCCAGGCGTCGCGCGACATGCCTTCACCGTCCAGCACTCCGGCGATCCAAGGACCCTCGAAGAAGAAACCGATGCGGTTCTTGGCGAACAGGGTGCGCAGGTTGCGCACCTCTTCGCCAAAGGGAACCACCCCGCGGTCCACCAGGCTCTTCACCAGCTTGACGGTCTTCACCGTTCCCGGCGAGGAAGCCATGGGCTTGAGCTTGGCGTCCAGCAGGTCGCCGCCGTCGGGCCAAGTCAGCATATGGAAGGTGTCGGCGGCGTATTCGTCGAGGCTGAGCTGCAGCCCGATGCCGAACGCGCCTAGTTTTTTCACCGCCTCGGCCTGGGCGTAGACCTCAGCCGCGTCCTTGGGGGCTCCGCTCACACCCGCGCGGGCCACCAGGTCCTTGTTGAACACGAGCACCCAGGGATTGGGGTTCCAGACCAGGCCGGCCAGCTTGCCGTCCATCTCCCCGCCCTTGTAGGCCGGCACCAGCTGGCTGACGAAGGCGCTGTCCATGTACTTCCTCAGATCCACCGTGGCCTTCGGCATCTTGGCGAACTTGCCCAGCCAGAGGGATTCCACCGTGAAAACGTCCGGGGCCGTGCCGCCCTGGATCTGCAGGGTGTATTTGGTAGGCGTGTCCTCCCAGGCGACGGGGAGAATCTCCACCTTGACGTTGGGGTGATTCTTCTCCCAGGCGGCGATGCGCTCGGGGATCCATACCTCCCCGCCGGACGCCTCGGCCACCATCCAGCTGGCGAACTGCAGCTTGACCGCTTCCTCCGGCTTCCCGCCGCCGGCAAACAGCAGCCCGCTGCCGGCCAACCAGACCAGCAGCAACACCCAGGTGAACCGTTTCATAAGTACCTCCTTGCTATTTCATCGATCCTACCACAACAGGGGCTCGCGTCAATGGATAAATCGCCCGCTTTCCGCTATCATGGGGCCCGAGGAGGCGGCGGTGAGCGGGATCCTGTTGGGCTACGACGTAGGCAGCTCTTCGATCAAGGCGGCGGTTCTGGACATCGCCAGCGGCGCCTGTCTGGCCTCGGCGGTCTCGCCGAAACGGGAGCTTGAGATCCAGGCCCCGCAGCCGGGCTGGGCGGAGCAGGACCCGGCGGTGTGGTGGGAGCACGTGGTGCGGGCCACCCGCGAGCTGGCCTCCGAGGCGGACCTGTCCGCGGTCCAGGCGCTCGGCGTGTCCTACCAGATGCACGGCCTGGTCTGCTTGGACAAAGGCCTGCGGGTCCTGCGGCCGGCCATCATCTGGTGCGACAGCCGGGCCGTAGCCGTCGGCGAGCGGGCCTTCACCGAGCTGGGGCAGGAGCGCTGCCTGGGGCAGCTCCTCAACTCGCCGGGCAACTTCACCGCCTCCAAGCTGGCCTGGGTCAAGGAGAACGAGCCGGCGATCTTCGCCCGCATTCACCGGATTCTGCTGCCCGGGGACTACGTGGCCTTCAAGCTCACCGGCGAGGCCTGCACCACCACCTCCGGGCTTTCCGAGGCGATCCTCTGGGATTTCCGGCAAGGGGGCCCCGCTAACTTCCTGCTGGAACACTACGGCATCCCGGCGGACATGATCCCGCCCCTCAAGCCCAACTTCGCCGACCAGGGGAGGGTCAGCGCCGGGGCGGCCGCCGAGCTCGGGATCCCGACCGGCGTACGGGTGACCTACCGCGCCGGCGACCAGCCGAACAACGCCCTGTCCCTGAACGTGCTGGAGCCCGGCGAGATCGCCGCCACGGCGGGCACCTCCGGGGTGGTATACGGGGTGGGGGATCGCGCTACCTATGACCCGGCTTCGCGCGTGAACACCTTCGTGCACGTGAACCATGCCCCCGCCCGCCCGCGCTACGGCACCCTGCTGTGCGTGAACGGCACGGCGATCCTGAACAGCTGGCTGCGTCACAACGCCATGAGGGGGAAGGGGGCCGGGCTGTCCTACGAGGAAATGAACGAGCTGGCCGCCCAGGCCCCCCCGGGTGCCGACGGCCTCACCATCCTGCCGTACGGCAACGGGGCGGAGCGCACGCTGGAGAACCGGGACCCGGGGGCCTCGATGCACGGCCTGAGTTTCACCCGGCACGGCCAGGCCCACCTCCTGCGCGCAGCCCAGGAGGGGATCGTGTTCGCCCTGCGCCACGGCCTGGAGATCATGGCGGGCATAGGCATCCGCCCGGCCAGAGTGCGGGCCGGCCATGCCAACCTGTTCCTGAGCCCGTTGTTCGCGGAGGCCTTCGCCACGGCCAGCGGCGCGGCTGTCGAGCTGTACAACACGGATGGAGCCCAGGGCGCCGCGCGCGGAGCCGGCATCGGGGCGGGTCTCTATACGCCGACGACGGCCTTCGCCGGCTTGAAGACCGTACGGGTGGTGGAACCCAGCGCCCGGCTCCGAGGCGCCTACGAGGAGGCCTACGGCCGCTGGCAGGCGGCCCTGCAGCGTGAGCTAGCATAGCCGGCATGCCAGAGCCTGGTCAACGCGTGCACGTGCTGTATGAGGACAAGGACCTGATCGCGGTGGACAAGCCAGCCGGCCTGCACACCGCCCCGCTGCGCAAGGGGGAGACGGGCACGCTGCTCGCGCAGGTGATCGAGCGTTATCCCGAGATCGCCGCGCTGCCGGGGATCAAGCCCTCCGAGCCCGGCCTGCTGCACCGCCTGGACCGCGACACCTCGGGGGTCGTCTTGCTGGCTCGCACGGAGGCGGCCTTCCAGCGGCTGCGTGCCGAGTTCGCCGGGGGCCGAGTACGTAAGGAGTACCTGGCCCTGTGCGCCCCTACCGCGGCCGTCCGGCCGGGGCAGCGCTACGCTCTGGAAAGCCGTTTCGCTCCGTACGGGCCCGGGCGCAGGATGGTACGGGTGGTGCCGGCGGGGCGGGAGGGGGCCGGGGGGGGCGGGCGGAAGGCCTCCGGCGGGCTGTACCACACCGAAGTCGAGGTCCTGGAGGTGCGCGGGTCCCGGGCGCTGGTCCGAGCCCGCATTGTCAAGGGCTTCCGCCACCAGGTGCGGGCCCACCTGGCCCACCTGGGGCTGCCGCTTGCGAGCGATCCGCTCTACGGGGTACCCGCCTCCCCCGGCGCCTGCGGACGTCTCTACCTGCATGCCTCCGCGGTCGAGCTGGAACACCCCGCCAGCGGTGTGCCTCTCAGGATCGGCTCGCCGCTTCCCCCCGATTTTGCGTTGTGCTATGGTGGCGACAGGGAGGGAAACGTGTGAACGAGCAGAAGCTGGAACGCATCCGCCTTTCGATTCCAGAGGAGGAGGTCCAGGCACACCTCCAGCGCTACGAGCTCCTGGCCCTGGAAACGGGGGCCACTCACGCCGCCAGGCTCCCGGCGGCCGGCGTCCCGGTCGACGAGAGGGTCAGCCTCAAGTGCTCGATCCCTAAGTGCTTCGGCTACGGGACCAGCGCCAACTGCCCTCCGCACAGCCTGAAGCCGGAGGAGACGCGCAATATCGTGGGGCTCTACCGCTGGGCCTTGGTCTTCGGCCTACAGATCCCGCCGGAGGTGGTCGTCCGGGACAAGGCCACGATTCAGCCCAGGGTCGAGGCCTACAAGAAAATCTTCGAGATCGCCAGCGCCGTGGAGAGCGCAGCCTTCTACGATGGGCACTACCTATCCGTGGGCTTCGCGGCGGGCAGCTGCAAGAGCACCTACTGCTTCGACAAGCCCTGCGCCGTGCTCACCGGCGAAAAGTGCCGCCTCGCGTTGCGCTCCCGGCCTTCCATGGAGTCGGTCGGAATCGACTGCTACCGAATTGCCACCGGACTGGGCTGGGAGATCTTCCCGATCGGCAGCAACGCCGGCCCCGGGTGCATGCCGCACGGGCTCCTGATGGGACTGGTCCTGGTCGCCTGAAGTTTCTTCAGCTGCCGACCCGCCGCGAGCGCCCGATCAGCACCGCCGCCATGACGGCCAGCGGCAGCAGGGCCAGGATCAACGCCACGAAGCCCGCGCGCGCGGGGCCGACGACCCGGACCTGGCGCTCGCCGCCGGCCAGCGGGTTGCCGTTCTTGTCCAGGGCGGCCAGGCGCAGGACGGGCTCTTTTTTGGGGATCGGGAGGTGGAAGGCCCGCAGGCTGGCTTCCCGGTCCTTGTGGGCCCCCTGCGGGTCGAAGGGCACGATCCGGTAGCCCAGCGCAGCCCCCTTGACCTGTTCCACGAAGAACGGCTCCTCCTGGATGACCTGGCTCGGGGCGCCGGGGCGGGTGAGCCGGATCCCGGCCTGCGGGACCTGCTGGATGCGCACCCACTTCATGACGTTGGGGTTGCCCCTGGCGTCGTTGCGCTGCATCTTCTCGTAGTACAGGTCGTTGTACTCCTGTTCGAAGAAAGGCCGCACGTACAGGTCCGCCGAGCCGTCCACGTACAGCACCGAGGAGGGGGTGGTGGATTCCACGGGGCGGGTCCACTTGTCCCCCGGGATGACCTCCAGCCCGATGCCCTCGGCGCGCCGCTTGCGGAAGCATACCAGCTGGCGCTCGGAGCCCTCCATCACCGAGCCGTTCTCGGTGAAGAAGCGGATCGCGTACTCGCCCACCGGCAGGGCCAGAACGAAGGCCTCCTCCACCGGCCGGGGCGGGACCAGGTAGTCGCGGGGGTACTCGGGCTCCTTGGGGGAGCTAAGGCTCTGCAGCACCTCCACCAGCCTGCTGACGTCCTGGCCCTGATCGCGCATCCGGGTGATGCGGAGGGTCAGCTCGTTGAGCATGACCTCGTAGGCCCCCCGCGCCAGGGAGTACTGCTGCACGCGGGCGTAGTAGTCCTCCATCACCTCCTGGTACTTCTGCCAGGCCTTGTCGGCCTCCTCGCCGGTGGCCACCTGCCAGTTCAGCTCGTACTCCCCCCGCGTGTTGTAGTAGGTGTAGCGCACGGGAGTCAGGATGCGCGGTTCCTTTAGCTTCCCGCCGGAGAGCTCCAGAGTGCCGGTGAAAGGCACGTTCAGCACGGAGGTGTCCGTCTTCCAGTCCTGGGTGATGGGCCAGAAGTACACGAAAGCGTTGCGGACGGTGAGGAAGTTGTCCACGTCGGCGACCAGGTACAGGGTGTCGGCGCCCTGGCGGGCGAAGGTGGCGGCGTAATCCTTGCCGTTGAAGGCCAGGATCGAGTAGATGAACTGTTCCCTGCGCACCGGGGCCTGGCCAAAGGCCAGGCCGGCGGTCAGGAGCAGGGCGGCGGCCAGGGGCTTTAAGCGCGCGCTCACGGTCGGACTCCTCTCGCTTTCAGGATGAAGTGGCTGGCGGTGAGCACCGCCGCGCCGGCGGCCAGCAGCAGCGCCAGGTGGAGCGCAAACAGCGGCCAGGCGGCCACCTCCGCGTAGCGCAGCGTCTGGTCCCAGTAGTACAGCGGGGAGACCCAGCGCACGACCCAGGCCAGGACCGTGGAGAGGCCGGCCACGTAGCCGCTGGCGATGGTGAAGGAGCCCAGGAACACCAGCAGGAAGAACACCAGCAGCGCCAGGTACACGGCCAGCGCCGAGGCGGAGTTGTCGGTGAGAGTGGAGGCGAAGATCCCCCAGGCGTAGACCGCGACGGACACGAAGGGCAGGAGGGCCAGGCAGTAGAAGAAGGTGGGGCCCAGCACCAGGTTGTGCAGCGCGGCGGCCGCGGCCAGGAAGCCGGTGAGCGCCGCCAGGTACAGCAGGGTTGCCAGGAGGTCCTTGATCAGGAAGGCCAGGAAGTAGGAGGTGCCGTCGGCGGGGCCGTAGGCCAGCAGCTCCACCGCGCCGACCTTGCGCTCCAGCCCGAAGCGGTACACGCTGGAGGCCGCCAGGAACAGCAGCACCGGCAGGAAGGCCACGTACAGCACCAGTTGGAACGGCCCCTCGGCGAACAGCTTCTGCACGACCACTCCGCCGAAGGCCCCCTCCAGGGAACGGCCCAGCAGGTCGTAGACGGGGTGCAGGCGGAAATCGAAGCCGCTGGAGTCCACGGCCCGCACGAAGCCGGCGACCAGGAAGTAGGCCAGCAGCAGCCCCAGGGTCGCGGCCACGTAGAAGCCGGGGCTGATCGCGAGCTCCTGGATGCGCCGCCTGGCGATGACCCGCGTGGCATGCAGCCGGTAGTTCATGCGCGGCCTCCGATGCCGGCGAACAGCTCGACGTTCTCCTGGGTGATGGTCACGAAGGCCTCCTCCAGCGTTAGGGACTTCTCCTGGATGGCCAGGGGCACCAGGCCGCGGGCGATCAGGAACTGTGAAAGCTCCCTGCGGTAGTCGCCGCTCTTGGGGACCTTGACCACCAGGGTGCCGCCCCGGCCGAAGGCCTCCAGCACGAAGCTTAAGGCGCGGACCGCGGTGGGCAGGTCCTCGGGGACGTTCTCCAAGTCGACGTGGATTTCCCGGTCCTTGGACAGGCCGGCCAGCAGGCTGCCCATCTGGTCTTCCGCCAACAGGCGGCCGCGGAAGATGATGGCCACCCGGTGGCAGATCTTTTCCACCTCCGAGAGGATGTGCGAGGAGATGAAGATGGTGCGACCCTCGCGGTTCTCCTCCAGGATCAGGTCGCGGGTCTGCTTGACCCCGAAGGGGTCCAGCCCCGAGATGGGCTCGTCCAGGAACAGGATGTCCGGGTCGGGAAGCAAGGCCCGGATGATGGACAGCTTTTGCATCATCCCGTGGGAGAACTCGGCCATGCGCTTGCGGCGCACGTCGGTGAGGCCCACCTTCTCCAGGAGGCTGCCGATGCGCTCCCGCGGGGAGGGCACCTGGAACAGCTCGGCGAACATGGACAGGTACTCTTCGGCGGTCATCCAGCTCCACATCCCGAGGGGCTGCTTCTCCGGGACCACGCCAATGCGCTTCCTTAAATCCAGGCGCCCGGGACGGTACTCCTCGCCGAACAGGCGGATCGAGCCGGCGGTGGGCTTGAGGATCCCCAACAGCATCATGATCGTGGAGGTCTTGCCCGCCCCGTTGGGCCCCAGGAAGCCGTAGATCTGCCCGGCGGGGATGTTCAGGCTCACCCCGTCCACCGCCGTGAACTTCCCGTAGCGTTTGGTCAGCCCGCTGGTCTGGATCATTCGGCGGCTCCCTTCACGTTCCAGGAGGTGAACACGATCGCCCGCAGCTTGCCCTGCTCCTCGTAGGGACGCAGGTACTCCTGCACCGCGTCGGGCTTCAGGCTCCAGGTTTTTTCCATTATTGCTTCCAGTTCCTCCCTGGGCATGGCCGGCGGCCGGGGCAGCACGACCAGGTAGTCGACCGCCCGGTATGGGGCCTTGCTGGGCTTGAGCTTGGCGCCCGGGATGACCGCGCTGTAGCGGAAAACGGTTTCCGGGTAGGGGTCGAATTTCCAGTCGATCCGGCCGCGGAAAAGCTCTTCACCGCGCACCGAGCCCTCCTCGGTCTCTTCCTGCACGGGCAGGCCGTTCTTCAGCTGCACCGTGACCCGGGCCCCGAGCCACAGGTCTAGGCAGGGGTGGTTTACCACCGCGGGGCCCGCGTTGCTCACCGGCCGGATCTCCACCTGGATGTCGCTCCCTGCGAGGTTTTCGAACATGATGAAGCTCTTGAGCTCGGGGATCTCCAGGCCCACCAGGTCGATGGGCTCCTCTAGGCGGTTGGCCCCGCGTTTCAGGGTGAGCGGGAGGGACACGGCCTGGTAATACGGGGCGCTCAGCTCCAGGGTGGCCTGCCCGGGTTTCAGGTGCGTGAAGCGCTGCGCCGCGGGCCCCTGGTCGGACTGGAAGTGGCTGCGGATGACCCGCCCCTCGAGGCGGAAGGAGGCGTCGTATACCCAATGCCTGCTGACCGCGTCGCGCACCTGGAAATCCAGGGTGGTGTCCACCGGGTTCATGGCGAGGTAGACGGTGAGGGCCACGGCGGCCAGGACGACCACGACGGCGAGCGGGACCAGAGCCTGCTTCCACTTCATGGTCGCCATAATCGCCGATCCTGAAGGGTTGTGCAAGAGGCCGGGAAGTGCGGGGCGGCTGTTCTTGTTGACAGGTTGAGGGGCCGCCGGTATTCTTGGGTCGCATGAAATTTCGCATGGGCGTGGACATCGGCGGCACCTTCACCGACGGCGTGGTCATCGACGACGCCGGCGCGATCCACCCCTTCAAGGAGCTGTCCACTCCCAAGGATCCCTCCATCGGCCTGTACAACGTGATCCGCAAGGCGGCCGCGCACTTTGGCCGCAGCCTGGGGGACTTCCTGGGCGAGCTGGACTTCTTCGCCCACGGCACCACGGTGGCCACCAACACCCTGCTCACCGGCACGGGGGCCGTGACCGGATTGATCCTGACGGCCGGCTTCCGCGACACCCTGGAAATGCGCAGGGCCCACAAGGAAAACATCTGGGACCTGTACCTGCCGGTGCCGCCCCCGCTGGTGCCGCGCTGGCTGCGCCGCGGGGTCAGCGAACGCGTGGATTACAAGGGCGAGGTACTCCAGGAACTAGCCGAAGAGGAGGTCCGCGAAGCCTGCGCGCTGTTTCGCGCCGAAGGAGTGCAGGCCGTGGCCGTGTGCACCCTGTTCTCCTTCCTGAACGACGCCCACGAGCGGAGGATCCGCGAGATCGTGGAGCAGGAGCTGCCCGGCGTCTTCGTGTCGATCTCCTCGGAGGTCCTTCCCCAGATCCGCGAGTACGAGCGCCTGTCCACCACCGTGGCCAACGCCTACGTGGGCCCTAAGCTCACCGTGTACCTCGCCAACCTCGAGCGGAAGCTGAAGGGCGACGGTTTGCGCAGAGCTTTCTACATCACCGCCTCCAACGGCGGGGTGATGACCGCGGAAACGGCCATCCGCCACGCCTCGGCCACGCTGCTGTCCGGGCCGGCCGCCGGGGCCGTCGGGGCGGTGTTCTTCGCCGGCCTGCTGGAACAGAAGAACCTGATCCTCATGGACATGGGCGGCACCTCCTTCGACGTGACCCTGGTGAGCCAGGGGCGGGTGACCCTGAGCACCGAGGGGGAGATCGCCGGCTACCGCCTGGCCAAGCCCATGATCGACATCCACACCATCGGCGCCGGCGGCGGCTCCATCGCCTGGATAGACGGGGGCGGCATGCTCAAGGTCGGGCCGGCCTCGGCGGGCTCGGACCCCGGCCCCGCGTGCTACGAGCTGGGTGGGGAGAAGCCCACGGTCACCGACGCCAACCTGCTGCTGGGCTACCTGAACAAGGACTACTTTCTGGGCGGGGAGATGAGGGTGAGCGAGGACCAGGCCCGCGCGGCGATCTCGCGGCACATCGCCGAACCCTTGGGCCTGAGCGAGGTGGAGGCCGCGGCGGGGGTGTTCCGCATCATCAACCAGAGCATGGCCGACGCCACCAAGGTGGTCTCGGTGCAGCGCGGGCACGACCCCCGGGAGCATGCCCTGGTCAGCGCGGGGGGGGCCTGCTCCCTCCACGCCTGCAGGATCGCCGAGGAGGTCGGCTGCCGCACGGTGATCGTGCCCAAGGCCGCCTCGGTGTTCTGCGCCTTGGGCATGCTGGAGTCGGACATCCGCCTGGACCACGTGCGCACCTTCAACGCCCCGGTCCCCGGCGTCGACCTAGCGCAGCTCAACGAGGTGATCCGCCAGGTGGAGGCGCGGGCCCTGGCCGAGCTATTGCAAGAGGGCGTGGAGCGCGGGCGGGCCACCCTCCTGCGCCAGCTGGACGTGCGCTACGTGGGGCAGCACCACGAGGTCACCATCGACATCCCCCACGGGCAGACCCTCGGGGAAGGCCACCTGCCGGGGATCGCGGAGTCCTTCCACCGCGCCCACGAGCGGCTGTACACCTACTCCACCCCGGAGACCCCCCTGGAGATCATGAACCTGAGGGTCACGGCCGTGGGCGCGGTGGACAAGGCCGGGCTCAGGCGCAAAGGCCTGTCCGGCCCGGACGCGGGCAAGGCGCGCAAGGGGGAGCGGAAGGCCTGGTTCGAGGAGGGCTTCCAGAGCGTGCCGGTATACGACCGGGACCGCCTGGCCCCGGGAAACCTCCTGCAGGGGCCGGCGATCGTGGAGGAGCGGATCACCACGGTGGTCGTGCACCCGGGCTGGTCCCTGCGGGTGGACGAGTACGAGAACCTGGTCCTGGAGGCGGGGCGGTGATACGCAAGGAGTTCGAGGGGGCTCACGACCCCATCACGCTGTCGGTGATCTACAACCGCCTGCTCGCGATCAACCAGGAGATGGGCATCACCATGGTCAACACCTCCATCTCGCCCATCTTCGCGGAGGTGCACGACTTCTCCTGCGCCATCTGCGACTGGGACAACCGCATCGTGGCCCAAATCGACGGGGTGCCTTCGCACACCGCTTCGGCCATGGAGGCGGTCAAGGCCGTGAGCCGCGAGTTCGGGGACGACCTCCACCCCGGCGACGTGTTCGTGCTGAACGACCCCTACCTGGGGGGCACCCACCTGCCGGACGTGACGATCATGAAGCCCATCTTCTTTGAAGGGGCGCTGCAGTTCGTCGGCATCAACCGGGCGCACCACGGGGACGTGGGCGGCCTGGAGCCGGGCTCCTACGCCCCCGGGGCGCGGGAGCTGTTCCACGAAGGCATCCGCATCCCGCCCCTGCGCATCTACCGGGACGAACGACCGATCATGGACGTAATCAACATGATCCGCATCAACACGCGCCTGCCCGACGCCCTGTGGGTGGACATGAAGGCCCAGGTGGCCTCCTGCCGCGTGGCCGAGAAGCGCATACTGGAGCTGATCGGCAAGTACGGCTTGCGCCAGACCCGGGAAACCATCGAGGACATCCACCGCTACGCCGAGCGGCGCATGCGCCTGGAGATCGGCAGGCTCCGGGACGGGGTCTACGAGGGGGAGACTTGCCTTGATTCGGACGGCTTCTCCGACACTCCCATCCGGATCAAGGTCGCGATCGCGATCCGCGGCGAGGAGGCCTGGGTGGACTTCGCCGGTTCGGACCCCCAGGTGACCGGCTTCGTCAACTCGCCCATGGCCAACACGGCAACCTGCGTGTACGTGGCCTTCCTCACGACCGTGACCACCCCCGACATCCCGCACAACGAGGGGGCGTACCGCCCCATCCATATCAGCGCCCCCGAGGGCAGCGTGGTCAACCCCCGCTTCCCGGCGCCGGTGGCCTCCTGCACCCTGGACACGGCCTGCGCGATCCTGGAGGCCTGCTGGCAGGCCCTGGCGCAGGTGCTCCCGCAGCGGGTGCCGGCCGGTTGGAACCGCTGGAACGGCCCGACCATCACCGGGATCGACCCCCGGAAAAACAGCTTCTACGTGATGTTCGGCTTCAACGGCTTCGGCGGGGCGGGGGGGATGCCCGGCATGGACGGCCGGCACTACATCGGTGACGGCATCGATCTGGGCGGGCTGATCGCCCCGAACATCGAGACCAACGAGAGCGACTACCCGCACGTGACCGAGTTCAACGAGTTCACGACGGACTCCTGCGGCGCCGGGAAATACCGGGGCGGCTGCGGGGCCAAGTACCGGATCCGGATGTACGACCAGGCGCCCAAGCTGGTGATGTTTGGGGACGGCAAGGTGCACCCGCCGTACGGCCTGTTCGGGGGAAAGCCCGGTTCCTGCAACCTGGCCTTCATCAACGAGGGGAAGGACGCTCAGCGCGAGCTCAAGGCCAAGGAGGCCGTGCAGCTGAAGGCCGGGGACACCTACTCCAGCTACCCCTCCGGGGGCGGCGGCTGGGGCGATCCCCTGGAGCGGGACCCGGAGGCGGTGCGCGCGGACGCCCGGGGCCAGATCATTTCGCCGGCCAGCGCCCGCGAGCAGTACGCAGTGGTGCTGGAGGGAGAACAGTTGTCCGTGAACGTACAACAGACGCAAGCCTTACGGGCGAGCCGCCGCGGAGGTGCAATTTGAAAAAGGTTAAAAAGGTGGCAGTGCTGGGGGCCGGCAGCGGCGGGCTGATGTGCGCCGCCGACATGGGTGTCCAGGGTTACGAGGTGGCCCTTTTTTCACGGGAGGCCGACAAGCTGACCGAGGTGCGCGCCAAGGGCGGCATCGACGTGCTGGACATCCATTCCCGGCCCACCGGGGTGTTCGGCAGGGTGGCCCTGGCCACCTCCGACATGGGCGCGGCGCTGAAAGACGCTCAGGTCGTGCTCAACCCGGTTCCGTACTTCGTGTGCGAGCAGTACGCCCGCCTGGCCGCCCCGCATCTGGAGGAGGAGGCGGTGGTCCTCTACCTGGGCAAGGGCGGGGCCTGCCTGACCTGGGCCAAGGTGCTGCGCGAACTGGGGATCAAACGCAAGGTGTACCTGGCCGACTGCAACACCCTGCCGTACGGGGCCTCCAAGAAGGGCGGAGCCCAGGTGCGCCTGGAGAACCGCACCCAGAACCTGATCGTGGCCACCTTTCCGGGGCAGGACATCGAGCAGGTGGCCGAGGTGGCCGAGACGGTTTTCCCTAAGAAGAACGGCTACACCATCCGCCGCGGGCAGAACGCCATCGACTCGATCCTGGTGGACTACAACGCCATCACCCACACCCCGCCCATGATCTGCAACGCGGCCCGCATCGAGAGCGGCGACCGCACTTTCTGTCTGTTTGGCAAGAAGGAGAACAGCCCGGCGGTGGTGCGCCTCATCGAGCGCATCGACCGGGAGCGCATGGCCATCGGCGAGAAGCTGGGGCTGAAGCAGTACCCGCTGGAGGAAGAGATCCTGATGGTGAAGTGGAACCCGCACGGCGAGGACCAGGTGCTGCCCCTCTACGAGGCCATCCACACGCCGTTTCTCGAGGTGTGCGAGGGGCCCTTCAAGCTGGACACCCGCCACCTGACCGAGGACATTCCCTACGGCCTGGTGACCTATTCCTCCCTGGGCAGGATGCTCGGTGTGCCGACCCCCGTGACCGACGCGGTGATCACGATCGCCGAAGGCCTGCTGGACAGGGATTTCCGCTCGATCGGTCGCACCGTGGAGTCCATGGGACTGGATCCCAGGTGGACGCTCGACCAACTCAAGGGGTATCTGGCCAATGGCAAGGCGGCCTCGACCAAACGCAAAGGCAAGGAGTGAACCATGGCCAACTTGAAGGGCAGGGACCTGAAGGGCATCGCGGACTTCACCCGCGAGGAGATCGAGATCACCCTCGAGGTTTCGAAGCTCCTGAAACAGGAGCTGAAGATCGGCCGGCCGCACCGCCTGCTGGAGGGCAAGAGCCTGGGCGGGATCTTCGAGACCCCCTCCACCCGCACCTCGATCTCCTTCGAGACCGCGATGACCCAGCTGGGCGGCCACATGCTCTGGCTGGACGAGCACCGCCTGTGGGTCGGGACCGCCGAGGAGGAGGACTGGCCGGACACGATCAGGACCATCGACCGCTACCTGGACGGGATCGCCTACCGGGCTATCCGGCGCGAGCGGCTGGAAAGCGCCGCCCAGTACGCCGCCATCCCGCTCGTCAACGCCTCCTGCCCGGTGGAGCACCCCTGCCAGGCCTTCGCCGACGCGATGACCATGATCGAGAAGAAGGGGCCGGTGCAGAAAGCCAGGGTGGCCTTCTGCTGGGGCTGGAGAACCGCCAACCCGCCGGCCGGCTTGACCAACTCCACCATGCTCATGGCCGGCAAGCTGGGCTTCGAGCTGGTGATCGCCTGCCCGCCCGGGTTCGAGCCGGACCTGTCGATCAAGGCCGCGGCGGAAAAGGAAGCGGCGGTATCCGGCGGCTCGGTCAAGATCGTGCACTCCTATGAGGAGGCGGTGAAGGGGGCGGACTTTATCAACGTCTACTCCTGGGTGTCCCCGGAGGTATTCGCCCGGGGACTGGAGACCCACTTCAAGGGCGACCCGGAGTTCCAGGCGGCCAAGGCCAAGCTGAAGAACGAGTGGTGCGTCACGAAGAAGGTCGTCGGGATGGCCAAGAAGGACGCGCTGGTCATGCACTGCATGCCCATCTCGCGCAACACCGAGGTCTCCGACGAGGTGCTGGCCTCCCCGGCTTCGATCATCTTCGACGAGGCGGAGAACCGCCTGCACACCGAGAAGGCCATCCTGGCCCTGACCATGGGGGGGTATCGGTGAGCGAGCCGGCATCCGGCTGGATGCCGGCTCGCGCCGGGTTCACGCTCGATGCCGAGAAGTGCACCGAGTGCGAGCGCTGCATGAGCGCCTGCGCGCTCGTAAAAACAGGCATCGTGCGCCTGGCGGCTTCCCGCATCAGCATCCAGCGGCGCTGGCCGGAGGTGCCGGGCATCCATGTCTGCCGCTTCGATGACTGCGCGGGGCAGCCCTGCATCGCCTCCTGCCCGGTGGAGGCCATCACCAACCGGGAGGGGTACGTGCTGATCGACCGGGAGGCCTGCACGGGCTGCGGGGCCTGCGTGGAGTCCTGCCCGTATCTGGCCATCCGGATGGACGCGGAGGAACGGGCCTTCAAGTGTGATTTCTGCGCGGGGAAGCCGGCCTGCGTGCCGGAGTGCGCGACCTTCGCGCTACGGGCCGGCGCCGGGGAGCGGTCATGACCGGCAGCATGTGGGACTCCCTGCTGCGCATCGACCTGTCGGGCCGCAAGGCGCAGGCCTGGCCGGTCCCGGCGGATCTGCGCATGTACCTGGGCGGCATGGGCACCGGCGTGAAGCTCCTGGCCGATGAGGTCCCGCCGCGCACCGACCCCCTGTCCCCCGCCAACAAGTTGATCCTGACCGTGGGCCCCCTGACCGGGACCCAGGCCCCCATGCAACCGCAGAGCTGCATCGTGACCAAGAGCCCGCTGACCGACGGCATCCTGAACTGCTACGCCGGGGGCTTCCTGGGCGCGGAGCTGAAGTTCGCCGGGCTGGACGGCATCGTGCTGGAAGGCCGCTCGCCCGACTGGCTGCTCCTGCTCGTGGAGGACGGCAGGGTGAGCTTCCACGACGCCTCCCCGGTGCTGGGCAAGGGCACGGCCGAGACCGAGGCCTGGATGAAGAGCCGCTTCGGCCAGGAGGTGCGCACCCTGTCCATCGGCCCGGCCGGCGAGAGGGGCGTGGCCTTCGCCGGGGTTTTCAGCGAGACGCGCACCTTCGGCCGCGGCGGGGCCGGGGCGGTGCTGGGCTCCAAGCGCGTGAAGGGCCTGGCCGTGCGCGGCACGCGCGGGGTCGGCGTGGCGCAGCCGGAGCAGTTCGCCCGGCTAAGCACCGAGAACCTGGAGCAGCTGAAGGCGGCCTGCGCCGAGGAGTACAACCTGGTCGGGATGTTCTCGCGGGTGGGCACCGGCGCCGGCATGGGCCTGGTGAACGGCCGCGGTGGCCTGGCCACGCGCAACCACGCCTTCGGCCAGTTCGAACAGGCCGCCGAGATCGACGGCTACGCCTACGCGAAGAAGTTCTACACCCGGGCCGTGGCCTGCTACGGCTGCCCGGTGCACTGCGGCATGCTGCATAAGTTCCGCAAGGCCGACGGCTCCGAGAGCTGGCTGCGCGGGCCGGAGTACGAGACCATGTACTCCCTGGGCTCGGAGGTCTGCAACGGGGACCCGGTCACCCTGGCGGAGGCCAGCCAGCTGTGCGAGGAGTACGGCATGGACACCCTCACCGCCGGGGTCACGGTGGCCTGGGCCCTGGAGATGGGGGAGAAGGGGGTCGTGAGCGAACCTGGGCTCACCTTGAGCTTCGGCAACCGCGAGGCGATCCTGGGCCTGCTGGAGCGCATCGGCCGGCGGGAAGGCATCGGGGACGTGCTGGCCCGCGGGCCCCGGCGCGCGGCCGAGGAGCTGGGCGGCCTGGGCGTGGCCATGCAGATCAAGAACTCCGGGTTCGCCGCCTGGATGCCCAGGCGCATGAAGGGCACGGCCCTGGCCTTCGCCACCTCCAACCGCGGCGCCTGCCACAAGCGGGCCCCCATCGGGGCGGAGATCACCGGGCAGATCGACATGAACGCCTACGAGGGCAAGGCCGCCCTGGTGAAGAGCATCCAGGACCGGGTGAACGCCATCTTCACCCTGGTGAGCTGCCGCTTCCACGAGTTCGTGACCCCCGCGGAGCTGTACCCGCGTTTCGTGCAGGCGGCCACTGGCATTGCCTTGAGCCTGGCTGAGTTCGAGCGCCTCGGGGAGCGCATCTGGAACCTGGAAAAATTGTACAACCTGGGCGCGGGCCACACCCGGGCGGAGGACAGCCTGCCGGAGCGTTGCTTCGAGCCGATCAAGGGACCGGCCTCCGAGGGCGCGGTGATCGAGCGCGCGAAGTTCGAGGCCATGCTGGACGAGTACTATGCGGCGCGCGGCTGGGATCGCGACGGCGTGCCCACCGCGGGCAAGCTGCGTGAATTGGGCCTGGAGCGCTACGCGTCACTCGGGCGGCCGGCGCCGGGCCCCCGGCCATGAAGGTCGTCTTCGAGCTGCTCGCGCTGTTCCGGCAGAAGGCCGGGACGGGCCGGCTCGAGCTGGAGTTGCCCGCGGCACCCACGGTCCTGGCGGCCCTGCGGGCGGCGGAGGGCGCGCTCGGCGGGCAGGCGCTGCTGCAAGGCGAGCGGCTGCGCGAGGGGGTGCTGGTGTTCCTCAGGGAGCCTCGGGGAGCCACGCGCCGGGTGTTCCAGCCCGCCGAGGAGCGGGTCGAAAGCGGGCAGGCCCTGGTCCTGTCCACGGCCATGGCGGGCGGCTGAGGGGCCGGAGGGATGGAGTATCTGATCGCCATGACCGTCAACGAGGCCCTCGGCATGACGAGCGGGGGCCGGCCCGCCCGCTACGTGGCCGGGGGTACGGACCTGGCTGTGCAGCTGGCCGGCGGCCGCGCCGCAATAGCGGCCTTCGCGCCGCTGCCCGACGCCCTGGTGGACGTGAGCGGCATCCCGGAGCTCCTGCACCTGGAGCGCGGGCCCGGCGGCCTGGTCGTCGGCGCAGCGGTCACCATCGAGCGCCTGGCCGCCGCGGGCGGATTGCCCGCCTGCCTGGTCCAGGGCGCACGGGCCATCGGCTCCCCGCAGGTCCGGGCCCTGGCTACCCTCGGCGGCAACCTCTGCAACGCCTCCCCCTGCGGGGATTGCCTGGCTCCGGTCGTGGTGCTGGGGGGCCGGCTGGTACTGGCCTCGCCCGCGGGCCGGCGGGAGGTGCCGGCGGAGGAGTTCTTCACCGGGCCCAAGGCCACGGTGCTGCGGCCGGGGGAGCTGCTCGTGGAGGTCCTGTTCGGGGCGGAGGCCCTGGAAGGCCGCTCCGCCTTCCGCATGATCGGGCAGCGCAACGCTCAGGCCATCTCGCAGGTCAACGTGGCGGTGTGGGTGCGGATCGAGGCGGGAAAGGTGGCGGAGATCCGGGCGGCGGCCGGCTCGGTGGCGCCCACGCCGATTCGGTTACAGGGCGCCGAGCGGGTCGTGCGCGGGCGGCCCTGGAGCCACGGGCTGGGGAGGCAGGCGGGCGAGGCGGCGGCGGCCGAGGTCCGCCCGATCGATGACGTGCGCTCCCCTGCCGGCTACCGCCGCCGGGTGACCGCCGCTCTGTTCCGCGAGGCGCTGGCCGAGGCCTGCGAGGGGAGGCTCTGATGCTGCTGGAGTTCAGCTGCAACGGCAGGCCGGTCCGCGCGGAGGCCGACGGCGCCCTGCGCGCCCTGGACCTGCTCCGCGATGTGCTGGGCCTGACCGGCACCAAGGAAGGGTGCGGACGGGGGGAGTGCGGGGCCTGCACCATCCTGGTGGACGGGCGGCCGGTGAACGCCTGCCTGCTGTACGCCGCCAAGCTCGCGGGCCGCACCGTGCTCACCATCGAAGGACTGGCGCGGGGGGACGCCCTGCACCCCCTACAAAAGGCCTTCCTGGAGGAGGGTGCGGTGCAGTGCGGCTACTGCACCCCCGGCATGCTCCTGAGCGCCAAGGCGCTGTTGGACTGCGTCCCCA
>Ga0315273_10000310_pt1 | contig 48691 bp, 45 predicted proteins | sample YL17G02_0_MG_FD_205753 | JGI IMG/M metagenome (GOLD analysis project Ga0315273, IMG submission 205753) | Sediment microbial communities from Yellowstone Lake, YNP, Wyoming, USA - YL17G02_0 | ecosystem: Environmental > Aquatic > Freshwater > Lake > Sediment | place: USA: Wyoming | collected...
GACAGGCACAATAATAAACTTAAACGGCTTGAGTTTAATATCGTGTTTATAACGTCGCTAGCATAAGGCAGCACGTTTCTTATGGAACAAAAAAAATGGACGCTCCAGATCGGAGGACGGATTTTGGAAATTGAAACCGGGTTGTTGGCGGGACAAGCCAATGGTTCAGTGACTGTCCGATATGGAGACACGATCGTTTTGGCGACGGCGGTGATGAGCAAAGGCGCTTCCAGAATAACCGGATATTTCCCTTTGATGGTGGATTTTGAGGAAAGGTATTATGCCGCCGGGAAAATCAAGGGTTCAAGATTCATCAAAAGAGAAGGCCGGCCGTCGGATGACGCGATTCTTTCCGGGCGGATGGTGGATCGGACGATCAGACCTCTTTTCAATTCGCGGATGCGGAACGATGTGCAAGTAATAATAACCGTGCTTTCCTATGACGGCGAAAATGATCCTGATATTCTGGCCATAACGGCGGCTTCAACGGCCTTGGCTATTTCCAATATTCCTTGGTCCGGACCGGTGGCAGCCGTGCGAGTGGGAAAAATAAACGGAGAATTCATCCTCAATCCCATTAATGGGGAAATTACCGAAAGCAGTTTGGATCTTGTTTTGTCCGGAACGAAAAATAAAATCAATATGATTGAAGTGGCAGCAAAAGAAATTCCGGAGGAGGAAATTTTGAAGGCACTTGAATTTGGATTTGAAGCTATCAAAAAAATTGCTTCTTTTGTGGAAGATATCGTCAAAGAAGTGGGAAAACCAAAAACAGAGCCAGCCCTGCTTGAAGGTTCCCATGAATTTGAGGCAAAAATAAGGGAAATTCTGCTTTCGAAGGGTCTGGCAGAAGCATTGTATGACAAAGACAAGCAAGTCATCGAAGAAAAGATTAAAAATATCAAAGAAAAGGCCGTCGAATATATCCAGGCGAATTTTGCCGATGACGCAGAAAAACTCAAAGAAGTGATGGAACAGATTTTTGAAGAGGTCTCCGATGAGGTGGTGCATCAGAACATTTTAGATAAAGCTCAGCGGCCAGATGGAAGAAAATTGGACGAAATCAGGCAGATTACCTGCCAAGTCGGAATTTTACCCAGAACTCATGGAACCGGACTTTTTACGCGCGGAGAAACGCAGGCCTTGACGGTGACGACGCTGGGATCCCCCGGAGATGAGCAAGTGATTGATACGATGGAAGTGGATATGAAAAAGAGATATATTCATCATTATAATTTTCCTCCATATTCCGTGGGGGAGGTTCGTCCGATGCGCGGGCCGGGACGACGTGAAGTCGGGCACGGAGCTTTGGCGGAAAAAGCGCTGATTCCAGTTCTTCCGTCCAAAGACGAATTTCCCTATACGATATTATTGGTATCCGAAATCTTGTCTTCAAACGGTTCTTCCTCAATGGCTTCAACCTGCGGATCCACCTTGTCTCTTATGGATGCCGGAGTTCCCATCAAGCGTCCGATAAGCGGAATAGCCATGGGAATCATTGTTGACCCGAAAAATGACAAGAATTTCAAAATTTTGACAGATATTCAAGGGCTGGAAGATCACTATGGGGATATGGATTTCAAAGCGGCGGGTTCGGAAATCGGCATTACTGCTTTGCAAATGGATGTTAAATTGGATGGAGTAACTCTGTCGATGCTTGAAATGACTTTGAAACAATCGAAAATCAATCGCCTGGAAATAATCGGCAAGATATTGGCAGTAATTCCAACTGCAAGGGCGGAAATGTCACAATATGCGCCAAGAATAGTTATTGTGAAGATTAATCCGGAAAAAATCCGCAATGTGATTGGAACAGGAGGCAAGATAATCAATCAAATTATTGATGAAACAGGCGTTCAAATCGATATTGAAGATGATGGTTCGATTTTTATCACTTCAGCGGACGCGGAATCGGCTAAAAAAGCCAAGGAGTGGATCGATAATCTCACTCATGAAGTGAAACCGGGAGAAATATTCAACGCAAGAATCACCAGAATCATGAATTTTGGGGCATTTGCCGAAATTTTACCCGGACAAGAAGGCCTTATTCATATATCGGAACTAGCCGATTATCGGGTGGAAAAAGTTGAAGACATTGTAAATGTCGGAGATATTGTTCCGGTAAAAGTGAAGGAAATCGACAGCCAAGGTCGGATCAATCTTTCTCTAAAAGCAGCGGCAAGGATTTCTCGTTAGAAAAATTTTGCAATATTTTCTATTTGTTGTAAAATGGAAACATCACCCGATGTTTCCATTTTAATTTTACAAAATTATTTTCAGTTATTGTTGAATCATAATATTCCTCGAAGCTCTGTTCAGAGATTTCCAAAAAGAAGAGTTTGAGAAAACTAGGTTTCTCATCAAAAATAATCTTCCTTTGGATATCTTGCAGCTCTGCTGCGGGGTAATTCATTTAAATAATTAAAATAAATTTCTTTGGATGAATATCCATTTGAAATTCTAACACTAAATATGTTTGGTCTTAAAAATGAATCAAAACAAAGTGTGCCGCAAAAAGAGCAAACTGTTGCCGATGAAATTGCTATTCATACGATGCAAGATGAGTTGGATGTTTTAGAAGGAAAAAAGATTACTCAAAAAGAAGAGTCAAAAAGTTTTCAGTCATCTCAGGATAAAACATCAAAAATTAATAATAAAATTTATCCTGTCGGCAATATTGAAAGTGATCAGATTAATTTTGTGGAAAAGAGCAAGTTATCCAGTCCTTTTCTCTCTACCAATATTCCTAAAGATGTGGCAAAACAGCCGGTAATCATCAGAAGAACAGAACCGATATTGAAAAAAAATGCCAATTCACGCGGAATATTAGTATTTTTAGGAGTTATTTCAGCAGTTATTATTTTTGCAGCTGGCTTATATTATTTCTGGCTGACTAGAAATGATAAGGAGCCGGAAGTTTCCACAAATGTTCCTCCGATCGAAGTGCCGAAACAACCAGCAGTCAAAATTGAACCGGAAATGGAAAAATTTTCTCTGGATAAACCGAATTATCTAAGGTTTAATCTAATGGAAGCCGGAACCAAAAGCACTCTGGATCTTTTTTCGGCAACTGCAAAAGATATCTTGGCGGAAGGTATCGGTGTTCCGGTAGAATTTGTCGCGGTCGATGAAAATAACAATCCTATTTCGTTTCAGATATTCGCGAATATTGCAGGGATAAATCTGCCAAAAAATATTATTGCTAATCTGGGTGATTTTCTTATGTACTTTTATTCAGATGCGGGTAATGTGAGGATGGGAATGAACATAAAAATGAAAGAAAACTCCGGTTTGGTTAATTTGATTACTAAAGAAGAAAAAAATCTACCCTCTGATCTAGCTTCTATTCTGCTAGAGCCGGTTATACCGGAAAAAGGAAAAATCTTCAAAAACGGGGTATATAAAAATTTTGCTATCAGGTATATGAATTTAGATGCTCAAGAAACAATCTCTGTCGACTATGCGATTACAAACAATCTTTGGGTGATTGGAACAAGCAAAAACACTATTCGAGCGATTTTAGATAAATAGCAAAATCTGGATAAGATGTGGATAAATCGAAAATATAAGTAAAAAATGCTTTATTTTAGATAATTTAATAAATCGAATTTTTATCCAAATAATCCGATTTTATGTAAAATCCAATATTGCATAAAAAATACGTTAAAAATGCAGAATATGGCTCAAATAAGGAATAGTGTAAACAGTTAAGTTGACTCAATCTTTTTTTTCTGCTATAATAGAAGCATATGTGAACTTTGACAAATGAATTATAACGGTGGAAGTATTTCTAATCACAATTTCCCCCTATTTGTGGTTGGAATTCTTCTACTGTTCAAGTATCCCGATGCAACGTCTTGGGATCGCCTCCAAATCTGACAGGAGGACCCTAATATCAAAAAAATACTTTTTAAAATAAATAAAAAAATAAAAGTATAAATAAGTTCTTTAATAAAGGCGAAAGCCAGAGAATGGTAGAGGTAAAATCTGAAAAAGTCAGAAATCAGATATAGGCATGCAATCAAATCATATGCATATTCCATGAATCCCGATGCGTTTCACCCGCGCTAAAGGATCTGAATATACATGTTGTTGCATGACAAACACCGGGCGATCTAGCCAAATAAATATTTTTATGGGCGTTTTGATCGCCCGGTTACCATAATTTTCAATTTGAATTCAGATAGGTATCGGGAAGCAATAGCTGTTTATCGATACATATTTGAAAAAAAAGAAGCCCTCTGAAAGGGTTTTTTGTTTTTTTAAAAAAATATCAGGTGAATAATTTATTGGATATGATCAAAATATTATTCTGGAAGAAACCGGTAAAAAACGTCGGGCAAATAGGAGAAGACTCGGCCGTAAAATACTTGAAAAAGAAGGGATATTTAATTTTGGAAAGGAATTATAAAAATAAGATTGGCCGGCAACTCGGAGAGATTGACATTATCGCCAAAATAAGAGATGAAATTATTTTTGTTGAAGTAAAAACGAGAAAAATGTCCCCGAAAAATGAACTTTTACCTGAAGAAAACATCACTTATCAAAAACTCCAGCGTCTCAATAAAATTGCTTCAAGCTATATTAAAAGCCATAATTTATGGAATTGCCCTTTTCGTTTTGACGGAATTTCGATAGTTATCGGAGAAAATGATATGCTTGAAATCAGGCACCTGGAGAATATTTTCAGATAGACAATGGTTGGTTTTTCTGATATCATTGACCTGAAATCTTATATTAATATTAAAAATAATTTTATGGCAATTGATAGCAAAGGTCTTGCGGAATTCAAAAAAAATCTTCTGAACGAAAAGAACCGGATAGAGAAAGAATTGGGATATTTCGCCAAGCCGACGGAAAAAGAAGGGGATTTTGAAACGCAATTCGACAATATCGGCAACAATATGGAAGATAATGCCAGTGAGGTGGAAGAATATGCCGACAATTTAGCTCTGGAAAACAGTTTGGAAAAGCCACTCAAAGAAATAAATGAAGCGCTTGATGAAATTCAAAAAGGAACGTATGGAAAATGCAAGAAATGCGGCCAGGAAATCGATATTGATCGTCTAAAGGTTTATCCAGCAGCGAGAAATTGCGTAAAATGTGACTAATTTTAGCATTTTTGTGATCAAAAACTGGATGAAAAAAGTCATCTTATTACGAATATCATTTTTTGTTTTGCTCGTGTTTATTGACCAAATATTCAAATATTCAATCCGCCATTTTGGCGGATTTTATATTTGCAATGCGGGAATGACTTGGGGAATAAAAATGCCGGAATTTTTGCTTCTGCTTCTGGATATTATTATATTAATATGTGTATTTTGTTTTTCCCTGCGGAAAGATAATAAAAACATTGCGACTAGTGTCGCTCTTGTTTTGATTCTAGCTGGCGGTATTTCAAATTTTGTGGACAGAATTTATTTCGGCTGTGTGATTGATTTCATTGATTTGAAATTCTGGCCGATTTTTAATCCAGCCGATATTTTCATTTCTATCGGTGGCTTGATTTGGATAGCTAATAAATTGAAAATATGGTATAATTTTTCCAGGCTAAAGAAAAAATAAAGTTATGCAATTACTGTCTTTCAATAGAAAAAAAGAGTTTATAATTTCTTTGGTTTTTGCCGTCTGTTGTCTGGTTCTCTATGGAATCTTTCCTACGGAAAACACCTTTCAGGAGGTTTTTTCACCGTTCGTTTTCCTGTTTTTGCTTCCTTTCCTGTATATTAAACTTATCTTGAAGAAAAATGTTGGCGATTTCGGGATGAAAATCGGAGATTTCAAGAAAGGAATGATCTGGTCGGCGCTTTCTCTGTTAGCGATGTTATTGATCTTCTATGCCGTATATCATTACACAAATTTTTCCCGGGAATATTCCCTTCCCAAGGCGATTTCCCAAAATTTCTGGATATTTTTGGCTTATGAATTTTTGCTGGTCGGGATTTTTTCTTTTCTCTATGAATTTTTTTTCCGGGGATTTATTTTTTTCAACTTGTATAAGAAATTCGATTTTTGGGCGATAATTATCCAATGGTCTTTGTTTACTCTGTTTTTTATGGCTGTCGGAAACTTCAATTTGATTAATTTATATTATTTTGTGATTGCTTTATTTTCTGGTATAATTATTTATAAAAGCAGATCTATCTGGTATTGTTTCATTACGAGTATTTTGTTTGTCATTATTGCCGATGCGATTGTGATTGCATTATCAATAAAATAATTTAAAAAATAATGAAAATCAAATCAATAAAAAAAATATCTTTAATCGGTCTGATTTTGATGAATGTGTTGGTGAACGCGTATCCGGCGGCGGCGGCAAAAATCCCTTCGGCCAGCCAAGTGGCGGCGGAAATGGAAAACAGATATCATATGAACCTGCAGAGCATCCAAAATATGGGGGAAAATTTTAATGTTTCGGACATGAAAAAAATGTTTCCCCAAGTGAATCTTTTTTTCAGCCCGTCCAATCCCAAACCGGGGGAAAGGATTTCAGTAATGGCCAAACCCATTTATTTTCAGAATAATGAGGAAGACCTATATTACACTTGGTATCTTAGAAAACAGTTTGTAAGAAATGTGGATGGAGAGATGAAAACGATAAAATGCGATGAGAACAATTCACCGAGTGAAGCAGAAATACAATATTGCGACATGGATGACGATGGAGAAATAACCGTAGAAGACTGGAAAATCACGGCGATGAGAGAAATTACCAATGGAGGATTCGACAGAACAAAAGTTGATTATGATAAAATTGTTAATAATGACGATGATGGATATAAAGCCGATTGGGGAGGGAGAAACGGGCAGGAAGATGTGGGTAATAACGGCAATCCGAAAAATGGAGGAAAAAACGAGGCCTATTGTTATGTGCATGATTTTGACACCGGGTTGGATTATGAATTGAGAGGAAAATTAAGTGAAAGCGGGATTCCTGAAATCACATCCGATTGCAGTGATGGATATAAGCCGGCATGTCTGGTAGAAACAACGACGGTCTGCGTCACGGAAGTCAAGGATATTTGCGATATTCAAAATAGCGGTTTGAGTTGCGACAAGGGATTGAAGGATGATCCGGGTGCGAAAGGAGTGTTGCAATGTTCTACCGGAAATCCTTATTGCATCAAAGATGAAAATTATAATCCTTTTCTTCCGAGCACTTGTTTGGAAGCAAAGGATAAATGTTCCGATATCATAACATTAGGATATGGTTATGACGCCAGCAGTGTTAGTTGTACAACTAGCGGAACGACGGTAGAAACAAATTTTTGTAAACATCTTTTTCCTCATGCAACAGATGAAAAAACCGGAGACGGAAAATTTGGAGTAGCAGAGGAAGAATTTTGGTGGACGGATCCGCAAGATCCAAACACATCGGATAATGGCAATATGGATGAAGCCAATGTGGTGGGACTCGGAATATCCAATTTCAGCTGGTATTATGATTCCGGCGATCAAATCGGCGTGGCGGTAGAAGGATTTTCCATGGTATCCACTAAGCATGCCGATTCCACCATGATGTTGGCATGGGCTTTGCCGAAAAACAATTGCAAAATTGAAGAAAGCAACATTTCTTCCTATAGTGAATATATTAAAGGATATTATGTTAAAATTCCGACCGTAAAAATGGATATCAATGATTGCCTTGCGGATAATCTAATCGATCCGGCGGAAGGCGGGCAGGCGACAAAACTTCAGCCGACACTTTCTTTTTTTCCGGAAAATCCGATGAATGATAATGGCTTTAATGGGAATAGCGGAGACATAGTTACGGTGCAGTCAAGCATTGATAATCTCGTAACCAGCGACCAAGCGACAATCAACTATGACTGGTCAATAAAAATCAGTGAAGACGGAAATATCAATTCCGATCCGGCGATGTGGACAACTATTTGCGATAGCGAAGATGGCGATAGCGAAAATGGATGCAATATTTTTTCAAATGAAAAAGGTGAAAAAGAAATTTCCAAACTCAAAGGCAATAATTTGACTTCCTTGAGTTTCAAGTTAAATCTAAATAAAGATGATTTTGATACAGAGAACGTTGAAGGAAAAGCTTATGATAAAGGATATTTTTATCTGAAAGTGCTTTTGACGGCTTTGGAAAACTTTTCCGCAAGCAAAACAAGGGAGGGAAAAGCGGAAATCATAATAAAAGTCATTTCCAACCAGGAAAAAATAAAAGCTTTCATTCCGAAAGTTGATATTATCAGTGATGAAAATAAAAAGGCAAAATTGAAAGATAGCAGCACGCTTATTTGCGAGGATTCTGCTTATGATGATGAGAATAAAGAAGTCGAGAAAAATTATTGTTTTGTTGCCAAAAATCAAATTATCGGAGTAAAATTTGAAGATGATGGCTACTCGGATTTTTCCTGGACGCTGGATGGACAAAATCTTTCTTGCGACACGACGATTTCAGGTGATTGCGCGGATGACAAAGAAACCAATTTTAACTTTTTTCCCATCACCGAAGACGTGGGGGGCACCTATACTTTGGTGATGAAAGCCAACAACGCCGCAGAAGGAAAAAGTTTGGAATTGGTGCGAAAATTCATTGTGATTGATCCATATATCCTAATAGTTTCCTCTGATAGAGAAAAAGTTTGGCCGACATATTTGGGACGATACCTAAGTTTAGACAATAGTTGCGAGAACGAAGCAGGTTGCTATGATTTCAGCGATTCGGAATTTGAAACGAGTTGGGGAAATGAAAGTGTGACAATGCAAGCCGAATTTCATCCAAAATGGATAGAGAATGAAATGAATAATCTTAAATGGACGGTTAACGGTTTAGGAGAAGACGATGATGGTTTCGCAGATCTTTATACAATTTCTGATAATTCTGTTTCTTTTCGGACAGATGGAGAAGATGTAACCGTCGGTTCGACTTTTAACATCGGCTTGAGCGGCGATTATTATCAGAAGAATGAAACTCGAAAAGCGCTTTTCTATATCTGGAACATCAATCAATTCCAGACGATCGAAGAAAATCTTTCCCATTCAGTGCAAGTGGAGGTTTTGCCGGCGGGTGACGAGAGTGATATAGTTTTGGGAAAATATCGGAATTTTTTCGCCGCAATGTTCACCAACGCTCCGAGCAATATCGTGTTCGCGATTCGGCTGATCTTGGCGGTTTTTATCGTGATTTTCTTGAGCGGACTGGCGCAATCATTTTCGCCCAAAAAATATTTTTAAGATAAAATATAATTATGCTTGATTTTTTGATAAAACGAAAACTGCAATTGATTGTTTTGGATTGTTTGATTGTTGTTTTTGGAACACTTGTTTGCAGTCCGGTTTCGGCCGCTTCCTATGCCGAACAATATGTGCCGATGGAAAAAATTCCGGGATTTGAAACGGGTACATTTCCGATTTTCATCGCCAATTTGTATAAGTTTGGCATTGGGGCGGTGGGCATCGCCGCGCTTTTAATGATCACCATCGGCGGATTTTACTATATGACGGCGGCTGGCAACACCGCTCGCTTGGGAACGGCTAAAACATTGATTACCGACGCGATTTTGGGCTTGATCGTGGCGCTGGGCGCGTGGCTATTGCTCTATGTGATCAATCCCGATCTGGTGAAAATCAATTTGGATTTCAGCGAAGTTTCAAAAACAGCTTCAAATAATAAACCTGATACCACTAATCCCCCCAGTGGAGATTGCAAGTCTTCAGGCTCTTGTAGTTGTTCAGCTGCAAAAAATTCGAAACAGACCAATACTTTTATCAGTTGTATGAAGGGAAAGGGGAATCTTACTCTCGGTCAAGAGACATCGAATACCGGAAAACATGTCTGCAATCCTCCAAACTCCATTTCTTGTCATTATGGAGGAACCAAATGCAATGGGATGGGAAATGCTGTTGATTATGGAGGTCCTCCCGGAGCAAACAGTAGCGACAATGACAGTCAAAAATATCAAGACATAGTCGATGCGGCTTCTGCATGCAGAGGATCAATTGCAAGGTGTGAAGATGGGAATGGAAAAAAACAAAATTGTTCAGCATCGAGTACTGATCATGTGCATGTAACCGTGGATGGTAATTGTGGTTGCACCTAATTAAGCTAAAAATAAAAAAGAAATGTCTCTTCCGAAAAAAATTTTTATTGTTTCAACTACGCTGCTGATTGTGGCGGTTTTTTTCTGGGGAATTTATGATTTTTCTTTCAACAAGAAAAATATTTCCAATCCGGCGGACAAAAACAGCCAGACGAACGGAAATTCCATTTTCGGTCCTTCGCAGAAAAATCAGGAAGAGAAAAAAAACGAAAAAATCTATGCCGTTTCGGAGGAAGCGGTGCTGGCGCCGGCGCTCAAAAAAACGGAAGAGAGAATTATTTATTATACCAAGGAAAATGGGAAGGTTTTTGAAATTGATCTGGATGGAAAGAACAAGAGAACTGTGTCGGATCAGAATGTGTTCGGACTGAAAGAAGTTTTTTGGTCGCCGGAAAAGAACCAGGTCATTTCGCATCTTTTTGAAGGAGGGAAAGACGTTTTCTATCTCTATGAATATGGGACAAAAATCGGAAAAAAATTGAAGGACGGGTTGGATAATGTTGGCTGGACAAATCTGGGGGACAAAATCGTTTATAAATATTATGACGCGAGTTCCAAAGAGCGGTCGCTCAATATTGCGGATCCCGACGGGAGCAATTGGAAAAAACTAACCGATTTGGATTTCCGGAACATGGGTCTGGCGCAAATCCCGAAGACCTCCGTCATTTCTTTCTGGAACCGGGGCAGCGCTTTTGAAGAAACCAAATTGATGACAATCGGGATTCTGGGAGGAGAGAAAAAGGCGATTTTTTCCGGGAAATTCGGCGGTGATTATTTGTGGTCGCCTAATGGTCAAAAGGCCTTGGTAAGTTCAGTTGCAACCAAAGGCGGTTCGCAAATCGGACTGGGAACCATCAATAATGAAGGAGGAGAATATATGAATCTCAATATCCCGACTTTGATTTCCAAATGCGTTTGGTCTTCCGACGGCAAGACGGTGTTTTATGCTCAACCGGGAGGAATTCCCGATGGCGCAGTGATGCCGGACGACTATTATGCCGAAAAGATCAGCACCAGAGACACTTTTTGGAAGATGGATCTGACAAACGGAAAAAAAGACCGGCTGGTTGAGTTGGAAGAATTGAGCAAGATAAATATCGGTTTTGACGCGGATAACTTGTTTCTTTCTCCGACGGAAGAAGAAATGTTTTTCGTCAATCGCTTGGACGGGAAACTTTATCGGCTGGATCTCCCATAGGTTTTTTTGCCAAGGAAATTCCCAGAAAGAAAATTATCCAGAACAGAAAAGAAAGATCGTTTTTCCAATAAGGAGTGTCAAATATCCCGTGGAAAAGCAGGGAAAGCATGAGGGAAAAAAGAATGGCGGCCAAGACAAGGCCGTCTTTTTGTTTTTTGAAGGCGGAAAGCAGAGATCTGAACCAGAGAAAAATCAGAAAAATGAATCCAAAAAATCCAATCAATCCGCTTTGGAGCCAGAAAGCCAGATAGAGATTGTGCGGCTGCGGGACGGCCCACTCAAGATAGGACGGAAAATATTTCTGATATTCCAGATATTCAGTTTGGAAATTTCCCGATCCAATTCCCCAAAACCAATGGTCGGAGCCGATTTTCCAGGCGGATGACCAGATCATTAATCGTGAAGCGGAAGATGAACGGTCAGAAAAATTTTTTAAATCTTGGAATTTTTGGTTGCCGAACTGGAAATAGAATAGTAAAGACACGCACGCAATGATTAAAAATATTGCGGACAAGAGCCGTTTTTTATTTTTTGAGGAAAATATGTGTGCAACCGACAATCCGGCGGCTATGGATAGCCAAGCGGCATAGGAATAGGTGAAATAGAGGACGATGGCGATGCAAAAAAACAAAGAAGAATAAAAGATGAAATTGTTATCCATATTTTTTTTGAAAATCTTTTCCTTGACGAGATAAAATCCGATCAAGAATCCGAAAGAAAGAAACATGGCGAGATGATTGGGAGACAGAAAAAAAATTTGAAGACGTCCGTTAAAAGTGAGATTGGAAGAAATCAGATAAAAAATTCCGATGATGCTGGTGGCTGAAGCGGAGTAGAAAATACATTTGAGAATTTTTCGGATATCATTCTTAGTTCGTATTGTTTTATAAACGATTAATCCGAAAATCAGCGGGATGAAAAACCAGCCTTTAATAATACCGAAGCCGACGCGATAATTTTGATTGGCTAGGGTTGAAGCAAAAAGGCCGGAGAATATGAGAAGAATAGCGATAGTGTTTGAATAAAAATTCTTTTGTATTTTGAATTGAAAAGATGGATATTTTTCCAAAATCCAGCGGAAAAAAACCACACAGATTGCCAGCTCTAAAATATTAGAAGGAAGTCCGAAAATACCGATCTTCACCAGATATAACGGCGTGATGAAAATCGTGAAATAAATGAGATTTTGCGTACTAAGAGATTTTTTTAGATTTAGCATTGGTGCTGAGAGCGATAATAATTAAAAGGAGAGGCAATATTTGAACCGAAAAAATCGGTGTTTCCACCAGCGCGTGGGTAGAAAAAATAATTAGGGATATGGCTCCGCCGGAATAAATCGGTTTAGCTCGGCCTCTTTTTATATAACCCAAGACGGAAGCCACAATTAATAAAATCCAAAAACTAAGATTGATCAGTCCGCTTTCCGAAGCGATATCGAAATATAAATTGTGAGAGTAAATCGGTTCCCGATAGGTGGTGCTGGGTTTGATGGCGAGCGGATAATTTCCGAGTCCGACGCCCAACCAAGGATTTTCCGAGATGACTTGCCATGATTTTTTCCAGTTTTCAATTCTTCCCAAGTTTGATCCTTCGGAAAAATCAAGTATGGAAGAAAAACGCCGGATAATAGGATTTTCAGGAATAATAACGGAGATAATAATTGCGGTTAAACCGATGATAATAATCAATTGTAAAATTCTTCCCAGTTTGTTTTTGAAAATAAGGAGAGAGGCGACGATTCCGAAAATCAATCCCAGATAGGATCCGCGGGAAAAAGTAAGGATAATTGCGAGTAAGATCAATAAAGAGATGATAAAAAATAAAATTTTCTTGACTGGTTTATTTTCCGAAAAATAGAGCAGAATTCCGAAAGGCAAAAGCATCTCCAGATAGAACGAAAACATATGAGGGTCGGGAAAAAATGCGATGGCGCGGAAATAAGTTTTTCCGCCGATGCCGACCAGCCAACTGGAATATTGGAGGACAGCTTCACCGAAAGATGATCCGAAAAATGTTGCGGATATTTTTTGCCAGAGTTCCAAAGAGCTGTTGAGACCCAGAAAGAATTGGGAAGAAAATTGAAGGAGGCCGACGAAAGCAGTCAGTCCGGCTCCATAAAAAAGAAAGGTTATGATTTTCCGGAATCTTTCGGTATTCCCGGAAAAATCGGAAGCGACAAAATATAGAGGAAAAAAAGAAAACAAGAATAATAATTTTCTGATGGCCCAGCCGAGATTTTCCGCATAAAAAATCGACAAAATGTTCACGGCTAAAAAAGAAATCAGCAACAGGGTTTGGGCAGAAAAGGGAATATTAAGCCGTTTATTTTTGAGCGATTGGATGAGCCAGAGAATAAAAATAATAATGGCGAAAACTCTCGAAGAAGCGAGGTCAATTCCTTCCGCGGGGTTAAGGGCTATTTGGAAAGGGAGATAGAAACAGAAGATTAGCAAGAGAAAAAAAATCATAAAGCGATATTTTGTCAATGGGTTATTTTTCTGAGAATACTTATGAAAAAAGACACGAATTTTCCATAATACTTGCGGAAATAGTATTCTTGCGACTGGTAATAATATTTTTTTTGGCCTTTTTTGTCGCGGAAGCTTCTTCCACTAAAATGTTTGATTTTTATTTGCGGAAAAAAAACGACTTCGAAATCAGATTGCCCCGCTCGTTTGCAGAGGTCGATGTCTTCATAATACATGAAAAAATTTTCATCAAAGCCGCCGATTTTTTCAAATAGATCTTTGCGAATGAGCAACGCTGCGCCGCTTACCCAGCCGACTTTTTTCAAACCGGGTGAGTTGCAAATATTTATATTCGGATTGGCGAAAAGGTTGTTTTTTAGGGAAGAAAATAAGGTGAAATTTTCTCCTGCGTTCCAGATTTCTTCTTGATTGTTTTCATCCACGAGTTTTAATCCGATAATGCCAACTTTATCATTATTTTGAAAAATTTCAATGATTTTTTGGAAATTATCATCAATAATGACGGAATCCGGATTAAGAAAAAAAAGATATTTTCCTTCAGCTTGTTTGACTCCATAATTGATAGCCGAACCAAATCCGATATTTTTTTCCGTTTGAATGATTTTTTCATTTTTATCCAAGAAAGAAAAATCCTTCTGATCGGTGTCGTTATTGATAATTATGATTTCATAGGAAAACGAAAACAGTTTTTCCCGAATGGAAAAAACGCAGTTTTTCAAATAACCCGTACTTTGATAATTGACTATCAGGATAGAGATAAGCGATTGTGTTTCCATTGAACGTAGTCATCGTAGGCCTTTTTAACTTCTCGGGTATAGTTCCCCTTTTGACGAATGATGTCTATTCGGTTTTTTATTTTTCTGGACAGAGAGTAAAAACAAATCCAGGGACGGAGAAAAAAAGGAGAATTTTTTTGAAAAAATATCATTCCGGAAATTACCAGCCAGTAAGTTTTAGTTTTCATGTCGGAGCCGCTTTTTTCAAAGTGTCTGACTTTTGCCTCGGGAACGATGAAAAGTTCAAATCCGTTTTTTGCGGCTCGGCGGGAAAAATCCGCATCTTCGTAATAAAGAAAATAGTCTTCGTCAAAAAGTCCTATTTTTTTGAAAACATCTTTTTTTACCAGCATCGCGCAGCCAGAAACGTAGTTCGTTTTAAAAGGCAGAGAATATTTCTTTTTTTCCGGCTTTATTTCATCGTGATAGGCTTTCATTTTTATCCAATCAACGGTTCCTCCGGCAAACCAAATCTTACCAGAATCTTTTTGAAAAATCAGAGGGCCAAGGATTCCGGCTTTCGGTATTTTTTCACTTTTTTCTATCAAGGCGGAAAGAGATTTTTTTTCTATAACCGCGTCATTGTTGAAAAGAAAAATATAATCAGCCATTTTTTCCAATGCGAAACGAATGCCGACATTGCTACCGGAAGAAAAGCCGAGGTTGGCCTTGTTTTTTATAAAATGAGCTTTTTGAAAAAGTTCTTTCATCAATTCGAATGATCCGTCATTTGAATCATTATCAACCAACACAACTTCAAAATTGGGATAGTCGTTATTAAAAATGCTGACTAAGCAGTTTTTTATGCAGTCCTTGCCGTTATAATTGAGAATGACGATAAAAACCTTAGGATAATCCTTCATAATTTTGAATACCTTTTTTGCTGATAATACTTAGTATTTCTTGAGTAGTTACGGTTTTAAACAGCCATAAGGCGATTAAATAAACAGCTACGCTCCCGATGCTTGATATCAGAAAATTAGAATTTCCGAAGAAAAAAAGGAAGGCCGCCATAAAAATACCGGAAACAAAAATACCGAATAATTTTTCCATTTTAGGGAAATATTTAACGATTTTTATTGTTAGATACATAGTGAAAGCTACGACCAGCATTTCCGTAAAGACCGAAACAGAAGCGGCGGCAAAGTAGGAAAAACGAGGAATTAAAAAAAGGTTGAGAATAACATTAAATGTCGCGGCTATAGCGAGGACATACATTAATTTTTTTTGCGCATTTCCTACAATAAGTATCGTGTTGAAAAAATGACCGAAAAAAATAAAAGCGAGGGCAAAGACAAGGATTCTTAATATGGGTGCGGAGGCGGAAAATTCCGCGCCTCCGATAATGGCGATGATTTTTTCTGAAAGAAAAAGCGTTCCAACAATCAGAGGAACCGTTAAAATGATGAAAAATTTGAATGTTTTATTGGATATTTCTTCAAATTTTTTCCGGTCGGTAAAGATAGAATGCGACATGATAGGCAAAACAAGACCCGCAATCATAGCGGGGAAAAAAGTAATATTTTCCAAGACTTTGTAAGCGGCGTTATATATCCCGACATCCGTGTTGGTTTTCATCACGGAAAGAAGAATGGTATCCATTTTGAAATATATGAAAGTGATGATGGCGGAAATTCCGATTGGCAGTGATTGTTTCAAAAATTTTTTCCAATAGAAAAAATCAAATTGCATGGAAAATTTGAGATACTTTCTTGACCAGAGAAAAATAATGAGGAAATTCACAATCATCGCAATTAGGAGAGATCCGATTATCCAGTCGAATCCGAGATTAAATTTGACGGCGATGATAACGACTGTCACTTGGATGACTTTTCCAAAGAATTCTCCCAGAGCGACTTTATCCATAGCCAGATTTTTTTGAAAGATGCCGTTGAGAACTTGATAGGATGAAGAAAATAAGAAGGAAACGGCTACAATGAGAATGCCTCTTTCAACTTCCTTGGGGTAATTGAAAAATTTTATGATAATCGGAGAAAGAGTGATGATAATAAAAGAAGAAATTATTCTCAAGCAAAATATATTTCCAATAATTTTTTTTTCATCCGCTCCGATTCTTGAAATTTCCCGGGTGGATATTGGGTTGAGCCCAAGATCGGAAATAGCCGAAAAGAAAGATAAAAACGCAAGCACCGTTGCATAATTTCCAAAGCCGTCTCTACCCAGATAACGGGTGACAAATCCGATAGCAATAAGAGCCAAGAAGGTGGAAAGTATTTTTGAAGCGCTGCTGACGATGATATTGTAGGCGATTTTTCTGGCAAGAGCCATAATAAAAATAAAACAAATATCCAAATTTAAAACAGAGCGCTGTTGTTTATCCCACCGAACCTAAAGGGAGGTACTGGCCGGCTTGATGACAACTTTCCTGTTTTCTTCTTCTCCAATGCTTTCAGTCGTCACTTTATCGTTTTTGGAAAGTTCCATATGAATAAGTCTTCGTTCATAAGGTGACATTGGGCGAAGAACAATAGCCCTTCCTTCAGTCAGAGCCTGTTGCGCGGCATTATGCGCCTGTTCGATGACAGATCGATTTTTTTCCTGGCGGTAAGAATTGACGTCAATAATAAAATCCAACTTATCCTCCATTTCTTTGCGGATTATCAGGCGGATGATATGTTGGAGTGCTTGGAGGTTGATCCCATATTGACCGATGAGCAGATTGGAATCTTGGTTCACATTGATATCACAAACAACATTTTTCTTCTCTTCCTGAGTCGTATTTTTTACTTCTATTTTTGCTTCAAATCCCATCTTATTCATGAATTCTTGGACTATTGTTTTTATGGCTTCGATATTTTTTTCTTCCATAGCTTTATTACGTAAACTTACTTGTTAGTTTTCTTGATGATATATATTTGCTGAATGAGAGCGAATAGAGTGGAAACTAGCCAATAGAGAGCCAAACCGGACGCGAATTTAATGCCGATAAACAAAGTGAGAAACGGACCCAGATACATCATCTGTTTATTCATAATTTGCGAGAAATCCGCTTGCTTATTATTGACGGATTTTTCTTCTTGTTTTTTATTGTTTGCTTCTTTTTCTTTTTTGACAGTCATAGTTTTCGCCTGGAAAAACTGGGCAATGGCAGCTAGCACCGCGATAGGAATACTCGGTTTGGCCAAATCAACGACGCCTATGAAAATATTATTGATATTTTCAGGATTTTTTACGAAAGAATAGAGAAATTCTCCTTGAACGGTAAGATTAGCGTTGGAAATATTGATCAGCACTCTATAAATGGCGATGAAAAATATAAGTTGGAATATCAGCGGCAGACATCCCGAAAAAGGATTAGTTTTATTTTTTTTGTAAAATCCAAGCATTTCCTTGGTCTGGCGTTCTTTGTCATTTTTGTATTTTGTCTGAATTTCTTTTATCTGTGGCTGGAGTTCCTGCAATTTTTTCTGCGATTCAATCTGTTTTTTAGAAATCGGAATCAGAGCCATTTTTAAAAGAATGGTGAATACAATAATCGCAATACCGAAATCATGCCCAGGTATGACGTTGTAGAGAAAAATAAGAGCGTTATAAAGGGGCTGATAAATGATCGTATGAAAAATTGAAGACATTATTTTTTATTTAATAACAAATTACTTTTCTTGAGCAATCTTTCTAAAGCGGAACCGACAATAGCCAAATTTTTCTCTTGTTTCCGATCCCTGTAAAAGATGATGATATCCATTCCCGGTTTGATTATTTTAATATTTCGATAGACAACTTCCCGCAAAAGACGTCTGATTCGATTTCTTTCAACGGCTTTCTTGAAAATCTTTTTTTCCACCAAAAATCCAATTCTGGTGTGCGGAAGGCTGTTTATGTCCTTTTTAAGATAGATATCGCCGATGGAGGAAAATTCTCCTTGGCGGCACAATCTCTGGAAGTCTTCTTTTTTTTGCAGGCGGTTTATTTTAGGAAGCATATAATTTAGGCGGTTATTTTAGACGGAAAGCCGCTTTCTGCCTTTGGCTCGGCGTCTTTTGAGGACATTTCTTCCATTTTTGGTTCGGGTTCTTTTCCGAAATCCATGCCGTCTTTTCCGCTTGATTTTCTTGGGTTGGTAAGTTCTTTTCATATGATTATCATGTTGTTGCCAGTGCCTATTTTTTTGGCTTGAAAGAGCGCCAGGCGGATAAAAAATTAATAGTTTAGGACTAAATTGAATTGTATCATTTGGTGGAGGAAAGTCAATGATGATGGATTTTGAATTTTATCGATTTTTTCTGGCAAAGAAAAACCACCGGCATAATAGTTGGTGGTTTTGGTTTATTATTTGATTTTTAAGTTATTCTCCTTTTTTTGGAGTCATATCTCGTGGTGAATAAAAAGATATGGTCGCTAGAAGAAGTGCCAATAGCGCGAATAACCACTCTGAAAAAAATGTTGTAAAAGCGATGAAAATTACAGTCACAATTTTGAAAAATAATAGTTTATTTTTCTTCTGTTTATGATCGAGTTCATTTTTTATGCGGTTACAATCAAAATGGGTATCAGGCAATTTGTGATTTTTTGCAATGTAAAAGGGAAGAAGATTTAGAATTACCAAAATTGTGGAAATAATCAGAAAATTGATGATTCCCGTCCGGATATCGTAATTGATTATGATTGTGGCAGTAAACAAGCCGATAATCGCAACAGAGATAAACAACAGAGTGGTTGTCTCAGCGAAAAAATTGGCTTTTTTGCTTCTGTCAGTTTCGAAAAATAGAAGTGAAAGCGGTTGAAATTCGGTGAAAGATATGGCCATAGGCAATAAAGCAGAAAATACAAAGCAATTCCGGCGATGATGATAAAAGAAATTGTTATGAGATAATTCATGTTCGTTCCCTCCTTTTTGGGTTGGATTTTTTCCTGTTTATATGGGTGAATCAATCATTTTTGAATAGTTTTATCGGTTGGCAAATTGGCACTAAACGCTCATATATTTTCAAAGAGCAATATATCATCCGGAATATTTTACAAATGCGACTGTAGCTAAAAACTCTATTACCGAAACAACGATCGCCAATATTTATGAACGGTTGGCGAGGTCTTTAGTTTGTCTTTTTTAACAATGTGATAAGTAAGAAAACGAACCACTTCCGCGTATGTCCCATTAGAAAAATAATTTTGAAAAAATAAAATTGGATCTGCAATAATTTTTTTACATTCTCCTGGAAAACTCGGGCAGATAAATGCCTTGATAAATCTTTTCTGGTTCTCTCTGTTATTAATTTTTCTCCATATAGTAAGCATAAGCCAATCAAGTAATTCATCGCATGATTTTTATTTGTAAACTTCTTTTATTTGATCGTTTGAAATTCCATTTATATGAATATCCACAAAGGGACTTTCTGGCCAGGTCTGCACGTAGCCCATAAATGGTAACGAGCAAATTTTATATTTGCTATTTGGATTGTTTAGCATATTCAGATGTTTGTCAGAGAAAGTAAGCAAAAGACCAACACAACTAAATTCAGGATAGAACCTGATAAATTTCTCGATTTCCAAAATTTTCTTGCTTGTAATCTTTGTAGTGTCCAAGAAACATTCCACATTCCCAATCTGAATACTTTTTTCTTGTGCCCTTTCTGCTCAAATCGTAAACAATAAAACCGCCCTTTTTGGTAGCTCTTGGAACATCTTTCGGCGGCTCCAATAATAAACCCTTAAAATTCTCTTCAAATTCTCTTATAAACTTATTGCATCCGGAAATGCCGATAGTATTCGGATCATTTTAGATGACGACATTTATGTCGTCGACAGGCAAAATGGCGCGGATCGAAACAAAAGATTTGTCGATGGCAGCGCTTATTTTATCCTTATAATTTGATAATATGCTGCTGGCATTCAGGAAATGTTTTTGTAATGGCATAGGAAAAATAAAAATTTTTATTAAAAATCAACTTGCACATCATTGCTATAGGTCTCACAAGATTCGGATCCATAGACGCAGATCCGGAAGTGGTAGCTTTTTCCCGTTTCCAATTTTTTTGAAGAATCATCTTTTTTCCACTCGTCGCTTACTGCTTTGGGGTCGGTGAGGGAATGGTAATCATTGCCAGGATAAACCGGGTTTTCATTCTCGGAAACCATGACTTTGAAGCCCTTGGGCGCTTTTCCGCCGGAAATCATCCATTCGAGTTTCGCGGCATCATCTTCCTTTTTGGCGGAAAGAACGATGCCGGTGGCATAATCATTTCCGCCAGGCGCTTTTATAGCGATGTCGTTGCTATAAATCAGACATTGATTGTCTTTGTCGTAGTTGCACACCCGGAAATGATATTCTTTGCCGTCGGAAATTTTCCATTCATATGATCGTTTGTCTCCATCAGAAATATCTTTGTAGTCGTCAGCCGGGTATTGCGGATCTTTTTCTTTGGATTTTACCAACTTGAATCCCTGGAGCATATCAATATTTGAAATTTTCCAAGAAAATTCGATGTCTTTTTCCGTTTTTTTGCCGGAAAGAGTGATTTTTCCCGCCGGTTTTTCGAAATATTTTTTCAATTCTTCTAGATTGATGCGTGTTTTGTCTTTTTCGATGTTCCAGGCGATGAAATTCTGCTTGATGTCGGCTTCCGACAGTTTGTTTTTTTGGAATTTTTGAAGCTTGATTTCGGCTTTTTCTCCCATAGTTGCCTCTCCTAGGGATTTTCCGTCTTTGTCTTTGATTTCAACTTTACTTTCAAATACCATTATTTCCGGCGTGCCGTCGATTTTTTTCAAAACGCTGAAAATTGTTCCCAGCGCCGTCGTGGTATATTCTCCTGTGGTCACTATATATTGGCGAGCTGTGTTTTTTTCCACCCGATTGAACGCAATGCCTTTAGAAATAAGCAGGATTGTTTTTTCCGAATCGCTTTGAAATTTCACTTGCGAATTATAATCTAATCTGACTGCATTTTCGTCTTCAAAATTTATGACTGTTCTTCCGCTTTCCATTGTTCTGATTTCGGTTCCACTTTGGATATCATCTCCGATTTGAGCTATTATCCAATTATCTTGTTCGCTTTCTCTTTTTTCCACTTTCCCTTCGATGGATTCAATTTTTCCAATAACACTTGGTGATGATTTTATTTCTTCTTGGAAATTTTCTTTTTTTTCCATCTCTGCTTTTTTATCAAATTTGGGAAGATTGACTTTCGGTTCTTGGCCTTTTTCTTTCGTTGCCAGCCATCCGATTGTCACGGCCAAAAAAACTATAGCTGTGGAAATAAGAATAAATTTATTCGTCTTGGGCATATTTTTTGCCTACTTTTTATTGAAGCGTGATGACTGTGATTTCTGATTTTCCTCCAGTCCTCATAGCCGGACCCCAGGTGCCAGTGCCGCTGCTGACATAGAGAGAATAGGCGCCGATTTGATAAAAACCATAAGCGTAGCCTTTATAAGCCAGTTTAGTTACCCATTCAAAGGGGAACAACTGTCCCGCGTGCGTATGTCCGGATAATTGCAGATTTATTCCATTTTGACTGAACTGCTTGATGCTGACTGGAGTGTGGTAGAGAAAAATATTGGGTTTTCCAAAAAAATCTTTCCGGAGGCTTTCAAGAACAATGACCGGATCTTTCTTTTCTCCTCGGAGAGGATAATTGATGCCGATCAGTTTCAGCCCGTCCAAATCCGCTACTTCATCCCGCATAATTTTTACGTTGGTTTTTTCCAAAGCAGCATAGGCCCTTTCAATTCCAAGATAAGTTTCATGATTGCCGGTTACGAAAAATATTCCATTTTTCAGTTTTAACTCGGAAAACGGGCTGCAAATATTATCCAGATTTCCGTCCATACCATCGAATAGATCTCCCGTAATTACCACCAGGGCGGGATTTATTGAATTTATTTTATCGACAATCTGTCGGACAAATTCCTGTTTATAGATGTGTCCCAAATGCATGTCGGAAATCTGGACAATTTTTTTATTTCTCCAATTTTCAGGCAGATCGGGAATGGTTACGGAAATTTTTTTTATCACCGGATTGAAAGCTTCCCAAGCACCATAAAAAGAATAGACAAGCGCCAGGCAGAATAATATTGTTCCCAGGATCATGGGGTTTCCATTAAAGCCGATGAGTTTGGCAAACCATATGATTGCAAATACAGCGATAGTTGCCAACATCAAGTTGGTTAAAATTCCCAGCCATAATCCTGAAATAAAATAAAAAAAGCGAGTGAGCGCATTTTCTTTCCAATGAGAGACAAGCGAGGAAATTATGAAGCTCAAAGCAAAAAAGGCCATGCCGAAAAGCAAGATCTGTTTCAGAAGAATGTTGGTGATGGAAAAGAAATAAAGCGTTGAAACATACAGAAGATAATGCGCTCCGAACAGAATTGATAATAGCAACAATACAAGCAAAAATATCTCAATATATAGCATAAATCATACTATTTAAAATAATTAAAAATGCGGTAGTTCTTTAAATAATATTTGAATACTCATTGAGTATAACACATGTTTTTAGCCGGATAAACTCGTATGGATTTATACTAATTTCAGCTGATTATTTCAATTCAAAAAAACTTTTTTGTCTTGACTTTATTCTGAAGGAAGATAACATAGAGAAGTAATAAATAAATCAGAAAAATGACCAAAAAAATAATTTCTCCGAAAAAATCGAATTATCAAGAAGCAAGGTACGAAAAAATCATGGGAAAAAAGATTGAATTCATCAAATGCCAGTTTACGGATATGCAGGGCAATATCCGCGAAGTGACTTTGACCGCCAATCAGATTAAAGGAATAGGAGTGACGAGCGTCGACGGCTCATCGGTTTTCGGAAAAATAATCCCTCCGACCGAAAGTGACATGGTTCTCGTTCCGGATTTTTCCACTTTCAATTTTATCCCTTGGTCTTCGAGCACGGCTAGAGTGATTTGCAATGTCTATTATCCGCCTGAAAAAGAAGATTCAATAGTTAAACCTTTTGAGGGATGTGGAAGAGGCATTTTGAAAAAAGTGGTGAAAGATATGGAAGATTTTTTAAAAGAACACATCCGAAAAATGTTTCCCAATGAAAAAATTCTGAAGATCCGCGCTTATTTCGCTCCGGAATTCGAATTTCTGCTTCTGCCCGAAGAATATGATTTTTTCAATATCCATCTGGATCTGAATATTAAAAATAATCATTATTTCATCCCACCGGAAAAAAATGCCGACAGCGCTCTTAAGGAAATAATCAAACATCTCGGATCGATGGGTCTCAAAAAAGAAAAATATCATACTGAAGTATCGGGGTTCCAGCATGAAATCGGCATTGGTCACGGAAATGTCATGCACATTGCCGATGGCACGATGACAGCGAAGTATATCATTGAAAACATCGCCAAAAACCATGGTTTCAGAGCTTCTTTTATTCCTAAATTCAACAAGAACGTGAACGGAAGCGGGATGCACGTGCATCAAAATCTTTCGATTACCGTCGCCAAAAAATCAGGAAACAAAATCAAGAAAGAAAAGATCAATTTATTTTTCGACTTGTCAAAAAAGGACGGACTGTCGAATATCGGACGGCAATACATCGCCGGACTTCTGAAATATTCTCGCGAAATCACCGCTATTACTAATCCTCTGCCGATTTCCTATAAACGTCTGGTGTCAGGAGCGGAAGCGCCTACCTATATTTCTTGGGATTGGCTCAATCGGACGGCTCTGTGTCGCGGACATTCCAAGGGAACGAAAAAAATTCGGGTGGAATATCGATCTCCAGATCCATTATGCAATCCCTATCTGGCTTTTGCCGCGATGCTTTGTGCGGGAATTTCCGGCATCGAAGAAAATCTCAAACTTCCGCCTTCCGACAACAGGAATTTCTATACCGATAACGAAGGAGTGAAGGAGTTGCCTGGCAATTTGGGAGAGGCATTGGAGCAGATGAATCGCAGCACGATGCTCCGAAAAAAAATGGGAGATTTCATCATCGACACTTTGTTCAAACTTGGCAACAATCTTTGGAGGGATGAATGTCGGGAAATCACTGACATTGATATCAAGAAATATCTATAATCCGCCAAAATCAAAAAGCGATTATCGAATAATCGCTTTTTGATATTTTTTCCGATCGTGATTATTCAGTTGTCACTCCATCAAATCCGGCCTCATTCGCCAATGCCTCTTGCTTGGTCGCACGCACAATCCCGTCTTTGTGGTGAGCCGGCGAATAGATGGTGTAGAGCTTGAGTTTTTCTGTCTCGGAAACGTTGATGATATTGTGCTGGGCGCCAGCCGGAACGATCACAGCTGTGCCGTCGCTGATTTCATATTCATTGCTGTTAATGATGCATTTTCCTTCCCCTTTTTCGAAACGGAAAAATTGATCATTGTCCGGATGCGTTTCCATGCCTATTTCTTCTTTCGGTTGAAGCGACATCAGAACCAGCTGACTATGCTTTCCGGAATAAAGAATTTGGCGGAAATTCTCATTCTCCAAAGCGTCTTTTTCGATGTTAGAAACAAAACCTTTCATAAGTTTGTTTATTTATAAAATTAATTGTTAGCCACTTAATTATACAAAAAATTCTATTTTATTTCCAGTAATTTTCAATTTATTTTTTTTTCAATTGCCGCCAAGACAAGAAAAAAATGAGAATATAGAAAATCAGTCCATAGGCGCAGGTTGGAAAAATCAATTGATATTCCTGATGACCGCCGGCCTGCCAAAATATGATCTCGGAAATCACAAATCGTCCGGCAAAAATGATACCGGCGCCGGCGATTGCCAAAATGGATTGGGGAAATATTTTCCGAGGATTTGCGGAAAAAAGGCCGATGAGGGAAATGACGAACATCGACAAAAACATAGCCAGTCCAAACCAACAGGCGGGGTATCCGAGAAAATATTGGCATGACTCGTTAAAAGGGCAAGTCCTGGAAAATAGCTTCACGGCGCTCAAATAACCCGCAAAAAGAACTCCGGAGGCGGTAAGCAGCGCACTGATTTTGTAATAAGATTTTGGATTCATTGTTATGTTTACTTTATTGATTTTTTATGAAGTGCCAGGAATATTTTTTTTATATATCAAGTCCTTCGCCAAAACGCTCAAAGCCGCTACCAATGGTACCGCTAAAACCGCGCCCATCATTCCGCCCAATTTTGTCCCGACCAAAAGAGCCAAGATTATTGCGATCGGATTGATGCCGACCGCTTTGCGCATGACTTGCGGCACGATCAAATGTCCTTCTATCTGTTGGATAACGATGTAAAAAAGAAGAATCAGAAGACCTTTGGCGGGAGAAATCAAAAATCCCATCATAACCGCCGGAATCGCTCCCAAAATCGGACCGAGATAGGGAACCACTTCAAGAATTCCTCCGATAAGCGCGATAGTGAGCGCATAGGGAATACCCATCGCCCAAAGCACGATGAAATCAAGCACAAAGATGGTCAGCATGAGGAAAAGCTGTCCTTGCATCCACTTGCCTATTTTGGCTTCCATGCGTTCGGTTAGGGAGATGACATAATCCTGATGGTGCAACGGCACCAATGATTGGATGAATAATTTCATCCCGTCTTTCTTGACCGCCAGATAGAAAGTGAGTGAAAGCACGACAACCACGGAAACGAACCAGGAAAACACATTGGCGGTGGTGGAAAATATCCTTCCTGAAGAAAAAGAAAAAATATTAGCCATGTCGTTGAGCAAGGTATTCCAGTCGAAAGCCAAGTTGTGATTTTGCATAAAATTGCGGATTCCGCTGAACGTTTCCGACAATCGAGAAAAGATGGAAGGCGCGTTGGTGTAAAAATCTTTCACTTGTTCAATAAGTTGCGGGATGAGAAGATAGAAAAGAAAACCGATGATCAGAAAAAGCACCAGATATATCAAAAGAACGGAGATTGAACGGGAAATTTTCTTCCGCTCCATCCAATTTACCAGTGGATTGATAGCCGCTGTCAGTATCAGCGCGATGAAAAAAATCGCGATGATGTCGCGGATCATATAGACGAACCAGATCCCCAAAATTATCAGGATGGTCTTGATGATTATTCCGGTTGAAATTTCCACGTATCTTTTTTCCATGAGTTTTTCTTTAGAAATTATCCAATAGTTTTTGGATGTCCGCGCTGTTTTTGCGAGGACCGATAATGGCCAGATTGAGTTTTTTCTTTTGAAATACTTCTTTGGCTACTTTCAGTATCTCACTTGCACTTACTTTGTCAATTTTATTGAAAATCTCGTTTGGCAACAAGATTTTTCTCCTTTTCAGCTCCTGATCGATAAAAAACATCGCCACTTCGTCCGATGACTCCAAGCCCATCACGCTTTTGCCTTTGATATAGTCCTTGGCTTTTTGCAGTTCTTTTTCCGAAATTTTCTTTGAAGCGATTTTTTTGTATTCGTTCAGAATAACATCCAAGGATTTAGACAAATTTCCGTGTTCCACGCCAGCCTGTGTTGCCACATATCCGCATTCCGCAAACGAGTCAATGAAAGTATGGACGGAATAGGCCAAACCTCTCCGTTCCCGGACTTCAATAAATAAGCGGCTGCTCATGTTGCCTCCCAAGATGATAGAAAGAAGTCCCAAGGCGTATCTTCTTTCGTCGTGTTCATTAAATGTCCGGTTGCCCACGATCAGATGCGTCTGGTCGGTTTTTTTGTATTGGATCTTAAATTGGGGCATTTTCTGGTTTTCCACGACTTTTCTAAAGGAAGCTTTCGCGCCTTCTTTCATCCCGGAAAAATAATGCTTGACCGCTTTAAGGATTTCGTCCTCTTTGAATTTTCCGGCCACGCAAATGACAGTGTCATTGGCCACATAGAACCGATCCATATATTTCAGAAAATCTTTCCGTCGGAAAGCCTGGATGGTTTTCTTGTCTCCGACAATCTTGCGTCCCAAAGAATTTTTGGGATATAACAGCGATTCAAAAACATCTCTGACTATTCCCGGCGGCATATCCTCACACATATTAAGTTCCTGGATAATCGTCCCTTTTTCTCGTTCGATCTCTTCCGATTCAATCTTGGAATTCAAATAGATATCCGAAACTACATCCAGCGCCGTCATCAGATGTTTGGAATCGGTCTTGGCGTAATAGCCCGTCTTGTCTTTGCCGGTGAAGGCATTGAATTCTCCGCCGATGGAATCCAGTTCTTCAGAGATGGAAAGCGTTGTCGGACGCTTCTCTGTTCCCTTAAAAAACATATGTTCGATAAAATGCGAAAGGCCGGCTTCTTTTTCGTTTTCATAACGGGATCCGACGCCGACTATGACAAGAACCGTCGCTGTCTGCGTATCTTTCATCGGCACTGTAATCAGCCGCAATCCGTTTTTGAAAGTGGTTTTTTTGTAATGCATAGCCAAAAAATTATGGAAATAAAAATTATTTTTTATTTTTCACTCGGCTGACCCTGATCAAGCCGGAGCAAGGAATGATTTCAATCCCTTTTTTCTCCAATTCATCCAGAAAAAGATTCATACCGATGGAATCGGAAGAGATATGACCCGCAATAACGATATTGATATGCGTTCTTTCCGCTTCCTTGCGGTGTTCTTCGCTCTGATGCATGCCGATTATTGTGCCCACGCCGGCCATCGCCAATTTTTCATAAATTTTCACGCTGCCTTCGGTTCCTCCAGTGATTTCCGTCAAGGCGATTTTTCCGACGTGATTGTCCGGCGAGCCGGTGAACAAGACGGGACCTGATCCGTTTTTGGCTGCTTCCCTATATTCGGGAATTTCCAGAAGCGACTGCAAAATATCGCTGACATATTCCGGCTGGTCTTTTTCAATTTTTGTTTTTACGAATTTGGCTACCAGATTGTCGATCGGAGTATGGACGTTTATCAAACTGATATCAAGCATTTCTGCCGTGTTAACGACTTTAAAATGATTGATCGGACTCAATCCGCGGCTCACTTCGCTGATGCGTATTTTCATGAGACCTTCGGCGATATTGATCGGGACTCCATATTGCTCCAAGACATCCGCTTGGAGATGCATCACGTCCGAAAGATCGGCCAGCGCCTTTCCAACCGGATGATGCGCGATCACCAAATCAATCTTCTTTTGAGGATTGTGATTGCAAAGATATCTCGCTATCATTATCTCCGCGCTGTCAATATCTATTCCTACCATCACCCGCTTGACGTTTTTTATACCGGCATCAAAATGCACGCCTGAATCGATGTAGGGATTTTCCAATTTCTCCCGGTTAAACAATTCTTTTTCATTTTTGGGAAGCTTGTCGTATTTTTCTTTAATCCTTTTGAGATGTTTTCCGATCCGGGTCTTCGGGCGGAAGTCGTTCACTATTCCCATCTCGATCGCCAGATTGAATATTTGTTGCGTAGTCATGCTATTTTTTCAAATTAATTGTTTAATCTTTCTTTAAGATAGTTTTTCAGATCTTTGATCTTTATCCTTTCTTGGAGCATTGTATCGCGATCGCGCACCGTCACCATGTCGTCAGTCAATGTTTCAAAATCAACTGTGAGACAGTAGGGTGTTCCGATCTCATCCTGCCGGCGATAACGCTTGCCGACATTGCCATTATCATCAAACTCGCACATGAATTGCTCTTTCAGTCCGTCAAATATTTCCCGCGCCTTGGCGACCAATTCCGGCTTGTTCTTGAGGAGCGGGAAGACGGCGGCTTTGATTGGAGCGAGGCGTTTGTCAAACTTGAGCACTGTGCGGGTTTCTTCTTTTGCTTCATCTCCAGTGTTGGGGATCGATTCTTCCACATAGGCTTTATCCAAAAACATCAATAGCAGTCGATTGAGCCCAGCGGAAGTTTCCACGATATGTGGAATGAATCTTTCTTTTGTCTTTTCGTCAAAATAGGACATATCTTGTCCGGAAAATTTGCCATGTTGCGTCAAATCCCAATCTCCACGCGCGTGGATACCTTCCACTTCCTTGAATCCGCCCAAAGACCGGAAATCATATTCAATGTCGTAAGCTTTCGACGCATAATGAGACAATTTTTTATGTTTGTGCCAGCGGATATCTTTTTCCGTCATTCCATATTGCAAATACCAGCTCCAGCGCGTCTCTTTCCACATCTCATATTTTTCTTTGACCATCTGGGGGTGCATGAAATATTGCATCTCCATCTGTTCAAATTCGCGGGTTCGGAAAATGAACTGGCGCGCCACGATTTCGTTGCGGAAGGCCTTGCCGATCTGGGCGATGCCGAACGGCATCCTCACACGCGTCGAAGCCAGAGTATTTTTATATTCAAGGTATATTCCTCCGCAGGTTTCCGGGCGCAGATACACCACATTTTTCTCGCTCAACTCGTCTGTCGGGGAACCGAGGTTGGATTTGACCATCTGGGAAAAGTTCTTGGCTGACGTGATGTCGGTCGAACCGCACACCTGGCATTTGAGCTTAGTCGCTCCCCGCATTTTGTTGAGTTCCTCGTTGATAAATTCCAGTGGCATTTTATTGGCGCTGATTCCATAAAGTTCCAAAACGTGGTCGGCCTGCATCCTGGTTTTGCATTTTCGGCAATCGATCTGCGGATCATCAAAATTCTCCACGTGCCCTGACGCTTTCCAAGTGGTCGGATGCATGAAGATGGCGCTATCCAGCCCGACGATATCTTCGCGCCTTTCCATCATGGCTTTCCACCAGGCGTCGCGGATGTTGTTTTTGAGAAGTGTCCCGTAGTGGCCGTAATCATAGACAGCCGCGAAGCCGCCATAAATTTCCGAAGAGGGGAACACAAATCCGCGGCGTTTGGCAAGCGACGTGATTTTGTCCAGCATTGTTTGTTCTGCCATATTATTTTTCTTAAATCGGATTTAAAAAGCCCATCCTGAACATACAAAAAATTGTATATTCAGGACGAGCTATTTTTGAGGAGACGAAAGTCGACTGTTGCCCGCGGTTCCACCTGATTTTTCCGTTTCCGCCCGAGAGCGAAATCGAAACACCTTGTTTTTTTTTCAGCTCCGGAGAGCCAAACCTCCATCCCTGCTGAATGAATCAATTGTAGCAAAGAAATCGGGTTTAATCAAATTGATATTTTTTTTACAGCGTCGTCGCGGTGATTGTGAGAGTCGTTGAATAACTGCCGGTGGGCTGGATTTTGTCAGACCCGATTTCGACTCCGAAGTTGAGGATTTCATTATCTCCTTCATTCGAAGTTTCAGTTGCGGAGGCGACTATTTGGTAGTCGGTATCTGTGGCTTTGTACCATTTGGCGGCAGTTCCGTAGTTAACGCCGGTTTGATCGTTCATTCCCCATTTGGCGTCATAGACGGTGCTCAAGTCGCTCAAGCGGTAGCCCCAGCCGGAAGTATTATCGGAAACGATATCCTCGTCCCAGATGGCGGGGATATTTGAAGCTGTAGCGATGGGGCTTATGGTGTCAGAACCGCTGGAGAGATCGGGGCTGGTGGTTTTGAGAGTCAAAGAATAGCCGTTGCTGTTGTTGGTGAGGATGTGACAAGCGGCGGAATTGGTGGTCAGATTGGATTTGCCGTCCTGGACGATGGAACCCATCGCGACCGAATCATCGCAATCGATGGCGATCATGACAAGGCCATCCTGCTGTTGGAAGCCGCCGAACAGTTCGAAACTAGCACCACTCATATTTCCAGTTCCTTGTTCTCCGCCGGTATCTTCGATTAAGAAACTCGATGAAGATGATGGAGCGCCGAAGGAATTGATAGCATCCCAGTCGATGGAAAAATTTGTGCTACTCATCTGCGCCGCAGCCGGATTTGGAACCAGTAGCGATATTAAAATGATAAATAAAGCTGTCTTCATAGTGCCATTATTTTACCATAAATCGGACTATTTGAAAAACTAAATTTTTTCGAGTTTGGCGAAGGAGAGAGAGAGTTTTTTAATCCCCGTTTTTTTGAAGACGATGGTGGCCAGGTCGCCGTTTGTTGAGATGATTATTCCTTCGCCGAATTCTCGGTGCTTGATCCGGTCGCCGTCTTTGTATATCTCCGGATTTATTTCGGATGTTGCCGGATGATTTTGTTCAAAAGTCGGAATTTTTGCGTGCCGGCTTCCGGAACTTGATTTTTTGATGCGCGCGTCTTGAATGAGATGCCCGGGCACTTCATCAAGGAACCGCGAAGGAGAGTTAGCTTGAGTGGAACCGAAAATCGTCCTTTGCCGGGTGAATAAGAAGTAGACCTTTTCCTTGGCTCGGGTGATTCCTACATACATGAGTCGCCTTTCTTCTTCCATTTCCGCCTGCGAAAGCGCGCTCCGCGAATGCGGGAGGATGCCTTCTTCCAAGCCGGCAATGAATACGACGGGAAATTCGAGGCCTTTGGCGCTGTGGAGCGTCATCAGATGAACCGTGTCTTTCCCTTGATCGATGCTGTCGGTATCACTCGAGAGCGCCACCTCTTCTAAAAATGCCGGGAGTCCCGATTCTTGCTCATTCTTGAAAAATTCTTCATATTTTTTGGCGACGCTCATGAGTTCCAGCACATTTTCGTGGCGCGTTTCTCCTTCCAACGTACCGTCCATCAGCGTTTTTTCGTAGCCGCTTTCTCGATACACCTTTTCGATGAAATCGGTGAGAGTTACTTTTTCTTTAATTTCATTCATTCTTCGGATAAAATCACAAAATTTGGCGATTGCGTCTTTTTTTGCGCCTTGGAAATTATACGTACTTTCTTTTCGTGCCAGCTGAATACCGGCTTCGATTAAATTCATCTTGTTTTCTTTGGCGAAACTTATCCATAAAGATAGGGTTTTTTCTCCAATTCCCTGTTTTAACTCATTCACAATTCGCTCCAGCGCGATAAAGTCGTTCATATCGTTGATAAGTTTGAGATGAGCGACCATATCCTTTATTTCTTTGCGTTGATAGAACTTGATGCCGCCGACGATTCGATAGGGAATAGAGCGACTCAAAAATATTTCTTCCAGAATTCGTGATTGCGCATTGGTGCGGTAAAGAACCACGAAAGCGGCATAAGCCCGATTTTCTTTGCGAATGTGTTTTTTGATTTCTTGGGCGATAAATTCCGCTTCGTCTCTTTCATCATCCGCCTCATAGGAAACGATGAGATTTCCTTCTTTTTTTTCTGTCCATAATTTTTTATCTTTGCGGAAAACATTTTGTGAAATGATGCCATAAGCCGCGTCCAGAATCACCTGTGTCGAACGGTAATTCTGTTCCAGTGTTACGACCTTGACTTCCGGATAGTCCTTTTCGAAATTCAAAATATTGCGGATATCCGCTTGCCGCCAACCATAGATGGATTGCCAATCGTCGCCAACGACGCAAATGTTCCGATGCTTTTTCGCCAAAAGATTAATGAACATATATTGCGCATGATTGGTATCTTGATATTCGTCCACTAGTATGTAGCGGAAAATATTCTGGTATTTTTCCAGTGTTTCAGGAAATTTTTGGAAAATTTTCACGGTTAGCATAATGAGATCGTCAAAATCAAGCGCGTTATTTTCTTTGAGCTGCTGCTGATACTCCGTATAGATGTTTGACGTGATGTCTTCGAAATAGCCTCCAACTTGTTCTTTGAACAGATTCGCGTCCACCAATTCATTTTTTGCCTTGCTGATGGAGTGAGAAAACGTTTTTGGATTGAATTGCTCCATGTCGATTTCCAATTTTTTCATCACTTTTTTCATCAGTGAAATCTGATCTTGGTCGTCAAAAATATTGAAGGACGGCTTATATCCCAATTTTTCGATTTCACGCCGCAAAATTTTGACACAGACACTGTGAAAAGTTCCGATAGTCGGTCTGCTTGTCTTGGTTATGTTAAAGGTCTGGCGGGTTGATTTGTTATCATCCATAAATAATAATCTGGTGATCCGCTCTTGCATCTCTCCCGCTGCCTTATTGGTAAATGTCACTGCTAGGATATTTTGCGGCGCAATATTTTTTTCTTTAATAAGATACACCACCCGATGCGTCAATGTCTTGGTCTTACCCGAACCCGCGCCGGCAATAATCAAAATAGGGCCGTCCGCTGCTGTGACTGCCTCCTTTTGTTCCTGATTGAGTCCGTTTAAAATTTCACTCATAACTTTTTCATTGTATCACACAATTCCTTCCGGCCGAATGACTTGCTTTTTCCACTTTTTTGATGATAGAGTGATAAATGGGAAAGATGATATGCATAAATTAATTGAGAAAACCATAGAAAAAATCGAAAATGCTCCCATCGGCTTTTTAACCGGAGCTGTTTCTTTTTTGTCCATAATTGCCATTCGTGTCCTAGTGGAAAATTGGCTGGAAAAATTCCGCAGTAATACCGGACTTTTTCTTTTTTATGAATTCACCCATACTTTCCTGTTTTTTTTCATTGCTTATATTCTCTTTGCCTTTCTTCTTGGAAAATTCACTCGGACGGAATGGAAAAAAGTTTCCAACATTCTTCTTTTTGGATATCTCATTATCATCACTCCGCCGCTTCTTGACCACGTAATCTCCGGTGGTTCCGGCTTTTGGAGTTTCTATAAATTTGATTCTCTTTTGGGATTGTTTCAAAGGTTTGTTACATTTTTTGGAGACAAGCCAGAAATCGGCATTACCTTTGGAGTCAGGATCGAAGTCGCAATTTCTCTGATTTTCATATTTATCTACAGTCAAATCAAACTTTCTTCGCAAGAAAAGCAGATTCTATATTTGAATGCGAAGTCAAAATTAAAAACTGAAAATCACAAAATTCTTTTTATTCGGATTTTAGGTGCACTTTGGAATTTGGAATTCGGAAATTTCCGCGTCAACAAAAAAATCCGTGTGCTTTTCAAATCGCTCACTATCGCTTTCGCCGCCTATATCATATTTTTTACTCTCGGCGTTTTTCCTTCCTGGATAACCATCGGGGTCTCCGGATTTTCCAAAGGATTTCTAAATGTGAATGATATTAACATCGCTCAAATGTTTTTGTCTCCGGCCAGCATTTTTTCCCGACAAATTCCGGATATGACCAGCTCTTTGAACATAAAAATGAGTATCTTTTATTCTCTGGTTCTTTCTGGCCTAATTCTTGCTATTTTATTCTTTAATTTCCGCCAAAAATTTTTATCATTTCTTGATAACTTCCGTTTTCCGCAAGTGATTTATCATAGCGGTCTTTTGCTGGTCGGACTCGGATTGTCGCTGAAACTCAATCAAAGTTATTTTGATATGGATATTTTCAATCTTGCCGGTTTATTGTTGTTGCTTGAAGCGGTGCTTTTGGCTTGGCTGGCTTCAGTAGTCGTTAATGATTTTTTTGACAAAAAAATTGACTTGCAGACAAATAATCATCGTCCGCTTATCCAAAATACTTTTACCGAAAACGAGTATCGGACACTAGGCATCACGCTTTTTTTATTTTCTCTTCTCTTTTCCGCTATTGTCAATTTCAAAGCCGCCTTTTTTATACTTGCTTATCAAGGCATCACTTGGCTGTATTCCGCCTGGCCGCTTCGGCTTAAACGTTTTGCATTTGTTTCCACTTTTATAGGTTCTATCGCTTCGTTGATGATTGTCTTTTCCGGATTCATCCTGGCCTCTCCTTCCGAAAGTATCCGGCAGCTGCCTTTTTCGGTGATTGTTCTGCTTGTCACGGCTTACACTTTTTCTCTTCCCGTCAAGGACTTTAAGGATATCGACGGGGATAAAAATGACGGTGTCTATACCATCCCGGTCTTATTCGGAGAAAATTGGGGAAAAATCATCGTTGCCAGCGGAATATTTTTTTCTTTTCTTCTAAGTGTTGCCGTCTTTAATGAATTCCGTCTTTTCTGGTGGGCCATGTTTTTTGGCGGTTTTTCCTTCTGGCTGGTCAGCAATATGCAAAAAGAAAACGGTGCTGTCACCTACCGCAATATTTTCTGGTGGATTCTGGGAACAATTTTTTGTTATTGCCTGATTTTTGCTTATATTATTGTCAAAAATTAATTTGTGTTCCGAATAATTTTTATGTATGGCAAAATAATTTTACTTCGCGTCTTGCCAAGAATAGGTAATAAATCAAAAAATTCGGAGATTGTCTCGGATTTTATTATTTTTTAAAAATCAAAACAAACAGTGTTATTAGCAGTTTTGATTCTTAAAATAATTCGACTATTTTTTGCCAGTTCTCCACGCTCAATTCCTGCGCGCGGACGGTTGGCCGGAGATTCAAAGACGATAATTTTTCTTCCACATTTTTTTTGTCCAGATGCAAGCTGTTGGACAGATTGTTGGCGAGCGTCTTTCTTTTGGCGCAAAACCCAACTCTGACTATACGAAAAAAATTTTTCCGCTGAAAATCCGGAATCCGGAATTTGAAATTCGAAATTTTCAAGACGGCGCTATCCACCTCCGGCATCGGATAAAACGCTTCACGTGGAACGGTGAAAAGGATTTCCGGCTTGGCATAGTATTGGACGGAAACCGCCAAGATGCTCATCTGGCCCGGTTGAGCTACGATCCGTTCCGCCACTTCTTTCTGCACCATCAAGATCATCTCTTCCGGCGGAAATTCCGCTTCCAAGAACAAGCGGATGATCGGAGAAGTGATATAATAGGGAATATTGGCGATCACTCTATAAGACCTAAAATTAAATTTGCTTTTAGTGATCAATCGGAAAAATTTTTTTTCCATCACATCTCCCTCAATGATTTCGATATTGTTTTTTTTCTGGAACTTTTTTCGCAGTTTTTCCACGAGCCGCTTGTCAATTTCCACGGCGATAACTTGCCGGCAGACATGACCCAATTCTTCGGTCAGCGCGCCTTCTCCCGACCCGATTTCAACAACCGTTTCATCCGTCTTAAGATCAGCCGACTTGATGATTTTTTGAACAATATCCGCGTCTCTCAAGAAATTCTGTCCCAGCGATTTTTTGGGAATGATTTTCATAAATAAATGATTTTTTCGGAATAATCCATAAATTTAATTTATCAGTTTCAATTCAAAATCTCTTCCATTTTCACATTGATCACGCCTGCGTCGAGGTTGGCGATTTTCTGGAAGGCCACCTTGTCCAGATCGATTATCCTGCTGTTGCCGAACGGACCGCGGTCGTTTATCTTGACAATGACGGATTTTCCATTGTCCCGGTTGGTCACTTTAACATAACTGCCGAAAGGCAGCCAGGGATTAGCCGCGAAAAGACCGCCTCGGAAAGCATACCAAGTTCCCAGTCCCAGATGTTCTTTCCCTGTTTTCACATAAGTTCCTTGCACGACAATTTTTTTCACCGGATCTTTGACAATTTCATTTTTTATTATTTTTCTGGAAACTTCTTTTCCGTCATGATAGGCGACCCGATAGGTGATTTCCCGAATTCCGTTTTCTCCATTTTGGGAAATTTTTTTTATCCGCCAGCCGAGCTTGTCGTCTTTTTTTTCAATGATTTTGAATTCTATTTTCTCTTGTTTTTTCTCTTCTTTGATCTCTACCCGGGTAATTTTGATCTCTTCGTTTTCAGTCAGGAGGGTCGGAAGGCCGGGAAGAATGATATCATCCCCACTGTATGTGATGCCGTTTTCCCAAAGCAATTCTTCGACATTTTTCAGGAGTGTCTGCCGTTCGATTGTTTTTCCGTCAACTTTCAGGGAAATTTTTTTCAAACGCTGAATATGAATTTTCATTCCCGATGAAAGCTGGGTATTCTCTGGCGGGAATATAATGTCACTATCTTTTGTTGAAATTTTCTGTTCGTCAAGAAAATTTTTCACGGTTTTGGCTCGGGAATAAATTTCACTGGAAAAATCTTCTTCATAGAGCATTATTTTCGTATCCGCCATTTTTTTGACATTGGTTTTTTTCTCACCGTCTTTTTGCAAAGAAAACAATAATCGCAGAGAAGATAAAGCTAAGATAAAAAAAGCTGCCAGAAAAAAAGCAGTTATCCATTGTTTTTTATACTTTTTGAAATTAAAAAATTTCTTCATCCTGCTGTGACAATCAATCTATTTTAAACCGATATTGTATGGCTTCTGCCAGATGCATTGTTTCAATGACGTCTTTTTCCGCCAGATCAGCGATGGTTCTTGCGACTTTTATGATGCGATGATAGGCTCGGGCGCTCAATTGAAGATTAGAAACCGCGTTTTTCAGAAATAATTTGCTTTCTTCATTTAATTGGCAGAAATCCTTGATATTTTGATGGTTCATTTCGTTATTAATAAAGAACGGCATATTTTTAAAACGCTTGTTTTGGATCTCACGCGCTTTTTCCACCCTTCTGCGAATATCCGCGCTCTTTTCGCCAAGTTTTTCTTCTTCAAGTTTTTCAAACTTCAGCCGCGGCACTTCCACATGAAGATCAATCCGATCCAGAATCGGTCCGGAAATTTTTCTTTGATATTTCACGATTTGAGAAGGCGCACAAGAACATAATTTTTCCGGATCAGTCGCATTGCCGCAAGGACAAGGATTCATTGCTGCCACCAGAATAAATCTGGCTGGAAATTCAAGTGACCCTTTTGCTCGTGAAACCGTGATTACCCCGTCTTCCAAGGGTTGACGCAAATTTTCTAAGACCGATTTTGGAAATTCTGCGAATTCATCCAAAAACAAAACACCCCGGTGCGACAAGCTGATTTCTCCCGGTTTCGGATAGGTACCGCCTCCGATCAGCGACACTGAACTTGCGCTGTGATGAGGAGAACGAAACGGTCGAATAGTCACCAGCGCTTGGTTTTTTCCCAATTTCCCGGAAATGGAAAATATTTTCGTAATTTCCAGACTTTCCTCAAGTGTAAGCTTGGGAAGGATTGAAGGAATTGATTTGGCGAGAAGTGACTTTCCTGATCCGGGCGGACCGTTGAAAATCACGTTATGTCCTCCCGCTGCCGCTATTTCCAGCGCCCGTTTAGCATGTTCTTGTCCTTTGACATAAGCCATATCCAATTCATATTCATTCTCTTGAAATATATCTTCAGCGTTGACACTGGGAAAAGATTGGATTTTATTTTCACCCAGCAGATGGTTCACGAGTTCATATAAATTGTTCACAGGAATTACTTCGATGCCTCCCACTATACTAGCTTCCGGGGCATTTTCTTTCGGGACATATAACTCTTTGATATTTTTATCTTTGACCAGAAGCGCGATAGGAAGCACGCCATGCACGAGACGGATATTGCCGTCCAAAGACAATTCGCCGACAAAGAGCTTGTTATTGGTATCAAAACTGATTTGCTTGGTCGCCAAAAGAAAACCGATCGCCATCGGAAGATCATAGATTGGCGCCATCTTGGGAATGTCTGCCGGCGCCAGATTGACAGTGATCCTTCCGCATTGGTGCGGCGGGCGAAAACCGCTGTTTTTGATGGCGGAACTGACACGATCACGAGACTCTTTGATCGCTATGTCCGGCAATCCGACGATATTGAAATTGTGCAGTCCCTGGTTCAAAACATCCACTTCCACCTCGACGATGTCTGAATCAAGCCCGATGGTAACCGCTGAAAATATTTTTGCAGACATGCTATTTGAAAATTTCAAATTCTAAATAAAAATATGATAATTTGGTAATTTGAAAAAAATAAAAGCCAATATTTAACAAATTTTAAAAATGTCTTCTTACTTCGCTTATTCTTCTTCTTGTTCTCCATTTCCGTTTGCATTCGCTTCTTCTTCAGATTTTCTTTCTCCCAAGACGATAAAATATATATAAACCACCACAATAGTTTCAACAGGCATAAAATTTAGTCCCGGTAATAATTCCACCAACGTTCCGAACAGCATCGCCAGGATTTTTTTTACCATTCCCTTGATTGCGTTTCTTTTTCCTCCGGCTCCGGCTAACAGTAACACAAAAAATATAAAAATTGAGCAGCAAATACTGATCACGGTTCCCCAGCCGGGAAAAGATCCGATGAGCGCAAAGTCGGAAATATCTTTCAAGAGAGCCGCGAAAAAAGCCAAAAGGAAAAGCCAATCCTTGAACATATCAATATGACGAAGCAAAGCGATGCCGGATTTGGCCGTGTCCGCGGCTTTTTTCGCTTCGACCGCCATCGCCGCCGCTTTGCCAACTCCTTTCATGGCGCTACCGGCTTTTCCTCCCATTTTTTCTCCTCTTTGCTGAAGATTATCTCCTATTTTTTGGAGGCGGCTTTTATTTCTGGCTTTATTTAAGTCGCCTTTAAATTTATTCTTTGAATCATCAGGCGAACCGCTGTTCTGCGGCTTCTCCGACTTTGTGTTTGGCAAATCATCAGGCGAACCGCTGTTCTGCGGCTTCTCCGACTTTGTGTTTGGCAAATCATCAGGCGAACCGTTTCTTCTATTCATGGTTCCGGCTAAATTTTTTCTATAATCATTTTCCGTCATTCAATATGAAGATTCATTATTTTTTTAGGAAGATTTTTATTGGCAAATTATGTTTTTTCTAATTCCTCAAGCTCTTTTTTGGCTTGTTCTATTTCCAGCAGTTGGCGCGGATCGGAAGTGATAATTTGGTCTTCGGAATAAGAAGCAATGACTTTGATGGCGGCGTGCTTTTGTCCGGCAAAAAATATCCCTTCTCCCACATTGCTCTCAAGCAGCAAGAATTTTTCCTGATCCGTCAGATAGAAGGTCTCTGTCAAAATGTCAGTTGAAGCTGGCGACTGGCGGAGCAGGAGCTGGAGCGAAGAGTTGGTCACGATCGGTCTCCCGTAGCGCGAACCCATAAAATCGTTCACGTCCTGCGTGATGGTGGTGAGCCCGGTGTAATATTTCCGGCAACGTTTGGCGATGGCGAACATGAAAGAAGCTGCATCTTCGTGCTGCATCATTACCCAGGCCTCATCCACGATAACCAGCCGCTTTTTGAGTTCAGATCGCATCTCGTTCCAGATAAAATGGAGCACGATATACATCGCGACCGGACGCAATTCTTCTTCCAGATCGCGGATATTGAAGACGATCATTTGATTGTTCACTTGCACATTGGTCGGATGATTCAAAAAACCGGCAAAAATTCCTTCCGTATATTTTTCCAGCCGCATGCCCAGTGATTCCGCGCCTTCCATGTTTCGGAGCACTTCATAGAGATCCGACATCGTCGGAAAGGAATTGGCCGTGAAGGACTTGAAATTGCTCTGTGGCGAGATATCACGAATAGCATATGTTTCCCGAATTGCTCGATCAATAATAGAATCCTCTTCCGGCGTGACCGCCCCGAGCATGATGTGAAGGAGTCCGATGATGCTGGCAATGTTGTTGCGCAAAACATCTTCAGGATCATCATCTGCTCCTATTTTCGGAAGATCAAAAGGATTGATGCGAAAATGAGAATTGAGCGAGATTTTCACAAATGTTCCTCCAACCGTATCACAAAGATACTTGTATTCATTTTCCGGATCGATAATCATAATGTTAGTTCCCAACATCATGGAACGGAAGACCTCCAGTTTCACCGTGTAGCTTTTTCCGGCTCCGGATTTGGCGAATACCACCATATTTGCGTTTTCCATCTTGAAGCGATCGAAAAGAATCAAGCTGTTATTATGCCGGTTGATGCCGAATAAAATTCCTTCGTTTGAAGAAAGATCGGAGGATACAAAAGGAAAAGTGGTGGAAAGCGGGGAAGAGTTAAGATTATTAGCCACATCCAGCTCGTCATTAGCTAATGGAACAATTGAAGACAATCCGTTTTCAGATCGCATTACCGCCGGTTTGATATAAACCAATTGAGCTTCCAAGATGGCTTCTATTCCCTGTCCCATTTTATTTACTTCTTGCAGATCTTTGCCGAGGACGCCGATATAAAGTCCAAAACGGAAAAATTTTTCTGTTCCTTGCTGGAGCTTATCCCGAAGATCCTCAATATCTTTCATCGCTGTTTCCAAAATCGGATCCCTGATCTTGCCTCCCTCTTCTTCAATGTGGATCTGCGATTGCACTTGCGTCGCGCTTTTACGCAAATTTTTGAGGATCTCGTTCGTATCTATCGGATGGATAAACATTGCGATATTCATTGCCAGATCGATGTTGATAATTGGAGAAAACCAATTAGTATGGAGATATCTTGGATAGGCGATGGTGAAATATGTCCGCAGAAATGTCTCTCCGATTTGCACATGATCCGCTCCAATTCTAAGAGAAGTGGGAGCAATCAGATCTCTCACAGTGGCAATTCCTTTTTTATAAATTTCTTCGCTTTCCCAGACGTTTCCAGCGGATGTTTTTTTCTTATTTAGTCCAAACATGTTATTTTCCCAGTTCAATATCCGAGATATTTTTGATGATGGTGGTTGTATAAATACTCGGATTATATGAATTATATAATAATTCGATTATTTCTTCGGTATTCAGCGGCGCGATGCGCACTCCCGTTCCGGAAAGTCCGGCGACAATATGATCCACCCGCTGCCACAGTTGGCTTTTATACGTTTCAAACATTTCTCGTTTTGCCAGCGTGGCTTGCTTGGGATTGAAAATTGAAAGCAATTTCTGGAAAAATCCGCCTTGATTGCTTTCCACCGGAGAAAAAGGAACCACGATATAGAAAATTTTTGACATGATATTGGAAACCTCCGTCAAGTTCTTGATAAAATTTTTATACTCGGAAATCTGAAGTCGCAACAGTTCATTCGGCTGTTTTTTTTCTTTTTCTGAAAGAAAATCCAGATAGGGATTGATATTAAATCGGCGGGAACTAATCATGATTTGTATCGGAAAGTCCAAAGAATTAAGGAAATTCTGATATTGGGCGATGATTCCGTCTTGTTCTTCGGTTGATTTGAGATCAAAATTGATCGAAGTCACCAGCAGGATGGATCGTATCGCTCCGTTCTTAAGAACAATCACGCTATCCTTGATTTCTTGGACGTCGATATATTTCTGCGTGCTTATGCCTCCGCTTCCTCCGGACAGTTTGTTTGAATGCAGTAATTCCATAGTAAAAAATTATTGGTCAAAAAAATTATTATTTTTTTCTTTGCGTTCTTTCTTTGATTATTTCCAAAATCCTTTCATTGGATTCTTGTCCTCTCGTGTCCAAAATTTTCGCGAACATCTTGATCTTATCTTCATCAAGCGCCACTCTCCCTTTTTTTCTGGCGAAGATATTTTCATCTTTTTGTTTGGCCGGGGCTTTTTCATGCTCCGCCTCTCTTTTCCAAAAATACAGCTTCGGCCGGAAAACAAACATGATTGAATGAATGATGAAAGAAATGAGTGGCTGATTATAGGGTCGATAAAAAGCCAATGCCAGGAAGATTATGATCACGGGAACGGCCGCCATGTAGAAAGCGGTTTTTTCCAAAAAGCCCCAGAGAAGGAGAAGCGCCGCGCCCATTCCAAACATCCACAGCAGTTGTTTGGCCGTAAAAGGCCCGGCTATCTTGTCTTCAACATCAATATATTGAGGAACATTAAAAAGCATATTTTTTTAAAAAAATTAGGATGCAATAAGAGTGGCGATTTGCCGGACTATCACCAATGAACCCATGGTGATGGCGACTCCAATGGCTGCGAACTTGACCATCTTCTTTCCGGTTTCCGATTTCTTTTCATCTCCGGCCGAGGTGAAATAGGTGATGCCTCCGATCACAATCATGATAAGCGCTATGATACCGGCAATGGAAAGAAGGAACTCCAAAGTGCTCATGGCAATTGCTGTCAAACTTTTTCCAGACGTCAGAGTTGCATTGGCTGCATTGCATTTTGTTAAATCTTCTCCTATTAATCCAGCGCAATCTACGGTAGGAGTGCCTCCGAGAATAGTATAAATTTCTTTCAGAAAAGACGGCGCGGCAATGCCGATGGCCAGCCCGATCAGCGCCGCAAAAATTGCTCCCTTGGCTGTGTTCATCCTTTTTTCATTGCCGGTGGAAGTGATGTAGAAAACCGCTCCGATGACAATAAAAACCAGGGAGATGGTGACGATGATGCCTTGTAAAGTATTCAATAGCGATCCCAAAACACCTTGAACGGAATTAAAAGCCAATGGATTGTTAAAAGTGATATTATCGCTAGTCGGCGTTTCGCTTTCCCACGTACCGGTAGCGCCACTAGCTTGAATTATTTGCGTTTGAGTCAGATAAAAACAGAACACGCTAAGCAGAGTCAAGACCGAAATAAGGGCGAAATATTTATTGTTTTTCATTTTGATCATTTACTTTCGCCTCGATTTTCAATTTGAATAAAATATGAATTGAAAATCAGGGCGATAGTTTTATAAAAATTTATTGTTGCGCTTTTTGAATTCTGTTTACTGCCAATTTGATGGCTTCATAGATGGTTGAATTTCCGTTCACTACCGAATCAATCGCTTCCGCCAGGATCCTTTCATTGCTATCCGAGTCAATTTGGTACCAGGTTTTGTCGATCAGGTTGCCATAGGCGAAAGAACCGAGAATCGGATCACTTTTCTGCATTTCTATTATATCACGTCGCGCTCCCGGCTTGCGCGTTGTTTCCACATATTTTTTGGCTGGATCGGCGCTGGTTGCGAAGTCCTTACTGTTGTCTGCGATGCAATTTTTTCCTTTGGCCAGATAGCACTGCCAAAATGACTTTCCATTGATAAGTTTTACCACTCCGTTGTTTTTTACCGTCAAGAATTTCAAGAACTGCCAAGCTTCATGGACGCGGATATTGTTGTTATAGCCTTTTTCACCGGAAATAATTTTATTCTTGCTTACCACAAATCCCCAATAATTGGCAAAATTGACTTTTATTCCGTTTTCAAATTGAGGAACTTGGGAGATGGCGAAATTAAGTTTGGCATTTTTGCTTTTGATTGTTTCATAGTGCCAAGAATAATTGATCATCATCGCTGTTGTCCCTTCATAAAAAGAATCTATGGAATAATGCATCCTCGGATTCCAAGTATAAATACTGGCATTGGAAGAATTGGAAAATTGAGTATAAAAACCGAGCGCTTCATCTCCCGGATTCACCGTTTGTCCATTGACACTGACCGGGTCGTCAAACGACACTTCGTCTTTAGTTCCTTTGTTCATCACCGCCCCTCTTTGAAGCATCAAAAGAGTGAGAATATCCATAGAGCGGTTAATATTTTCCGCCGTTCCGATAGCCGCTCCGGCTTGAGTGATATTTCCATATTGGTCTATTTTTGTCAGCTGCGAAACAGCGGAGAGAAATTCTTCCCAAGTGGCGGGAGGATTGATGATTCCGGCCACATTGAGCAAGTCCTTGTTGTAATAAAGCGCCAAAGAGTCAACGCTCAAAGTGGTTCCAAATATTTTTCCTTCATCAACAAAATTTTCTGCGACCACGTCAACAAAATTATTGCGGAATTCCTGTTCACCCAGGATCCATTCAGGAGCCGGTTCGATTTTATCCTTGAATGAAGGCAACCAGTTGTTGTTGACAAGAAAAATATCCGGACCTTGACCTGATGCCAGCGCGTCAATAACGTCTTTTTTGTAAGTATCCGTGGAAGCGAATTTTCTGTATTTTATCTCGCCTAAATAAGGATTCATCTTCTTGTATTCGCTTATGATTGATGTGAAAGCGTCGCTACTGTCGAACATTCCCCAAATTTCAAGATCCGCCTTGTAAGTCGGCTTGCTGGTTTTAAGGCATCCGGAAAGCATAAAAACGGAAATGACCAGAATTGAGATGACAGCTAATTTTGTTTTCATAAAAAATCTCTTTAATTCAAAAATTATTTGGTCACTACCAGCCCGTAATGGAAGTCCCCGGTATTAATCTCTCTCTCGAGGGAAAATTTTTGGGTCTGGATGAAATTCACCAAATCATCCTTTTTTATCCGCAGCTTTTGTTCCGGACCTATTGATGAATCATTCTCGTTCCATTCAACTACCAGCATTCTTCCGCCTGGCTTCAGAACCCGATAGGCCTCTTTGATTATGACATTTTTTCCCCCATTTTGAAACAGCATATCTTTCAGGATGACCCAATCTAAACTGTTGCTTTCCAGTTTTGATCCGTTTTCTTTTTCCAGATTGACTCTTTTGGTAATGATGTTAGTGAGACCCAGAATCTTTGCCCGGCTTTCCACCGATTCCAATGATTGCGGCAGCACATCCAAGGAATACAAAATTCCTTCATTGCCGATTATCTGGGCCAGCGGAATGGAAAAATATCCAGAGCCGCAGCCGAAGTCCGCCGCTTTCACTCCCGCGCTCATTCCCAATTGATTGATGACCATCATCGGATCGATGAATCGGACGGAAAAATTTTTATCCATAAATTTTGCGTTTATGCCTTACTCTTATATTTTACAATAAAAACTTGAAATAGCCAAATGACTTGTGGTATAAAGAATATTAGGCGATAAAAAAAGAGCGCCGATAGGACGCTTATAAAACGGAGGGTTGGCAGAGCGGTCTAAAGCGCCGCACTCGAAATGCGGTTGGGGAGAAATCCCTTCACAGGTTCAAATCCTGTACCCTCCGCATCATACATTTTTTATCGAGCAGACCGATGAGCCTCAGAAATGCTCGAAAACGTTAAAACCGCCCACAAGGCGGTTTTAACGTTTTCTAAATTCTAGACTTTGGGTGTCAGATTTTTCTCTAAAATTAATTGTTTATCTTTAAAAATCAGCCTGCTTTTCGTGCAGGCCAATATTTCTCTTTTCTCAGTCATAGTTCCTTGTCGAAGAATGTATTTTGCATAACTTCTCAAATCAACTTTTTTCTCTTTTGAAATTTCATGTTCCTTGCCATTCATTTGTAATACGATTTGGCGGAATTTATTGTACCGTTCTATTTCTTCTTCAAATTGCTTTTTTATTCCAATCTCATTTATATCCAGCTGGTCAATTATTTTAGTTAATTGCGATACAAGTTCTTCTTCTCGCACATAACCTCCTTTACAATTATGATCTCTTGATCTGGTGCATCCGTAATAAATATATTTGACCGTGTTACCATTTTTAAGTTTTTTGTATTTTTCATCAGCGGTCACTCCCGATCCGCACAGTCCGCAAGTGAGAAGTTTTGTGAAGGCAAATTCTTTTCCCTCTCGCACAATCCGGTCTCTTTTGAGCTGTTCATTGGCTAGGTCAAATAACTCTTTAGTGATGATTGGTTCATGGTTGCCTTGGTACCAGTTACCGCTGCCTCTGGGATACTCAAATGGCCCATAGTAAAAAGTGTTTTGTATAATTAGAAAAATATTACTGAGCGAAAGATTTTTATTACCTCTGGTCTTGAAATTCAGATCAAATCTCAGCCAATGGTATATTTTTCTTCCGCTCCATTTTTCATGGGCAATTTTTTCATATATTTTTTTGATAATCGGTCCGCGTTCAGGATCGATAATAATGTGGCCTTTGCGCTCCACGTTTTTGTCGGTTAAATATCCTGATGGAGGACAAGTTGGCCAGAGTCCCATTTCGCATCGTGTTCGCAGTCCTCGCTTTACGTTTACGCCTCGATTATCATTTTCCAGTTTCGCTTGCGATCCCAAAATCATTAGCAGAAATTTCTCATTAGGGGAATTTTTGAATTGTTGTCCGTAAGTTCGTATTTCAATTAATAGTTTTTGATCCATAAGATCAACGAGCGATCCAAGGTCTCCCGCATTTCTACTTAGTCGATCTGGAGCCCAAGTTAGGATTCCATTGAATTTTTCTTTGCGAATATCTTCAATAAGCTCATTGAAAATTGGACGCTGGGCTGAATCTTTGGCTGAGTGGCTTTCTCTACGAATCTCGACAATTTCCAGTCCCTCTCGTTCTGCAATCAGAAGCATCTCTTTGACTTGGGAATCAATAGATAATACCTGCCGTTCTTCGGATTCGGTTGATTTTCGGGCGTAGAGGCAGTTTATCTGACTTTTATGGGTTCTATCGGCTCTTGAAAGCCCGTTTGGGCCCCTAAGGCTCGTTGTGTGAGATTATTGTTCATATATCCCAATGAATGACGCAACCCCTAAATTAAGTCCAGACTTCAAGCTGTTGATAACTCAAGCCCAAAAAAGCTCCTAAAATAATCTAAAAAAAATTGACTTTTCGCCCCAGCTTTGCTTATATCAAGTCAAGCTCTTTTAGAAATTCCAAGGTAAAAACCTTGTTATAAATACCGAAATTGATTCCAACTAAACCTTTGAAGGAGGACAGAACATGGATAAAGGAATGACTTACGCGGATGTTGGTGTGAATTATGACGCAATGGATCCGTTCAAGCGCATGGCGCAAATCGCTGGTCGGGAAACGGCCGCAAACATTCGTCGGTTGAACGGCGGAGAGTTTCAGGAAGTTGAGATGAGTCGTGGAGAAAGTGCCTACCTTATCGAAGCGATGAAAAGCTATTTCGCTCATCCGAGAAGCCCCTGGGAACGAGGGACTAATGAAAATACCAATGGCTTAATCAGGCAATTCTTTCCTAAGGGAACAGATTTCAACAAAATATCCAGATATGAAGTGAAAAAAGCGCAACATCTTCTAAACGGACGCTCCAGAAAAGCTCTCGGCTTTCAAAAGCCCTATGAAGTTTTTAATCAACTAATCAATCAACGCTGTTGCGTTAGAAGTTAGAATCCAAGTGTAGTCGCGGCGCCATGCAATTGATAAAACATAAGCCGTCTCCATGATATATCAAGGGCGGTTTTTTGATTGAATCCGTCATATTTGATAAGATGAATGTGCCGAATAAAAATTTCTGATTCAATTGAAAAAATTATGATTACTAAAGATAAGATCGATACGAATAAAATCACCGGTCTTTCGGAAGAGGAAGTGGAAAGAATTTTGCTGGCGGACGGCTGCAATGAATTGCCGTCCCAGAAAAAACAGAGCAGTTTCTCCATGCTGATTAAGATCCTTTCCGAGCCGATGCTGCTTCTTCTGCTGGGGAGCGGCATCATATATCTGTTTCTGGGCGAAGTGAAAGACGCTTTGCTGCTTCTGACCTTCATCTTTGTCGTCATCGGCATCACTTTCTATCAGGAACGAAAGACAGAAAGGACGCTGGAAGCGTTGAGAAATTTGTCGAGTCCCCGGGCTTTGGTTTTGAGGGACGGAAAATACAGAAGGATTTCCGGCCGTGAGGTAGTCAGAGGAGACATCATCATTTTGCGCGAAGGCGACAAGGTTCCAGCGGATGCGGCGGTTCTGTCTTGCGAAAATTTTTCCATCGACGAATCGCTTCTGACCGGAGAATCCGTGCCGGTCAGGAAAGCGGAATGGGACGGAAAATTCAAGGAAACACGGCCGGGAGGAGATGATCTGCCGTTCATTTATTCCGGTTCGCTGGTCGTGAATGGACGATGCCTCGCGCAAGTCAAGAGAACCGGAATGCAGACGGAAATGGGGAAAATCGGAAAGAGTTTGGAAACGATAAAAGACGAGG
>Ga0315273_10000311_pt1 | contig 48652 bp, 43 predicted proteins | sample YL17G02_0_MG_FD_205753 | JGI IMG/M metagenome (GOLD analysis project Ga0315273, IMG submission 205753) | Sediment microbial communities from Yellowstone Lake, YNP, Wyoming, USA - YL17G02_0 | ecosystem: Environmental > Aquatic > Freshwater > Lake > Sediment | place: USA: Wyoming | collected...
TGAATCGGGGGCTGATCCTGACCGGCTTCCACCCTTCCGCCCCGTGGCACTCCCGGCACTCGGTCTTGAGCGGGCCATGCGGGGAGACGGTGGTTTCCTGTCCGGTGAGCGGGCGACCCAGGGCCAGCGGCAGCAGGACGATCACCCACCGCGGCAGGGATCGCAGCGGTCGGCCGGCGCGTTGCCGAGCTGAGCTCAGAAGAGAATTCATGAACTAGGTGTCGAGGTCTGCAGATATCCGGTGCAAGGATCGGCGCAGTCCGATGCAGCCGGGCGGAACGACGTGAAGTCGTTGCGGCATAAGAAGATCGCCATCAAGCCGAGTCCACTCAAGGCCACTAAACCTGCGTCGGGGCATTTCAGCTGCCACGGAATGTATCAGGGCCGGATCACCGGAAGCGCCGCTACCACTCTGCTGCGCCGGGGCAGCGCCGGGCGATCCATTCGCATTCAGATACAAATATGTCCACTGTTCTGTGCTGTTTATGTCATATCTTTCTGCCATATAATGGCTTATGATCGATAGTTTGTGGTTATGGTTCACAAAACGTGCAATAATTGCACATTCTTATACGCAGCACTATTGCGCAGCGGGGTTCCGCTGGCTAGTTTGGGGGTACAGAAGCATTCCTGTCCCCCCAACGCGCGCTCTGTGAGGACGACACCGGTGACGCTCCCCGCTCTGCTTTCCATGCTGCAGGACACCCAGCCAGCCCTGGTCCCGGCCGATACCGGCTGGATGCTCATGTCCACGGCCCTGGTCCTGCTCATGACGCCCGCCCTCGGCTTCTTCTACGGCGGCCTGGTCCGTTCCAAGAACTCCCTCAACACAATGATGATGAGCTACGTCGCCCTCGGCGCCGTGGGGATCCTGTGGGCCCTGTTGGCCTACAGCCTCGCCTTCAGTGACGGCACGCCGTGGCTCGGTGGGCTCACGTACTCCTTCCTGGGGAACGTCGGCACCGAGGCCAAGGGGACTATTCCGCACCTGCTCTTCATGGCCTATCAGGGGACCTTCGCGATCATCACCGCCGCGCTCATCTCGGGCGCGATCGTCGAGCGGATGCGGTTCGGTCCGTACGTCGCGTTCATCGTCCTGTGGACGCTCTGTGTGTACGCGCCGGTCGCCCACTGGGTCTGGGGCGGCGGCTGGCTGGGCAAGCTCGGCGTGCTGGACTTTGCCGGCGGGACGGTGGTGCATATCAATGCCGGCGTGTCGGCCCTGGTGGCCGCGCTGGTACTCAAGCCGCGCAAGGACTACGGGCGGCAGGCGATTCTGCCCCACAACGTGCCCTTCGTGCTGCTGGGCGCGGGACTGCTCTGGTTCGGCTGGTTCGGGTTCAACGGTGGGAGCGCGCTGGCGGCGAATGCCTCCGCGGCCACGGCCTTCACCAATACCTTCCTCGCCCCGATGGCGACCATGATGGTCTGGGCGCTGCTGGATGCTGTCCGCACCAAGCAGGTGACGGCCGTGGGCGGCGCGACCGGCATCGTCGTGGGTCTGGTGGCGATCACCCCCGCGGCCGGATTCGTGAGCCCCTTGGCTGCGCTCGCGATCGGGGCCATCGCCGCGATCCCGAGCTACTTCGCCATCGTCTACCGCTCCGGTACCCGGTTGGACGATTCGCTCGACGTTTTCGCCGGCCACGGCGTCGGCGGGCTCACCGGGGCGCTGCTGACCGGCGTGTTCGCGCAGAAGGCCTGGGGCGGGACCGACGGTCTGCTGGCGGGCAATCCGGCGCAATTCGGCCTGCAGGCGATCGGGGCCGCGGCGTCGTTCGTATACGCGGGGCTGATGACCTTCGTCCTGCTGAAGCTGCTCGGGCTGGTGTTCCAGCTCCGCGCCGAGGGCAAGGCCGAGGGGCTGGGGATGGATGTGAGCCAGCACGGCGAGGAGGCGTATACCAGCGGCGAGGGCTCGATCCTCGTGCTGCCCAGCGCGGAGCTGTCGGCATCGGCGGTTCCCTCACTCAAGCCGCAGCCGGCGAACTGACCCCGAGGAGAACGGACCATGAAGCTCATCATCGCAATCATCCGACCTGACAAGCTCAACGATGTCCTCGAGGCGCTGTATCATGCCGACGTTCGCGGTCTCACCGTGTCCCGGGTCATGGGACACGGCGGCGAGACCGAACGGGTCGAGACCTATCGGGGCACCACGGTGAAAATGGGACTGCAGGAAAAGGTCAGGCTGGAGATCGGCGTTTCCTCGGCGCATTTCGTGGACGCCACGGTTCAGGCCATCCTGGACGCCGCCCGGACCGGCGAGGTCGGGGACGGGAAGGTCTTCGTGCTCGATGTCGAGCAGGTACACCGGATCCGCACCGGCGAACGGGATCAGTCGGCCGTCACTCCCGCGGTTCCGGCCGCACTCTAACGGGCAGCCGTCGCCGCAGGATGGCGGCGGCAGGGAGGGAAGGCAGGCCCCGGCCGCTGCGGCGACCGGGGCCTGTCTGTCTCGGTGTGGCTGGCTGTGAGGCTGCCCAGCCTTAGATTACCGGCCGCTATGCGCGCCCGGCTCTTCCTCGTCTCCTCCGCTCTGCTGCTCGCCGGCTGGACCTCCAGCCGGGCGGCCACCCAGGCCCAGGAGCTGGCCTCGCTGCAGGAGCTGGTGGAGAGCGCTCACCACCCCGACCTCCGCTGGCCCGACCTCTCCGACGTGCAGGGCGACCTCGAGCGACTCTACTCCCAGCGTGGTTGGGCGCCCCTCTGGTTCTACCAGGACACTCTGACCGGGCCGGCCCGCGCGATGATCCGGGTGCTGAGCGAGGCCGCCAACCGGGGCCTCGACCCGGGGGACTACGACGTACCATGGCTCGAGTCCCAATCGATCCGGACGGCGCCGCCCGACTCGGCACTGGCCGCGCGCATCGAACTGGGCCTCTCGGTGGCAACAGCCCGGTATGCGCTCGCGCTGCGGTTCGGGCGGGTGATCCCCGAGGCGGTCCACGTCACGCTTCATCTGCCGATGGACTCGCTGGACGTGATGACCGCGCTGCTGACGCTGGCCAAGAGCACTGAGCCGAATCGCCTGCTCCAGGCGCTGGAACCACCGTTCATTGAGTATTGGCTGCTGATGGCCGCGCTGGTCCGCTACCGCAACCTGGCCCGGGACTCGGCGATGGTCGTGCTCCCGCCAATGCCGAAGCGGCTCCGCCCAGGGGATCCGTATGTGGGGGTGCCGCCGCTCCGTCGCCTGCTCACCCTGCTGGGTGACTACCGGGATACCATGCCGCTGCCGGTGTTCGACACCGTCTATTTCGGTGGCGTGGTCGAAGCGATCAAGCGGTTCCAGATGCGGCAGGGCTTCACGCCCGACGCGGTGATCGGGGATTCGACCCGGGTCCGCCTGGAGCGGCCCTTCGACCAGCGGATCCGCCAGATGGAGCTCACTTTGGAACGCTGGCGCTGGATGCCCCGCCGGTTCGCGGCGCCGCCGATCATCGTCAACATCCCGGCGTTCCGCCTCTACGCGTTCACGTCGCTCGATCTGGACGACAACTCCATGCTCTCGATGAACGTCGTCGTGGGTACGGCGTTCAAGACCGAGACCCCGGTCTTCGCGGACGAGTTGGAGTACCTGATCTTCGCGCCCTACTGGGACGTGACCCCCACCATCATGCTTAAGGAGGTCAAACCGGCGGCGCTCAAGAACCCGGAGTTCCTGACCCGGAACCGCTACGAGCTGGTGGAGAATGGCGAGCCGGTCCCGCCCTGGCCGGAGAACATCGCCCGCATCGGGAAAGGGATCCGGGTGCGGCAGACGCCCGGCCCGCACAATGCGCTCGGGCTGGTGAAGTTCATCATGCCCAACGACTATCAGGTCTACCTGCACGACACCCCGTCGAAGGCGATGTTCGAACGCACTCGCCGGGACGCGAGCCATGGATGCATCCGGCTGGGTGACCCGTTCGCGCTGGCGAAGTTCCTGTTGCGGGACCAGCCGGAGTGGACCGACGGCAAGATCCGCGCGGCAATGAACGCGGGCGAGTCGACCCCCGTGCGCTTCCGCACGCCGGTCCCCGTCTACATCACCTATGCGACGGCAATGGCCCGGGCCAATGGCGACGTGTTCTTCTACTCGGACATCTACGGCCATGACCAGTTGCTGGAGCGACTGCTGAAGCACGGCTACCCCTACCCCCGCTCGGCTGGCCCAGCGGCTGCCCCGAGTGCCGTCGTGAGGCCCTAGAGGGTAGATTCAGCGTCCCGCCGGATGGGGTGGCGACCGAGCGCCCCATCGGAGCGGCTCGCCGCGAGCCGGGCGCGCGGGGGTGGGCGGAGAAGGCGGAGGAAGGCGGAGGAAGCGAATGGGCGGAAGAAGCGAATGAGGCGGCTGCTTCAGAAGACCGCCAATCTTACGGGCGTGGCGACGCTGGTATTCGCCGCGCTCATTGGGGTGCTGGCGATGGCAGCGCCCGCCACGCTGCTCAGTGATCGAGTGGGGGCGGACTCCAGCGAGGCCCGGCCGGACAGCGCGCACCACGGGGTGGTTGCCTGGATGCTCGGAATGAGCGGAAGGCTGCGCGTGGTTGATGTGGCGCCCCTCGCGGTTCTGGTGCCCGCGCTTGCCGCGGGGGGGCCGGGGATGCATCCCACGGGGCTCTCTGCTCCCGATGGCGAGCCGATCCAGGCACTCGCCCTGGTGCCGCTCCATGACAAGCTGGGCGCGAACTGGCGCGGGTACCGGGTCGGCTACTGGCCCGGTGAGCGGACAGCGAATCGCCACCGTTCGCGATATCCCCTTCCGGACGGCTTCCTCGAGGTCACCCCGGAGAACCAGGATCTCCAGCTCACCACCCACTTCCGGGTGCGGGACTTCCTGACCCATGACCAGCAGGACACCTGGCCCAAGGTGCTGGTGATCCAGCTGCCGCTCCTCGACAAGCTGGAGTTGATCCGGGGGGCGCTGGAAGGCCTTGGCAAGCCCGCCGCGCTCCGCGTCATGTCCGGCTTCCGGACCCCGCAGTACAATGCGCTCGGCCTCGGCACCCGGGGTGGTCGCGCCCGCGACAGCCGTCACATGTACGGCGATGCCGCGGACATCTTCGTTGATGCCGATGGCGACGGGCGGATGGACGATCTCGACGGAGACGGCCGGGTGACGGTGAAGGACGCCCAGTGGCTGGCACGGGTGGCGGCGGGAGTCGATGCTCAGCACCCGACGGTCACGGGCGGGATCGGGATCTACCGCGCCAACGCGGTGCACGGCCCCTTCGTCCACGTGGATACGCGGGGGACGCCGGCGCGGTGGTAACGGCCGTAGCCGGCGGATGCATCCGCCGGTGACCGGATGCATCAGGTGGCTACCGGCCGAGGATCAACCCCACCCCCCAAACCATCAACCCTAGCCCCGCCAGACGCCCGAGCAGATCTCCCCGCGGTACCACTTTCTCCAGCAGCACCAGCAGCGCCAGTCCGCCGACCCACAGCGGATTCATCACCCCGCCGACGAACAGCAGCCCCATCAGCAGCCAGCAGCAGGCCAGACAGAGCGCACCGTGCTCCACGCCCATGCGGAACGCCCCCAGCGTACCTTCACGCCAATGCGCGCTGAAGTGGCCGAGGGGGGAGCGGCAGTGTGACAGACAGGCGGTCTTGAAGGGTGTCCATTGATAGGCGCCGGTGACGAGAAGCAGGACCCCGGCGACCAGGGCCGCGCCTCGGGTCAGCCCCGCCAGGTCGAGCAGCGCGGTGTGAGCCCGGGTCTGGATGAGCGCGGCCAGTGCACTGAATCCAGTCCAAACGGCGAGATAGCCGCCCACGAACGTGGACACCGAGAGCGCCGGTCGGCCGCTCTCCCGGCGCTGGCGGGCCATGGCGCTGAAGAGGAGGATGGTCGGCGCGGCTGAGGGAAGCATCATGCCCGCCATCATCGCCACCCACATCGCGAACAGGCCGAGGAAAGTCGCCGTCGGAGACGCGAGCGTGCCGGCCATGGGCATATCCATCGGCATGTCCATGGCCATGTCTGGCGCCCGGGCGACGTGGATCACCCAGGCCCAGGCGAGCAGCGTGATGAGGGCGATGCCGGCGAGGACGGCCGGCGCCCGCTCAGGCCGCGTTGGTCCAGCGGGCAATGGCATGCGCCGCGAAGCCGCCGGGGTAGGCGAACTTGATGGTGCCGTGCGACAAGGTCATCGCCGCGCTGGTGCAGACATTGCCGTCGTTCCAGAAGAACCCGCCCTGCGGGTACACGATGTGAACCTCCTTGTCGGCGCCCGAGACGGGATCCTTGATCGGCGTCTGGCGCAGCTCGCAGATGCCGGGGATCCGAAAGCTCGAGTGGGTGCCGTTGACGCTCATCTCGATCTTGGCGCGGGTCGGGCCCTCCAACGAGGAGATGGTGGCGGCAAGGGCCTCCCACGGCATGCCGCCGTGCTGGCCGCTGAGGATGGCGGCGATCGCATTGACCTGGGCCTCGGCGGCCCGCTCATCCACGAACAGCACCGCCTTGGCATTCCCTTGGTGGATCGCGCCGGGATACATGCCGACGACCACGAAGTTGGTGCCGTCGAGGTGCACCTTTCCGAAGGTTCCCTCCTGCACGTGAAAGCCGATCAGGAAGTGGCAGGATGTGTTGGTGGGCGGCCCCCCGAATTGGCAGGGGCAGTTGGGGGGACAGTTGCAGGACTCGATCTGGTCGAGCCGCACGTCGTAGTGCGTCGCGGTCGAAGCGGCAGGCATGGCGATCTCCATCGGAGGAGGGGGTAAGGAGTCCGATGCAACGCCAATATGCGAAGCAATTCCCGACTCAGAAAGTCCCCGCTGCCGTGGGACAAAGTGTCCCTCGGTCAGGCGGGCGGCAGCGCCGGCCATTCTGCCGCTGAACCGGCCCCCGCCACGGGCTGGCCGGCTCGGCGAAGTTCCCATCCCCTCCAGAGGGAGTAGACCGCCGGGATCACCAGCAGTGTCAATACGGTGCTGCTGATCATCCCGCCGACCATCGGCGCTGCGATGCGCTTCATCACGCTGGCGCCAGCGCCGCTGCCCCAGAGGATCGGGAGCAGGCCAGCCATGATGGCCGTGACGGTCATCATCTTGGGGCGTACCCGATCCGCGGCGCCCTCCACGATCGCGAGCTCGAGCCCCGCCGGGCTTCGCGCACTGCCTTCCCGTTGTGCCCACGCCTGATCGAGGTAGATGAGCATCACCACCCCGGTTTCCGCCGCGACGCCCGCGAGCGCGATGAAGCCGACCGCCACCGCCACCGACCAGTTGTAGCCGAGGAGATAGAGGAACCAGATCCCGCCGACCAGCGCGAAGGGGAGCGAGAGCATCACGATCAACGTCTCGGGCACGCTCCGGAAGTTGAGATAGAGGAGCAGGAAGATGATCGCGAGCGTGGTGGGCACGACCACCCGGAGCCGGGCCGCCGCGCGCTGCATGTATTCGTACTGCCCGCTCCATGAGAGGGTGTAACCGGGGGGGAGCGGCACCATCCCTTCCACCATCCGCCTGGCTTCGGCCACATACCCGCCGATGTCCCGGCCGGAGACGTCGACGTAGACCCACGCCGTGGGCATCGCCCCTTCGGTACGGACAACCATCGGTCCCGCGACCTCACGAATGGTCGCGACCTGGCCGAGGGGGACGTAGGCTGGCGGGGTACGCTCCGACCCGGGACCGGTGCCCGACATCGGCATGCCGCCGGGGACGCCGGCGGTACTCGCGGTGCCGTGTGCGGCTGGAATCAGCACGTTGAGCAGGCGCTGGGGATTGTCGCGGAGTTCGTGTGGGTAGCGGATGCGGACGCCGTAGCGCTCGCGGCCTTCGACCGTCTGAGTGATCGTCATGCCGCCGATGGCGGTGGCGATCACGGTCTGCACGTCGCCCACGTTGAGCCCGTGCCGCGCGGCGGCGGCGCGGTCGATGTCGATGTCGAGGTAGTACCCCGACTGCGCCCGTTCAGCGAAAGCGCTCCGGGTCCCGGCCACCATCTTCACGGCGTTTTCGACCTCTCGGCCGAGCCGCTCGAGCTCGCCGAGATCGGGGCCGAAGATCTTCACGCCGACCGGCGTCCGGATGCCGGTCGCGAGCATGTCGATGCGCCCCTTGATCGGCATGGTCCACGCATTGGTGACCCCGGGAAGGCGCACCGCCGAGTCCATCAGCGCGATCAGCTTGTCGGTGGTCATGCCGGGACGCCATGCCGCCTCGGGCTTGAGGCTGATGGTGGTTTCGATCATGTCGAGGCCGGCGGGATCCGTCGCGGTTTCGGCGCGGCCGGCCTTGCCCCAGACGGTCGCCACTTCGGGGATCGACTTGAGCGCCTCGTCCTGGATCCGGAGGATTTCCCGTGCGCGGGCGACGCTCGCCCCCGGCAGGGTGGTCGGCATGAAGAGGATCGTGCCCTCGTCGAGCGGGGGCATGAACTCACCACCGATCCGGGCCCACGGGATCCAGGTGAGGATCACGGCGGCCACGGCGGCCGTCACCACCGTCCAGCGGTGGCGGAGCGCCAGCCCGATCACCGGTCGGTAGAGCCGGATCATCCAGCGATTGAGGGGATTGGAGTGCTCGCGGGCGATCCGGCCGCGGATGAAGAGTCCCATCGTCACGGGAACGAGAGTCACGGAGAGCAGGCTCGCCGCTGCCATCGCGAAGGTCTTGGTGAAGGCCAGCGGCTTGAAGAGCCGCCCTTCCTGCCCTTCGAGGGAGAAGACCGGCAGGAATGACACCGTGATGACGAGCAACGAGAAGAAGAGCGCCGGCCCCACCTCTCGCGCCGCGGCGCTGACGATCTCCCAGCGATCCCGCGTCGAGAGGGCGCTGGTATCGATCGAGCGGGCGTCGGGATCGGCACCACGGGCCCCGGCCACCCGTTCGAGATGCTTGTGCATGTTCTCGATCATGACGATCGCGGCGTCGATCATCGCGCCGATGGCGATCGCGATGCCGCCCAGCGACATGAGGTCGGCGTTGACGCCGATGGCCCGCATCGCGAGGAAGGCGAGCAGGATGCCCACCGGCAGGGTGATGATCGCGACCAGCGCCGAGCGAACGTGCATGAGGAAGACCAGGCAGACGAGCGCCACGATCAGGCTTTCCTCGAGCAGCTTGCCGCGGAGGGTCTCGATCGCCCGCCGGATGAGATCGCTCCGGTCGTAGACCGGCCGGATGACGACGCCGGGCGGGAGGCCCGGCGCAATCTCGGCGAGGCGTGCCTTGACCCGGTCGATGGTGGCGAGCGCGTTCTCGCCGAAACGCATCACCACGATGCCACCGACCGCATCGCCCCGGCCATCGAGATCGGCGATGCCGCGGCGGACCGCCGGCCCCACGGTCACCCGGCCGAGCTCGGTTAGGCGGATGGGGGTGCCGCTCGAGGTGGCGCCCACGACGACGTTCTCGATGTCGCCGATCGACTTGAGGTACCCGAGCCCGCGGACCATGTGCTCCCGCTCCGACAGCTCCACGACCATCGCGCCGACGTCGGAGTTGGCGCTCTGGATGGCGGACATCACCCGCGTGATCGGGATGCCGTAGGCCTGCAGCCGGGCGGGGTCGAGGTCCACTTGGTATTGCTTCTCGAATCCGCCGATCGAGGCGACCTCGGAGACGCCAGGCACGGAGGTGAGGGTGTATCGGAGGTACCAGTCCTGCAGGCTCCTGAGCTCGGCCAGGTCCATGCGGCCGGTGGTGTCCTCCAGGGTGTACTGGAATACCCATCCGAGTCCGGTGGCGTCGGGGCCGAGGGTCGGCGTGACGGGGGCAGGGAGCTTGCCCTTGATCCCGCTCAGGTACTCGAGCACCCGGCTCCGCGCCCAGTAGATGTTGGTGCCGTCCTCGAAGATCACATAGACGAACGACACGCCGAAGAAGGAGTAGCCGCGGACCGTCCGGGCGCCGGGGACCTTCAGCATCTCCGCGGCGATCGGATAGGTCACCTGGTCCTCGACGATGCGGGGCGCCTGCTCCCCGTACTCCGCCTGCACGATCACCTGCACGTCGCTCAGGTCCGGCAGCGCTTCAAGCGGGGTGTGCTTCACCGCCCACACGCCGCCGGCAATCGCGCCGAGCGTGGCGAGCAGCACCAGCAACCGGTTCCGGACCGACCATTCAATGACACGTGTCAGCATGGTCACTCCCGGCGCCCGGTGTGGTTGTGGCCGGCCTGACTGTCGCTCCCGGCTGGCTTCGGCATTTCCATGCCGGGCATATCCATCCCGGACATGCCGGCCATGCTGTCGTGGCTCGCGGCAGCGGGCGCACTGTCTGCGTGGGCCCCGGGTGCGGTCATGTCCATGCCGGGCATGTCGCCCATGCCACCGAGGAGTGTGCCGAGGTTCGACTCCGCATCCACGAGGAAGGTGGCAGACGAGACGACGGTATCGCCCGCGCTGAGACCACGGAGGATCTCCAGCCGGTTTTCGGTCTGGACGCCGAGGGTCACGTCGGTTGGCGTGAAGCGGCCATCCGGGCGCTTGAGGAAGACGAGGTTCCGCTCACCGGTGCTGAGCACCGCGGAGCGCGGCACGCTGAGCACGGAGCGCGTGGCCGGTGTGGTGAAGCGGATCGTGGCGAACATCCCCGGCTTGAGCGTGAGTTCCGGATTTGAGAGCGCGACCCGCACCCGGCCCGTCCGGGTCTCCATGCTGAGCGCGGCCGCAACGTAGGTGATCCGCCCGGTCCGGGTCACTCCCGGGAGCGCCTGGAACTCGGCGGTGACCTCCTGACCGACGCGCGCCGCGCCCAGGTCCTGTTCAAAGACATCGCCTTCGAGCCAGACGACGCTCAAGTCGGCGATGCGATAGAGTGGGTCGCCTTCCATGATCCGCTGGCCGGGGAGCACGCGCTTCTCGACGACCACGCCGGTGGCGGGGGCACGGATCGTCATGCTGCGCGGCGCTTCGCCGGTGTCCTCGATCCGCTGGATGTCCGCCGCGGAGACACCCAGGACCTCCAGCCGTTGCCGCGCCGAGGCGGCCAGGTCTCCGGCCTACCCCTGCGCCTCGGTGGTGCCCGCCCCCATCTCGCGCTGGAGACGCCGGGCGAGCAGCAGTTCTTCGGCGGTCGTCGTCAGCATCGGCGAATGGAGCCGAAGCAGCGGCTCGCCGATCCGCACCTGCTGGCCGGCGAAGTCCACGAAGAGCTGTTCGGCCCAGCCCTCCACCCGCGGGGCCACGGTCACCACGCGAGTCTCGTCGTAGGCGACCTGCGCCACGATCCGCACGGTGCGTTCGAGGGAACCGCGAATCACCGGCGCGAAGGTGACGCCGATACGCCGCTGGTCCCGCTGGCTCAGCTGCACCGGCCGGGCGCTGCTAGCGGCCGCCGTGCCGTGCTGATGCTCGGACGACGGCACCGGCCTGGACGCGGCCCGGGGAGTGAGAAACCACGCCGCGGCGAGCGCGGCCACGATCACGCCCAAGCGGGCGAACCTGGCAATCATTGGGCACCTCCGGCCGGCGTAATGGACGCCGGGTCCACCAGCACCGTTGCAGTGAGCATTTCGAGTTCCGCGAGCGACTTGCCGGCCTCGGCATCGAAGCGAGTCAGTTCCCTGCGCCCCTGCGTGAGGGCCATCTGGCTCTCCAGTAACGTCATGAATTCCGCACCGCCACCTCGATAACCCGCCTCCGCGGCGGTAGCCGCGGCCTCGAGTTCGGGAAGCAGCGTACCGCGATACAGGGCGCGAAGCGAACGGGTGCGGCCGAGTTCGGCCACCAGCTCGCCGATTCGCGACCGGGTGTTGGTTCGCATGTCCTCGAGATCGGCGGCCGACATCGCCTGCATCGCCCGTGCTTCCGCTGCCATTTCTCCCTGTTTGCCGCCGGAGCCGATGGGGAGGGTGAACCCGAACATGAGGCTGAGCATCCGGTCAGTGCCCCCGTCCATCGGGCGCTGGCCGTAGATGACTCCGAGCGTGAGGTCGGGCCAGATCTCCCGGTCCGCCCGCCGAGCCAGGGCATCCGCCGCACGAATCCGGGCCGCACCCGCCGCCAGCATCGGGCGACTCACGAGGGCGAGTCGCTCGAGCGAATCGCGAGATGGCAGGGAATCGGGAAAGCGGGGGAGGACAGGAGACGGCATATCGTAGTCGGACCCGAGCTGCATGATCGCCCCGAGCCGGGCGGCCATGGCGTCGCGCATGGCGCGCATCCGGATGATTTCTTCGTCCATCCGAGCGATCTCCACCTGGGCGCGGAGCACGTCCGCCTGCCGGCCGCGGCCCTGAGCGTACATCGTCCGGCTCGCCTCCAGGACCCCGGTGAGGAGCCGCCGCGAGCCGCGCATCGCGTCGATGGCTTGATCGGCGGCATACAGGTCATAAAAGACCATCGCCGCCTGGGCGCGGAGTTCGAGCCCCGCCTCGGTCGCGCCGGCCTTCTCCGCGTCCAGCGCGGCGCGGGCCGCCTCCTTGGCCAGGCCGGTCTTGCCGGCGATGGGAACCATCTGCATCACCTGCACCTGGTTCATCCCCAGCGGGTCCTGGAGACCAAAGCCGGGCAGGCTTCGGTTCATCAGGGCGAACTGGACCGCCGGATCGGGCCAACGGCCGGCTGGAGTAATGCGGGCGCGCGCCGCTTCGACCCGTGCGGCTGCGGCCTCCATCCGCGGATGCCGCTCGTCCAGACGCCCATAGACCTCGGCGAGCTTGAGGCTCGACCCGGTCTGGGCAGCGAGTGGCCCGCTGGCAAGCGCGGAGCACGCTACCACCAACATCCATCGCATGAGTTGATTCCTGGTCCTCGGGTCCCGCCGGACTGGAACGTCCAATCCGGCGCCGCACGACATGGACAAGCCCCCACGTCAGTGCCGGCGTAGTGCTACCAGAGGATCAGGCTCGGGGAGGGGGGCTTTCGGGGGTGATGTCGCGGAGCGCAGGTGCGTCCACGAGGGCAGCCGCCGGCCCAGCGGTTACCGGCGGCGCGACGAAGAACCGCGTGGCACTGGTCGGGGCCCCGGTCGCAATGCAACTGCTCATGGTGAAGCAGACCGCACCGTCGATCGGACCGCAGGAGTGCGGTAGGGGGGAGTGACCGGGTGAGGCGTCATGGTGGCCCGCCTGATGAGGGGCCATCGGCATCGGCGCGGTGGCCTGCTCGTAGTCGCTCGCGGCGCACTTCCTCCCGCCCGCCGCACCCTGCAGCAGGAAGGCGATTGCGATGAGCGCGGCGAACGCGCGGGACCAGCGTTTCATGGATGCAAACCTCGACCGGGCGCGGAACGCTTTGGCTGAAGCTTGCATGAAAGAATGTTCAGGGTGACCTCGGGCCGCAAGGGCTGGGCGCGGGCTTCGCGCGCTCAGCCGCACGGTGCTGGACGTGCGTATCGCTAGGGGGGAGGCTTCGGAGAGGCGTCTGTCGCACCCCATGCACCTAGGACGAGGTCAACGAGATCGCGCACCCCTTCTGGCGTCCAGTCCTCCCGAACCCGGCGCCGAAGCATCCGCTCGAGCTCGGGTCGGAGCTGGAGGCGCTCGAGAATCCCCATCCGCCGCATGGTCCGGTCTCCGTATCGGAGACCGAACTCCACCAGAGAGAAAGCCCGCGACCGGCTCTTGAGCGCTTCCGGATCCTCCGGCTCACTGGCCCCGGGCAGTTCACGCCAGGCCAGGTAGCGCCGGAGGTCTCCCAGCGTGGGTCGTCTCGGCCGGTCGGCCGTGTTTCCGTCGGGTGCCATTCAATTGCTCGGCAGGTTGTCGCTCACTATGGCCAGCCTCAGGGCATAGCCGCGCCGATGATCATTCCGGCCCCATGCGATCCGTTCGCTGTTCGGTGGTCCCCGCCTCCGCCTCATCGACGGTCAGGGTCCGCTCGTCACGTCGGTCGTGCCGCAAGAGAAGCAATGGCCATGCCCTCATCAGGTCATGACCGATAACCCACTGCCATTCAATCGTTTAGCTGGGGCGGGTGCTGCCGGGGAGGCGGCAAGAGAGGCCGGTCACCCTACGGACCGGTGCACTGTAATCGTAGCGCAAGCTCAGCACAGTTTGGCTGCGGAGGCGAGGGAACGGAGCCGATCTCGATGCCGATGGCGGGGGAATTCTCTCGGCGGGGAAGGGCCAGGGGCTGGGCGCGGGCCGCGCGTGCTCTTCCCCACGGCGCTGGACGCGCGTATCACTCGCGGGGAGGATCGTAGGGTGCCACCGTCGCTCCCCACGCCCGGAGGACGAGTTCCACGAGCTCCTGCACCTGCTCTACCGTCCAATCCTCCCGGACCCGACGCCGAAGCATCCGCTCCAGCTCGGGCCGGAGCTGCAGCCGCTCCAGGATTCCCAGCCGCCGCATCGTGCGGTCCCCGTACCGGAGACCGTGCTCCACCAGGGACGCGACCCGCGCACGGGCTGCCCGAGCCGTCGGATCCTCCGGCTCGCTGGGTTCGGGGTCCTGGCCGATGGCAAGCCAGCGGCGGATATCGCCCAACGTGGGTCGTCTCGGCCGATCGGCCGAGTGTCCGTCGGATGCCATTCACGAGCCCGGCAGGTTATCGCTGCGGGTGCTCCGGATTCGCCGCACCAGCGGTGGGCCGAAGCGTGCCATCGCCTGCTGCACGGCATTGGCATCCCACATGAACTGCCGGCCCGTGGTCCCGGTGTTGCCCAGCATCAGTGGGGCCGGCGGCGGGTAGCCCGGGAGCGCTCCGCCAGGCAGCTTCAGATTGAGGCCCGTGATCACCGAGCCGTGTACCTGCGCGTCCCCGACATGGGCCGTGTCGATGATCGTCCCGCCGACCAGCATCACTCCTTGGAACTCTATCTGCTTGTCGAGAATCAGATCGTTCTCGACGATGAGGAGACCGGTGACCACCGACGATCCCTGGTCGAAGGTGTAGTTGCCGTGGGCGTAAATGACGGGGAAGCCACCGCCGGTCGGGAGCCGGTACGCCGGGTCGGCGCCGCCGTCGCTGTTGGCCGCGAACTCCGCGTCCGGCACCAGTGCGCCCCCATTGACGATGGCGTTCCAGTCGACGTTCACCGCGGCCAGGGCATCGCTGCCGCTGCCGAGGTACTGGATATCAGGATTGCCGGGCCCTCCCCGCGGGATGGTGGGGTCGCCCGACACGAGGCCGTCGGGTACCGACACCGCGGGGGCCCTTCGCGGATAGCCGGCGCTGGTGAGCCCGGCACCTCCGGCACCGCTGATCTGGTCGCGAGAGGACCCGAGAGTGACCCCCGCGAGCGCGGTCACGGCCGCGAGGACGATGCCGCTGTCACGGTCTTCGATGACCAGGGCACTCTGGGCCTCATCGCACCGGAGCCGGACTGGCCGCTGGCTCCGTTCCGCGAGGCTGAAGGCGCGCGCGAGATCGCTCGAAACCGTCGTCGTCGAACGGCTGAGGCGCGAGCGAAGCGCGAGGCCCCGAAGCGGGGCGCTGACCGAGCCCACGATGATGCCGAGCACCACCATGGCCAATAGCGTCTCGAGCAGGGTGTAGCCGCGGCGATGATCGTTTCGATTCCACGTGATGCCGCGAGTTGTTAGGTAGTCCATTGTTCTGCCTTCTGTCCGGTAAGGGTCCGGTCGGTCACGTCCTTCGTGCCGCTGACAGGGGCAACGGCTATGCCCTTGGCCGGTCCTGACCGGCTAACTCACAGCCATGCGGTCGTTTAGCGGATAAGAGATTCTTGGGAAGGCGGAATTAAGGCCTGTTACGCTACGGATCAGCGCATTCCAAGCGTGGCGCCGGCACCGCACTATTTCGTTCCATGGAGGCAGCGAACCGGGCTGATTCTTAATGAATCGGGCCTGTCAGGGGCGAGTTCGCTCGGCGGGGGAGGGCTCCCTGGGCTGCTCGAAGTCCTCCGGTGCGGGGGGGCGGAAGGTCAGATCCACGGCGACGAAGAGGGTCTTGGACCAGGGAAAGAAGAAGATCGGGAAGAGAACCATCAGCGCCATGCCGGCCCAGAGCACGGCATCCCAAGGTGGCGTCGGCCACGTCAGCCAGACGAAGCCCACGAAGTAAACGGCGAACACCGCTTCGGACGTGAACAGATTGATGGTGTTGGAGCCGACCCAGTATCCTCCCTCCGGTTCGCGATCGAAGCGCAGGCCGCAATTCGGGCAGCTCGGACACATCCGGTGCCAGGTCACGAAGACCGGTCCCCCGCCGCAGGCAGGGCACCGAAGCCGGAATGCCCGGAGGAACAGGTGCCGAGGTGGCTGCGGCATTCAGCCGCACTCACTTCTGGATGGATGGGGCGGCGGAAGAACCTCGCGCCTTCTGCCGGCGGCCTGCAAGGATCATCTTTGCCGCCTCCGCCGCCGGTCCGCCCTTTGCGACGATCTTCTGCAGCGTTTCCTCGTCCTGTCTGCCGAGCTGGGCGGCGATGGCCACGATCATGAACTGGCCGCTCGCCCGCTCCCGATCGGCCAGCGCCCGGCGATGGCCCTTGATCCCCGACCAGCCCGCGCCGATCGTCGCGCCCGCGAAGAGCAGCAGGGAGGAGGGCAGGGTCTCCCGGGCCACCCAGCCCTTCATACCCGCGAAGGCGAGGCCGAGCGCTACGAGCGCCAGACCGATCATCGCGAGCATGCCGGTGCGGAACGATTGGGCGCCTTCGCTCAGGTTACCGGCCACCGGTCAGCCCTCCTCTTCGCCACCGAGTTCATAGTGCTCGTCCACGATCGCGCCGAGTCGATTGAGCGCGGCACGCATCCGGGGGAGGGCGGGGTCCCCGCTCTTGGCCCAGACGACGATGTCCCAGGGCTGGTCAGCGAAGGCGTCGGGGGGCATCGCTTCCTCTGCTGCGATGAACAGCAGCTCCTCCAGCGAAGCGCCGGGGTCGGCCCAGATCCCGACCGCCTCGTCCTCGATCCCGGCGTGGGTCGTCTCGGCCGCGGCCTCGTCGAAGATCGTCGTCGCCGCCTCAGCGCCATCGCCTCCCAGCACGATGGCGAGGCCGCCATGCTCGATCAGCGAGAGGGCGAACTCCTGACTCAACTCGCTCGAAGCTGGGCTGCCCTCCTCGAGCCAGAGGACGGCGACGGAGGGGCGGTCCGGGTAGGCGCCCGGTGCCGGAGGGAGGTTGAGCGCGGGCACCGTGGACAGGAAGACCCGCTTGTCTTCGTGGTCGGGGAAGCGGGTGAGGGGCATAGTAAATAGTACCGAGTACCGAGTAGCAAGTACCGAGTACAAAGGGCCTCGAGCAGATGTCCGTGAACCGCAATTCATCACGAGTTCGAGTACTCAGCACTCGGTACTCGGTACTGTCTCTATATCGGCAGATCCTCTCTCACCAGCGCCAGGATGGCCGCCTGCGGAACGACCAGATACTTCTTCTCTTCGAAGGTGATCTCGACCGAGGCCTTCCGGAAGAAGATGGCGTGGTCACCGACCCGTGCCTGCATCGGGCGCCAGCGAAGCTGTTTCTCCCCGACCTTCCACGGTTCCTCGTCGATCGAGGCCAGGTCGGGTGCGGGATCTCCCGGACCCACCGCGATCACCAGCCCGCTCTGGACCTGCTGGGCGTCGACGGCGGTGGCCGGCAGGTACAGCCCGACCCGGGTCCGCTCCTCGCCTTCCTCGGGGGCGATCAGGACCCGGTCACCGACGAGGATCAGCTGCTTGCGGGGGAAGTCCATGGTGAGTGCCGCCGGTTAGGATTTGGCGTGGGCCTATCGGCTATCGGCGGCGGCTGAGCCCGGCCCGACCTCGAGGACCCGCAAGCGACGCTGGCCGCGGGGAAGTCGGAGTTCGATTTCTTCGCCCACCCGGCGTCCCTTCAGGGCCCGACCGAGGGGCGAGGCAAGCGAGATGTGGCCGGCCTCGATGTCCATCATTTCCGCCAGCACCACCATGAAGCCTTCCTGCTCCTTGGTATCAAGGTCGAGCACCCGCACCTTCGAGCCCAGGCCGACGACATCCGCCGGGCCCTCGGTCGTGGTCAGCTGGCTCACCTGGGCGAGCCGCTGGTGCAGCTGCCCCAGTCGGGCCTGTACGAACTGCTGCCGCTCCAGGGCGGCCTTGTACTCGGAGTTCTCGCGCAGGTCGCCCATCTCCACCGCCTGCGCGATGGCCTGGGGGATGACTACGTTGAGTTCATGGCTGAGCTGCTCAATTTCCGCGCCCAGCTTGGCTCGCATTTCACGGAGCATTTCGGACTCACAAAAAAGGAAACGGCCCGGGCTGCAGTGGGTCCGCCCGGGGCGTTCGGGTGCGATGGCGCACAACTTCTCCACAATAATAGCGCCAATCAGTGAGGGGGGCCATAGACTCGCTGCCAACCTCTTGCTGTCATTGTCGTTACGTCGCGTTACCCGGGCGGCGGTTGCCTTGGGGAGCCTGCTGCTTCTCGGCAACCCGGCCAGCGGCCAAGCTCCGACGGTGGCCGATTCGGCCCCCGCAGTGGCCCCGGACTCGGCGGCCCGGGCAATGCTGATGGACCTGCGGAGCTTGGACAGCAGCATCGTTTTCGAAATCCGCTACGCCACGACCCGGAACTTCACCGGGTCGGTGCTGCCGGGCTACGAAGCCAACCGAGCCTACCTCCGACGGGAGGCGGCCGAGGCCCTCGCCCGGGTCCAGCGGAGGCTCCGGAGCGGGGGGATGGGACTCAAGGTGTTCGATGGTTACCGCCCGGTGCGGGCCACGCTCGGCATGGTCGAATGGGCCAGGCGCACGGATCAGATGCACCTGATCGAGGACGGGTACATCGCCAGCCATAGCCGGCACAACCTGGGTCTCGCCGTGGACCTCACGCTGGTGGACTTCTCGGTGGGCGGACGCGAAGTCGACATGGGGACGCCCTATGACACGTTCTCGGAACAAGCGCACTACGCCAATGCGACCGGTCGCACCTTGCGCTACCGGCAACTGCTGCGACGGGTGATGGAATCGGAAGGGTTCCGGCAGTACGAGCAGGAGTGGTGGCACTACAGCTTCGAGGTGCCGGGGGCAACGCCGGCGTTTGACATGGTAGTGCGGTAGGGCGGTAGCGGCGGCAGGATAGCAGGGCCTTTCGCCGGGTAGCAGCCGTCGTGCCGTCGTGCCGTCGTGCCGTCGTGCCGTCGTGCCGCCCTACCGCCGCGCCCATGCCTCGACAATCCTCCCGATCTGCCGTGCATGCACCTCGAGGTGCTCAGCGTAGATCTCCAGCCATTTCTCCACACTATAGAACGGATGCTCGGTGTGGCGCCCGGTCTTGCGCCACTGCGTCTCGGTGAGCCGCTCCAGGAGGAGAACGGTATTCGCGCGTACGGCGCGAATGGTCGCCATGGCCGGTTCGAGCGGATGGGCGTGATAGTCCATGTCGATGGCCCATCGGTCCTGGTCGTATCCGAGGATCAGCGGCTCCGGCTCTGCGACGAGGTAGCGAATCCGCATGTGGGCATTGGCCTCGCTGTCGGCGCAGTGGACGATCACCTCATGGGCGGACCATTTCCCGGGGGCCGGACGCCACGGACGGGCGGCGTCGGGTACGGTAGCGAGGGCGGCCTCGAGGCGGTCAGGCCCGGCGGCGAACTGGCGGATAAGGGTATCGCGCTGGGAGGGGGTCATTCGAGTCCTCAGGCTGCAGGCTCTGGAGAGCGTGGCCGATGCCGGCCACTGGCAATGGTAGCGAGGACATTGAAGATATCATTGTCCTTTTCTCATACTTTCTTGACTCTTCCTGCCTGTATGCGTATTCTCTCGGCGGCATTTCTATGCCCTTCCGTGGCCCCCGCACTGACAGGATGCGCATTCTGATGCCCCACCCGACTGGCCGGCGGCTCTCCGACTGGGCCCCGGCACTCACGCTGGCCGCACTGGTGCTCCTGCTGGCGGCCTGCTCGCCCGATCAATATCCGCAGACCACACTTCGGCCCCGGGCGGACTTTGCCCGCGAATCGGATCAGATCTTCCGCACGACGCTGCTGTGGGCGACGGTGGTGTTCGTGCTGGTCGAAGGCGCGCTGCTCCTTGCGATCTGGAAGTTCCGCGCCCGTCCCGGCGCGGCGGAGCCGGTGCAGACTCACGGGAACACCACGCTGGAGATCGTGTGGACGATCATCCCCGCCTTCATCCTGGCGATGATCGCGGTGCCGACCGTCCGGACCATCTTCCGGACCGCCACCAAGCCGGGCCCGGAGGCGCTGCAGGTGGAGGTGATCGGCCACCAGTGGTGGTGGGAGTTCCGCTACCCCCAGTTGGGCATTACTACCGCAGGCGAGCTCCGGGTGCCGGCGGGCCGGACGGTGAGCCTCGAGATGACGACGGCCGACGTGCTGCACAGCTTCTGGCTGCCACAGTTCGCCGGCAAACGCGACGTCTTCCCCAATCGGTACAACAACCTCTGGTTCAAGGCCGAAGTCACCGGGAATTTCCCGGCGCAATGCGTGGAATTCTGCGGGATTCAGCACAGCCGCATGGCCTACCGAATCGTGGCGCTGGACGGTGCCGAGTTTGACGCTTGGGCGTCGGCCTTCAATACTCCGCCGAAGGACTTCGCGGCCGATTCGGCCGCCAGTCCGGCGGTGAAGCAGGGCCAGGCGCTGTTCGCGGCCAAGGGCTGCGTGGGCTGTCATTCGATGTATCCGGCGCTTCCGCTGATCGGGCCGAACCTGCATCACGTCGGAAGCCGCAGCTACGTGGCGGCCGGCACGCTCCCGAACACGGACGAGAACCTGGCCAAGTGGATCCAGAACCCCCAGGCCTGGAAGCAGGGGGTGCTGATGCCCAACCTGGGCCTGAGCGATGACGAGGTCAAAGCGCTGGTCGCATATCTGCGCGTGAACCAGTAGCCGCAAGGGGAGGCGACGGACGCGCTCCTGGCGGGCTGCAACAGCGAAATCGTAGAGAGAGCTAGAGTCGGAGTACGCCGCACGGGTGCGCCACGGGCGCGCCGCAACAGCCAGATCAAGAGAGAGCTATGGCAACGACTGCAGTGGAGCACGCCCCCGCGCACGCCGAAGAAGCCACCGGCCTGTGGAGCTGGATCACCACGGTCGACCACAAGCGGATCGGCATTCTCTACGGGGCGACGGCGTTCCTGTTCTTCCTGATGGGTGGGATCGAGGCGCTGATCATCCGGCTGCAGCTCTCCGGACCGAACAAGGCGCTGGTCAGCCCGGACACCTATAACCAGCTGTTCACGATGCACGGCACCACCATGATCTTCCTCGGGGTGATGCCGCTGGGCGCGATGTTCTTCAACTACATGATCCCGCTGCAGCTCGGGGCCCGCGATGTCGCCTTCCCGCGGCTGAACGCCTTCAGCTACTGGGTGTTCCTGTTCGGCGGCCTGCTGATGAACTTCAGCTGGCTGATCCACGCGGCGCCCAACGGCGGATGGTTCGGCTACGCCAACCTGACCGGCAAGCAGTTTTCGCCCGGGATGAACATCGACTTCTGGACCGTGGGTCTGCAGATCCTGGGGATCGCCTCGCTGGCCGCGGCGGTGAACTTCTTCGTGACAACCGTGAACCTCCGCGCGCCAGGCATGAAGATGATGCACATGCCGATGTTCGTGTGGATGAGCTTCATCACCCAGATTCTGCTGCTGCTGGCGTTCCCGATCATCACGGTCGCCCTCATCCTGCTGATGATCGACCGGACCTTCGGGACCCATTTCTTCGTCCCCTCGGGCGGCGGCGACCCGGTCCTGTGGCAGCACCTGTTCTGGCTGTTCGGGCACCCCGAGGTATACATCCTGATCCTGCCCTCATTCGGGATCATCTCGGAGATCCTCCCGGTCTTTTCCCGCAAGCCGTTGTTCGGCTACGCCGCGATGGTGTTCTCCGGGGCGTTCATCGCCTTCGTCGGCTTCGGGGTCTGGGCGCATCACATGTTCGCCACCGGCATGGGGCCTTTCGCCGATGCGTTCTTCTCACTGGCCACGATGGTCATCGCCATCCCGACCGGAGTGAAGATCTTCAACTGGATCGGCACGATCTGGGGCGGGAAGCTCGAGTTCAAGGCCCCGATGCTGTTCGCCCTCGGCTTCATCGCGATGTTCATCATAGGCGGCCTGTCCGGCGTCATGCATTCCTCGCCGCCGGCCGACCTGCAGCAGACCGACACCTACTTCATCGTCGCGCATTTCCACTACGTGCTGTTCGGCGGCGCGATCTTCGCCCTGACCGGCGGCTCCTACTACTGGTGGCCGAAGATGTTCGGCCGGATGCTCGACGACGGGCTGGGTAAGGTGCACTTCTGGCTGATGCTGATCGGGTTCAACCTCACGTTCTTCCCGATGCACATCCTCGGCCTCAATGGCATGCCGCGCCGGGTCTACACCTACAGCGCCGAGTCGAACTTCACGCTGCTCAACCAGCTGGAGACGCTGGGCGCGTTCCTGCTCATGGCGGCATTCCTGGTGTTCCTCTGGAACATCGTGAAGACCTCCCGTTCCACGCAGCGTGCTCCGGCCGATCCGTGGAACGGCGCGACCCTGGAATGGTCCATCCCGTCGCCGCCGCAGGTGTTCAACTTCCCCAAGCTGCCCCAGGTACACGGCCGGGACACGCTGTGGGAGACAAAGCGGGAGCGGGGCGGCACTCTTCCCGAGCCCGCGCGGGTCGACGGCAAGGGCATCCACATGCCGAATCCCTCCATCTATCCCTTCGTTGCCGGGCTGGGCGTGGCCGTAACGCTGGGCGGGTTCATCGGAGGATCGCATCTGTGGATCCATGCCGCCGGGGTGGCCACCCTGCTCTACGGCATTTACAGCTGGGCGTTCGAGCCGGCGGGGTGAGGGAACACGGCTATCAGAGCAGACGGCATGGCTGATCGCCCGAAGCAAAGCAGGGATGAGGGCCGATTGCTGATAGCTGATAGCTGATAGCACTTATCGCGGAGATCTTTCGTGGCCGACACTGCACACGCACACGCCGACGACCACCACTACACGGCAACCGGGATCGACAACCGGAAGCTGGCCATTTGGACCTTTATCGGGTCCGAATGCATGTTTTTCGCCACCCTGATCGGAACCTACCTGGTCTACAAGGGCCGGGATGTCTCGGGGCCAAAGCCGCACGCCGAGTGGCTGCTGAACGGGGCGCCGCAGGAGCAGATGCTCGAGATCCCGCTGGTGACCTTCGGGACCGCGCTGCTGCTGTTCAGCTCCTTCTTTATCGTGCTGGCGCTCAGTGGGGCGCAACGGGGCAATCGCAAGGCGCTGATCGGCTGGCTGTGCGCGACGATCTTCTGCGGCATGTTCTTCGTGGGAATGCAGGTGTACGAGTTCAGCCACTTCCTCCATCGGGGGATGGGGTACACCACCAATCTCTTCTCCTCGACCTTCTACACGCTCACCGGTTTTCACGGCAGCCACGTCACCCTGGGCCTGGTATGGCTCGTGTCGGTGCTGATCGTCGCGATTCGGGGCAAGCTGCCACCCGAGAAGGCGCTGAATCTGGAGATCGCCGCGCTCTACTGGCACTTCGTGGACGTGGTGTGGATCGTGATCTTCCCCGTGGTCTACCTCATCCGTTGAGACGGCCGACATGACCGCCACTGCCCACGCCCACGCTGACCACCCGCACCCGACCTGGCAGACGTACACCAAGGTCGCGCTCATCCTGTTCGTCCTCACCGCGCTCGAGGTCGGGGCCTACGAGGTGGTGCACCGGCATGCGCCCGCCGGGTTCGCCACCATGCTCGAGCCGATCGTGGTTGAAGTGCTGCTCCTGCTCTCAGCCATCAAGTTCGCGCTGGTGGCGATGTTCTACATGCACCTCAAGTCGGACGGGAAGCTGCTCTCGAGCATCTTCAGCTTCTCGCTGCTGCTCGCGGCGGTCACCATCACCGCGCTGATGATCATCTTCGCCTATCTGTATAGCGTAAGTCCGACGGCGAATCCGTTGAAGTAGCTATCGGCTATCGGCTATCAACTGTCAGTGCTCATGAAGAAGGGGTCATCCTCCGCGGATGGCCCCTTTCTCACGTCTGATAGCTTATAGCCGATAGCCGATAGCTGATAGCTGACAGCTCTACCACGTATCCCCTCCCCCCGGCGGCGGCCACAGCCCGAACGCTCGCCGGAGCAGGGCGACCTGGCCGGTGTGGTAGCTGTTGTGCGCCGCCATCTGCCAGAGCACTGTCTGGAGCGACTCGCCCTTGTCCCGGTGTACCAGCCGGGCGCCGTGCCCGTCCACGGCGGCATGCCGCGCCCACTCGCGGAGCTGTTCGATCAGCCGGCGGAACCGCCCTTCCTCTTCCTGCCATGCCGTTGTCGTCGGCGGGGCAGCCGTGGTTGGCCAGCTCTCGGACGCGTGCGTCGGGTAGGTGGGCTCGGGGCCGTCCATCGACCGAAGTTCATAGTCCATCCAGAAGTTCATATGCCAGACCAGCTCCCAGATCGTGTGCTCCACCCCGGGCAGCTGTTGGCCCGCCGCGTCGGCGTCCAACCCGGCGACGCAGGCGACGGGGTCCACGTGGGCGCCACGGCCGCGCAGCAGCTCCTGCAGGCTCCGGTTGTGCATGTCAGTCGGCCGCGATAGCCGCAATCGTGGTCTCGAAGCCGCGATGGAGCGGCGAGTCGAACAGCGCCATCGCCGCGCCCTCCACGCAGGTAGTCTCCTCCACTTCCAGCGCCTCCAGATCGAACAGCTGCGGGTCGAGCGAGGCGTAGACCGGAAAGCGGTCCTGAATGGGGCAGGCATTCTCCAGCACGAATCCACCAGCGGTCATCATCGGCAGGCCAATGAGGCGGCAGACGAGCGGCCGGTGGGCGTAGACCCGGCAACGGCCTTCCGCATCGAGCACCGGGCAGGGTTCGGCGGAAAGCCGATCAGCGGTGGCGTCGAAGCGATCCTCGCCGAGCTGAGCGATGTCCCAGGGTGGTTGCCAGTCGGGGGCCTGCTCGCGCATGCGGAGGAGGAGCGCGCGTCCCCGCTCTCGCACCCCGTCCCGCTCAACCGTGGGAAGCTGGGCGAGCCCCTCCCGGAGCAGCAGCGCGTCAGCCACCGAGATATCGAATGGCCCATGACAGCAGGCCGAGCACCCCGGGCGGCAGGGAATCACACCGGGGAGGCGCTCGCGGGCGTCACTGAACCAGCGATCGACCCGCTCGAGCGCGCTCTTCCAGGACTCCGCGGCCGGATGCATGACTCAGCGCCCCAGTGCGGCGGCCGCGAGACAGAGCCAGCCGGCCAGGAGGGCGACGCCGCCGAAGGGGGTGATGATGCCGAGGCGGGAGACTCCGGTCAGAGCCAGTGCGTAGAGGCTCCCCGAGAAGAGCACGGTACCGAGGAGGAAGAGCCGGGCGGCCCAGGCCGCGGCAGGGCGGTCGCCGTTGCCCGCCATGAAGGCTGCGGCCACGAGGGCAAGGGCGTGGTACATCTGATAGCGAGCGCCGGTCTCGAAGACTTGGAGCATGTCGGGATTGAGTCGGGCTCGCAGCGCGTGGGCGCCGAACGCGCCGGCGGCGACGGCGACGAACCCCGAGATGGCCCCGGCGAAAGCGTAAGTACGGTGCACGAGCGGCTCAGAAGTAGAGGAATGACGGGGGCGGCATTCCGTGGGAACGGAAGTTCGCGACGATCTGGCCCGCGGTCCAGATGGTATGTTGATTGAGTTCGTCCCAGACCATCCACTTGGGCATCTTCTGCCCGAAATACCAGATCAGCTGCTGCCGATCTGCGGTGGCCTCTTCCTGAAGCACGCGGATGCTGAAGTCGTAGGAAGCGTTCACAAACTCGCGGAGGGCCACGCGGGAGTTGAAGATCCGGGCGGTGTCGGGACGGAAAGGCAGGGAATCCCAGCCCAGGACATAGTGGGACACGATATACTGATTGGCGTTGACCGCATGGTGAATTTGCTGGGCAAAGTCACGCTGGCCGTCTGCCGCCGCGGTGCGATAGAACTGTTCTGGCATCGAATCGACCATCGCGAGGAGCAGCGCGCGCTGGGCCTGCTGTGCTCGGAGCTGGATATCGCGATACTCCGGCGGCATCGGGAAGGCCTGGCGGATGGGCGGAGCCTGCTGGGCGATCGCCGCTCCGGCGCCCACCAGCCCCAGCCCAACGAGGAGTGCCAGTTGCCAGGCACCCCATCTTGCCGACGGCCACCTTGGAGTGCATCCCTTCCCCGGCTGGTCCCGAAGGGGGTGGCCTGCCCAGGGCTCCTGGATCCCGACCATTCACGTCTCGCGAGATGATGACTCATGCAAACTACGCCCTGGCGACGCCGCTGTCACGCAATGCGCTTCCTGCTCGTGCTCGCCGTCATCCCCAATCCCGCCGCCGGTCAGGCGCTGATTGCACCGTCGGACAACCTGGTCGTGGAGAGCCTTCCGCCGATCCCGAGGAGCCTCGCCCGGGACGCCGCGCGCTACGCCGAGTTCCGGAGCGCGGGGTTTCTGGACTGGCACCCCACCCGGCGCGAGATGCTGGTCCGCACCCGGTTCGCGGATGTGCCGCAGCTTCATCTGGTGCGGACGCCGGGTGGCGCTCGGCGGCAGCTGACTTTCCTGCCCGATCCCATCGCCGGAGGGTGGTTCGAGCCCACCGCGGGGCGTTACCTCTTGTACCGTCGCGATGAGGGCGGCGCCGAGTTCTTCCAACTATATCGGCTTGACCTTCAGGAAGGCCGAACGAGCCTGCTCACAGACGGCGCGTCGCGCAATACGGGCGGCGTCTGGTCCCGTCGCGGGGATCTGTTTGCCTGGGAATCGACCCGCCGGAACGGCACTGATACCGATATCTGGGTGATGAACCCCGCCGATTCGGCCAGCGCGCGGCTGGCCGTGATGGTTGAGGGCGGCGGATGGAGCGTCGCCGACTGGTCCCCCGACGGAGCCAGAGTCGCGCTCATCAACGGGATCTCTGCGAACCAGCGGCAGGTATGGATCGCAGACCTCGCAACGGGGCATAAGTTCCTGGTGACCCAAGCCGATTCCGGGCGCCAGGTGGCCTATGCCGAGGCGCGGTTCACGCTGGACGGCCGCGCGCTCATCCTTGCGACCGACCGAGGGGGCGAATTTCTGGAGCTGGCGCGTCTCGATCTCGCGACGCAGCGGTTGACTCCGGTGACGGTAGAGACGGCCCGGTGGGATGTCGAGAACCTTGCCCTGAACCGGGATGGCAGCCTCCTCGCATACGTGACCAACGAGGCTGGGTTCGGCGTACTCCACGTCCTCCGGCTCGCGACAGGGAGAGCAGTGGCACTGCCCCGGATTCCCCGCGGCGTGATCGGGGGACTTCGGTGGCGGAAGGGCGCCAGCGAGCTCGGGTTCACCCTGTCCTCGGCGCGGGAGCCCGGGGATGTCTATTCGATCGACCTCGCCAGCCACCGCTTGGTACGCTGGACAGAGAGTGAGACCGGCGGTCTCGAGGTCGCGGAGTTCCCCGAGGCGGAACTGGTTCGTTGGAGCGCAACGGATGGGACCGAACTCAGTGGATTCCTGTATCGGCCTCCCGAGCGGTTCGCCGGGCCGCGGCCGGTCATCATCAGCATCCACGGCGGTCCCGAAGGGCAGTCGCGCCCGGGCTTCCAGGGGCGCGGCAACTACTATCTCGCGGAACTCGGAGTGGCGTTGCTCTACCCCAACATTCGCGGATCGACCGGCTATGGGAAGAGTTTTCTCGCGAGCGACAATGGGGTCGCGCGGGACGACGCCTACGGTGACATCGGGGCGCTGCTCGACTGGATCGGCACCCGCTCCGATCTCGATCCCGACCGAGTCATGGTGACCGGCGGCAGCTACGGCGGGCATATGACGCTGGTCAGCGCCTATCGCTACGCCGATCGCATCCGCTGTGCGGTGGACGTCGTGGGCATCTCCCACCTGGCGACCTTTCTCGAGCACACCGCGCCTTACCGCCGCGACCTGCGCCGGGTCGAGTATGGCGACGAACGCGATGCGAACGTCCGGGCGTTCATGGATCGCACCGCTCCGCTTGCGAACGCGGCGCGAATCTCCAAGCCGCTGCTGGTGGTCCAGGGGATGAACGATCCACGGGTGCCGCGGAGCGAGGCGGAGCAGATCGTGGCCACTGTCCGGAATGGAGGGACGCCGGTGGCTTATCTCATGGCCAGGGATGAGGGCCACGGCTTCCAGAAGAAGGCCAACGCCGACTTCCAGTTCTACGCGACCATCGCCTTCGTGAGGCGATATCTGATAGGGGAGGGGGTACCGTGAGTGGGGGGAGATGAGGGAAAGGGAGGGACGGGAGACGGGAGACGGGAATCAAACTTGGCAGCCCTTCCCGGATCCCGTCTCCTGTCTCCCGGCTTCTGTCTCCCCTTAGGTCGCCAACGGCGTCGGGTCCACCGCCATTCCCATCGCGTGGTACCCGTTGTCCACGTAGATCGTGGTACCGGTGATTGCGCTGGCGAGCGGGCTCGCGAGGAAGGCAGCCGTGGCGCCGACTTCCGTGGCCTGCAGGTCGCGCGGCAGGGCCGCGTTGGCCCGGCAGTACTTGAGCATCGTGTCGATGAAGCCGATGGCGGTCGCCGCGCGCGAGGCCCACGGGCCGGCGGAGATAGTGTTCACGCGGACGCCATGGCGTCGGCCCGCCTCGAAGGCCAGAGTGCGAGTGTCTGATTCGAGCGCCGCCTTGGCGCTGGACATCCCCCCGCCATAGCCCGGAATCACCCGCTCTCCGGCCATGAAGGTGAGCGAGAGGAAGGACCCCCCGGGCCGCATCAGGGGCCCAAGGTTCCGGACCATCGAGACGAGACTGTAGGCGCTCACGCTGACGGCGGTCAGATAGCCGTCCCGGCTGGTGTCGATGAGCGGCTTCTTCACCTCCGGCCCGTTGGCCAGGCTGTGGACGACGATGTCCAGCGGGTGCTTGCCGAAGTCGGCCTTCAGGGAGTTCACGACCCCCTCGATGGTGAAGTCGCCGCGTTCCTTGTACCGCCGGTTCTCGCGGATCTCGGTCGGAGTCTCGGCCAGTGTGTCGTATTGGGCGTCGAGCGGATAGATCTTCTCGAAACTCATCTTTCGGCCGTCGGCCAGCACGAGCGACGCATCCATCTTCCCCCGTTCCAGCAGATTCAGGAAGATGTTCATGGCCGGCGGCCAGGTGCCGACACAGACGCTGGCTCCCGCTTCGGCCAGGGACTTGGCGATGGCGAATCCGAAGCCACCATCGTCGGCCACGCCGGCCACGAAGGCACGCTTTCCGGTCAGATCGATCGCGAGCATGAGAGACTTGGGTAGAGGGTGGCTGGAAAGGTACCGGTCTCGATCGGAGGGGGAAGAGGCCTCTATCTCTTCCCCTCCAGCGCCGCCTGGATGTACGCGGAGAGGAGTGCAGTTCGGAAGTCACCGTCCGGGCGGCGGCTCGAGGGGGCGAGTGACTCGAAGATCCGCGTCGCGCCATTCGGATCGCCGAGCGCGAGCCGGGCGGTGACGGCGCCATCCCGGAGTTCGTCAGGCGGTAGCCAGTGCTTCCGCTCCAGCGCCAGTGCGACGAGCGGTTCCGCGGCCCGGGCGGCGCGCGCAAAATCCCAGCCCAGGGTCCCGCGACGGAATTCCACCGCTGCCCGGACAGCGTCCGGCGCCTTCCAGCGGTCCAGGTAACGATTGATGTCCACGAAGAAGCTCTCCTCGACGTAACCGCTGGTCCCGCCGTAACGGTCGCGCTCGACATCCGCCATCCGCTGCAGCCAGACCCGCCAGTCCGCGGGGCCTTCCGGCGCCGCTAACTCGGCCCGCCATGAATGTTGCCGGTAGCGGGCGACACTCAGCCGCTCGTCTTCGGGGAGGCTGTCTCCCCGGCCTGGGGCGGTGGGAGTTCGAAGGGCGGCTCCCAGGGCCAGGTCGTAGATCCGTGGGATGTCGGGCGCAGGCGGGACCGAGAAGCCGGCCGGGCCGATCCGACGGCCGGTGACGGGTCCGGTGACGTCGAACCGCTCATAGGAGAGGCCGAATATCCCCGTCGCCTGCCGGGCGAGATAGCGGGTGCGCTCCGCACCCAGGTCGAGGTGCGGGAAGAAATCGGAGTTCGGTTCCGGGAACCGGGCGACCAGCGGGCCCAGCGAGGCGCGGTTGCCGAGTCGAGTGGCCTCCATCACTTCCGGTGTGAACGGGATCTGGTGACAGAAATCTTCCGCGATGCCCGGGTATTGCAGCACGCCCCAGTCGGGCGGGGGTACCGCGGGTCCGTCGCTGGCGATGATCAGCATGTCGGAGGCCGCCGGCAGGAACATCTCGTAGTGCGCGAACTGCCGATGCAGCGCCGCCAGCACCGTCATGACCAGCCGGTCGTCAATATCGTAGATGTGGATCCACTGGGCGAAGATGCCGCCCCGGTTGAGATACTGTTTTGCCCGGGCGTAGAACTCCTCCGTGAAGAGCCCTGCCACTCCGCTGACCCAGGGGTTGGAGGGCTCGGAGAAGATGAAATCGTATTTCCGTCCCGCCGCGGCGAAGTAGCTCTTGGCATCGTCAACGATGTAATGCGAACGTGGGTCGTCGAAATCGCGGCGGTTGGCGGGATAGAACGCGCGCGAAGCGCGGATCATTTCCGGCTCGATCTCCACCGTGTAGAGGCCCTCGAGCCGCGGGCTTCCCAGCAGCAGATGGCTCGACATCCCCGTTCCCTGGCCGATCACCGCCCCGGTACGGGCGTTCGGCTGGTGCGCCAGAGTGATGAGCGCCAGCACGGCCTGGGTCGCTGCATCGAGGCGCAGCGGGTGCTTCGCCTCCGTCGCCGTGCACGGTTTGAACCAGTAGGCAGGCAGGCCGCCGTCGGACTTTCCGTTGGTGGCAATGAACACTTCGCCGGTCTGCAGGATCCGCTCTGCGGAGACGGTCGCAGTCCGGCCATCCTTATAGTAGAGGACCTCGCGGCTCCCCTTGGCGGGAATCGTCCCGAAGCGGTAGACACCCGAGAGCAACAGCCGCCGGTCGAAGGCCGGGCTCGCAGCCGCCACGCCCGCGACCAGCACCCACGCTGCGGCGGAGGCCAGGGCGAGCCGACGACCGGCGGGTGCCCGGCCCCCGATCACGAAGAGGATGGTCACGCCAACGGCCATGTCGAGCAGCGCGCCCGCGACGAGGAGCAGCTTGAGTCCGAGCAGCGGCATCAGGACGAGGCCCGCCAGGATTACGCCGATGATCGAGCCGAAGGTATTCCAGGCATACACTTGGCCGATGGCTCGCTCACCCGAGCCCCCCACCAGCAGCGTTCGCGTGATCAGGGGCAACGTCACCCCGGCGCAGAAGGTCGCGGGCAGCATCACCAGGAGGCAAAGGCCATAGCGCACGATGTTGAAGCCCACGTACCCCGACTCGGTCCGTGCGAAAGTCTGGATGGCGGCTCCCGTCCAATGAAAAGCCTGGAAGTAGACCGGCACCGTCGCGAGGGCCAGCGTGCCCATGGCGAGCTGCACCAGCGCCAGCGTCCGGAGCGGGTGGGCGAGACGGTCGGCTCGGCCCCGGATCCACAGCGCTCCGAGCGCGAGACCGAGGATGAAGGCCGAGAGCATCAGCTCGAACGCATGGGTCGCGCTTGACAGCGCAAGGGCCAGCATCCGGAGCCAGGCGATCTCGTAGACGAAGGAAGCCACCGCGGTGCCGAGAGCGGTCCAGAGAAGGAGGCGGCGGATCGTCCCCTGGGAGACGCCGTTGCTTGCGGATGAGGCGGAAGGATGACTACCCGCGTCCGCCCTATCCGCCCTATCCGCCCTATCCGCCCTATCCACCCCCTCCGTCTCCACTGGCCACACCTTCGTCGCGGCGATCGCTCCCATGGCCACGACGAAGTTGATGATCGAGGCGGCAAGCACAGTCCCCGGCAGGCCGGCCGCGCCGAGCAGGTAGAAGCCCGCGACCAGGACGCCGATCGCGGCGCCGAAGCTGTTGGCGAAGTACAGCAGCGAGAGGGTCCGCCCCGGATTCCGGCTGAGGCGCCGCAGCGCGCCCGCCGACATGAGGGGGAAGGTGGCACCGAGCAGGATCGACTGCGGCAGGATGAGCAGCGCCGCCAGGCCCCACTTGGTCACCGTCAGCATCGCCGATCCGGCCGTCGCGGGAAACACCGAGGCGTAGGCCCAGCCCGTCACCGCGAGGTAGAGGTCGTGGAAGACGAGGCCGACTAGGCCAACCGCGGCCTCGACCATCGCGTATCCGAACAGCGGCTCTCGCAGTCGATCGGTCCACCGGGCCACGAGCATCGCGCCGATCGCCATCCCGCCGAGGAAAATGACCAGCACGATCACCTGGGCGTAGGCGTTGTGGCCGACGAAGAGGCCGAGGTAACGTGACCAGACGGACTCGTAGAAGAGGCCGGCCGCGCCGGACATGATGAACAGCAGGGTCAGGATACCCAGCATGCCGATTCCGATTGTGAGGTGGGTGCGCCGAAGAGTAAGGAGGGAGGACGCCGCCGTCCACGACCGGTCGCGGTCACTGGTGGCCGCCTCACTCGGCGCGGAGCACCTCGAGCGCTGACTGGCGGAACAGGGCGGCGCTGGTCCACAGGCCGGTCACCACGGTGAGGAGCAGCAGAATCATCCCCAGCCAGCCGAACGCGGTCCAGGGTACGACAAAGGGGACCTTGAACACCCACCGGCAGAGCGCCCAACCGCCCACGCTCGCGAGACCGGTTGCGACGACCGCCGCGAGCGCGCCGAGCGCGGCATACTCGGTCACCATCACTCGGATCACCTGCCGGCGGGTGGCGCCCAGGGTCTTGAGCAGCGCCGCCTCACGCACCCGCTGAAAGCGGCTAGTGGCCAGCGCTCCCACCAGCACCACCCCCCCCGTCGTCAGGCTGAAGAAGGCCATGAACCGGATCGCGAGGGCCACGCTCGCCACGATTCGCTCAATCGTCTGCTGAATCGACGTGAGATCGATGGAGGTGACGTTCGGGAAGCGCTCGACGATGCGCCGCTGCAGCTGGCCCATTACAGCCGGGTTGTCCGCCCGGGCGAGGACGACGGAGCTCTGGGGCGCCTCGTCCAGGGGGCCGCGAGGAAAGACGGCAAAGAAATTGGGCTCGAATCGGGCCCAGTTGACCTCCCGCAGGTTGACGATCACGCTGGACACCGGCACGCCTTGGATGTCCCAGGTCAGGGTGTCTCGGATGGTGACGCCCAGATCGCCGGCGATGCCCGTCTCGAGTGAGAGAGGGACGGTCTCCCCCGTCGTGGATGAGGGCAGGAGCGGAGCCTTCGGTCCGCCGCTGGCCATCCCCGCGCCGGGCTTCCACCAGTCGCCCACCAGCAGCTTTTCGGAAGCGACGATCGTGTCCCGGTAGGTGGAGCGGTACTCGCGACGGAGCGCCCACGGCTCGATCCGGTTCCCCTCACGGTCATGGCGCTTGGTCGAGTCGCCGAGCATGCTGCTCACCAGGATCCCGTTGATCGCCTTGAGCCGCATCGGGACGATCGGCACCGGGTTCTGCGCCGGCAGGCCTTCGCGCCGGATGAGCTCGAGCACCGCCACCTCTTGGTCCGGCTGGATATCGAAGAAGACCAGGTTGGGGCGCCCGAGGCCGCCGTCGAGCCGGAGCTGCCGGAGCAGTGTATGCTGAGCGACGGCCAGGGCGCCGAGCAGGAAGGCGCCGAAGCCGAGTGCGAGCACCACTGCGACCGTCTGGTTGGCCGGGCGGTATAGGTTGGCGAGCCCCTGCCGATAGACGTACCCCAGCCGGTGCGGAAACCACCGCCGGAGCGCTCGGGTGAGCCCCACCGCGGCGAGCCAGAGCACCAGCAGCGCGGCTCCAACCGCGGCCGCAAACGCCAGCCCCCGCAGCGCATTTCCTACCTGCAGGCCGGCCAGGGCGATGACGCTCCCCGCGAGTGCGACCCATGCCAGCCTGGTCCACCAGTCCGCCCGTGGCGCGGCCGACTGGTCCACGTCCCGTCGGAGCACGGCGAGCGGCGGCACGGCGCGTACCTGCAGCAGCGGCAGCATCGCGAAGGCGGTCGCGACCCAGATCCCGACGCCGAGGCCGGTGAGGATCGCGCGGGGAGATGGCCGCACCGACACGTCCAGCGGCAGGAACTGGCCGAAGACGGCGGGCATGGCGAACTGGAGCGTGACCCCGAGCACCACCCCGGCCATGCTCCCGGCGACCCCCATTGCGACCGCCTGCAGCAGGTAGACTGAGAAGACTTGCCCGCTGGAGGCTCCCAGGCAGCGGAGCACTGCGATCGCGTCGCGCTTGCGGCGGATGAATACCTGGACCGCGCTCGCCACGCCGATCCCGCCGAGGAGCAGCGCGATCAGTGCGATGAGTCCGAGATAGCGGCGGAGCTGGTCGAGGGTTTGCTTGAGGTCGCGTTCGTCCTCCGCCGCGGTCCGCAGCCGGCCCGACTTCGCGTTCAGGCGGGGCCGCCAGCTCTCGGCGAACTTTCGCGTGTCGAGGGTAGCCGGTGTGCGCACCACCCACTCGTACTCGACCCGGCTCCCGAAGGTGAGCAGCTTGGTTTCGTCGAGGAACTCGCCTGGGATGAAGACCCGGGGGCCGAAGGCGGCGCGGATGCCGACGTCGCCGGGGAAATTCGTCACGGTGCCGGCGATGACGAACCGGGATTCTCCCAGCGCCATCGTGTCGCCGATCCGGGCACCGAGCACGGTGAGGAACGACGGGTCCACCAGCGTCACCCGGCCGGCGGCGAGCCGGCCCCACGCCCCGGCGGGTTCGGTGCGGACCTCCCCATAGAACGGATAACCGCCGGCGATGGCGCTCACTCGCACCAGCCGAGTGCCGCTGGTGCGGGGAACGTAGGCCATCCCCTCGAAGGTGGTGACCGCGGCGCGGTCGGTCCGGGGATCGGCGCCAGCAGCCTGGGTGACCGAGTCGAGCAGGTCAAGGAAGGTCGAGTCGGGCTTGAGGCGCGAGCGGAGCGCGATATCGCCGCCCAGCAGCGTCCGGGACTGGCCTTCCACCGCGGTGCGCAGGTTGTCGGTGAAGGACTCGATGGCGACCAGGGCGCCCACACCGATCGAGACGGCGGCAGTGAGCAGCAGCAGCCGGCGCCCGGCGGCGCGGCTCTCCCGCCAGGCCATCGCCACGACGAATCCCAGGCGGGTCATGGGTGCGTCTCTCGATCCTCGAGAATGGCGCCATCGGATAGCCGGATGATCCGGCGGGTCTTCTGGGCAAGCTCCAGGTCGTGGGTCACCAGCACGGTGGTCGTGCCCAGCTCACGATTGAGCTCCATCATGATGTCCACCACGCGAGCACCCGTCGTGTGATCGAGATTCCCAGTCGGTTCGTCGGCGAACAGGATGCGGGGACGGTTGCAGAACGCCCGTGCCAGCGCTACCCGCTGCTGCTCGCCGCCCGAGAGCTGCGCCGGATAATGGTGTTCCCGCCCAGCCAGGCCGACTCGCGCCAGCAATTCATCGGCCCGGGCCGCTCCGTCCTCGCCCCGCAGCTCGAGCGGCACCTGCACGTTCTCCCGGGCGGTGAGCGTCGGGATGAGATGGAACGACTGGAACACGAAACCGACGCGGTCCACCCGGAAACGGGCCAGACCATCCTCCGTCAGGCGGTTCAAGTCCTGACCGTCGACGACAACGCGCCCGCGCGAGGGGCGGTCCAGCCCTGCCAGCAGCCCGAGCAGCGTGGTCTTGCCGCTTCCCGAGGGCCCCACGATGGCGACCAGCTCGCCCGAGGCGATTTCGAAGGTGATATCCTTCAGGACGGCGAGCGGCTGCCCGCCAGAGAGATACTCTTTCGTGAGCGATTCAGCGCGGATCATGAGCCGATGACAGGTGAGCGGTGAGCAGGCCGTGCGCGGGTACAATCATAGCCGCATCAATGGCCTTGTTGCTCGCCGCCTGCGGCAGGGGACGAACCGGCGGACCGGCGGACAGGCCGAGCCGTCGAGCCGCCCCGGAGGAGTCCCTCGCACCCCGGTCGCGCCCAGTCGCTCCCGAGGGGCGCGCGGTCGCCGAGCCGCCGAGCCGCCCCCTCGCTTCGCTCGGGGCAGGCTCAGCCGTCGAGTCTCCGACCATCGTATTCCTCGGCACCAGCCTGACCGCCGGACTGGGGCTCGATCCCGACAGCGCCTATCCCGCTGTACTGCAACGGAAGCTCGACTCGGCGGGTCTGCGATACAGCGTCGTCAACGCGGGGGTGAGCGGAGAGTCGTCAGCGGGGGCGCTCCGACGGATCGACTGGATCCTGCGCCAGCCACCGGCGATTCTGGTGATCGAATCCGGCGCCAATGATGCGCTGCGGGGTCAGGAGCCGGATTCGATTCGCGCGAACCTCCAGGCCATGATCGACCGGACCCGGGCCCGGGCCCAGGGGGCGCGAATCATCCTCGCCGGGATGGAGGCAATGCCGAACCTGGGCAGCCGGTATGTGCGCCAGTTTCGGGACATCTTTCCGGCCCTCGCCCGGGCTAACCATGTGGAGCTCATTCCGTTCCTGCTCGCCGAAGTGGGCGGGATAGACTCCCTGAACCAGCAGGACGGCATCCATCCCAATGAGGCGGGGGCACGAGTCGTCGCGGACAACGTCTGGAAGGTCCTGGTGCCGCTGCTGAGGTGACCCGCGCGTCGCGTTCGGTGACGTACCGGTCGATTCGCGGCTCTGCCCAGTTCCCGAAGCGAGGTGTTTCATGGCGAGCCGCTGTCGACCGCTGGTCGCCCTGCTATTCGGAGGCGCCCTCCTGGCGTGTGGCGACGACGGCGGCGGTCCCGGCGCGGCTCCCCGCTCCTACTTCATGGGGTTCTCGGCCACTCCGCCCCGTCCTGATACCGCGGTGCTGCTCCCCACGCTGACTCTCGCGGCCCAGCATTCCGACGCCGGCCTCGTCCAGCTCGGCATCCCCTGGCAGGTGCTGCTCGACGGCACCAGCGCGGCGGTGGAGGTCAGGACGGTGCGGCTGCCCCTCGTCAACTACTACCGCGGGCTGGGGATGAAGGTGGTGGTCGCCCTCGATGTGACCGATGGTCTCAATCGGGCCGCGGAGGCACCGGGGCTGGTCGCCGCGAACCGCAGCATCACCGATACCGCGGCCCAACGGCTATACCACGATTATGTCGCCGCGGTGGACAGCATCCTCCACCCCGACTTCCTGAGTCTCGCCGCCGAGACGAACCTGATCCGGCTGGCGGCGCCGGCGCCGCTGTACGCCGCGGTGGTGGGAATGGTCAACGATGCCGCACAGGAACGGAGCGCGTCAGGAAGCAGCACGCCCCTGATGGTGAGCGTACAGGTGGAAACCGCTTGGGGACGCCTGCAGGGGGGCACGTCCTACGTGGGGATCGCCCAAGACCGCGCCGACTTCCCGTTCCTGACGGCGCTCGGGCTTTCCAGTTATCCGTACCTCGGTGGGTTTGCCGACCCGGACAGCGTCCCGCTCGTCCCGGATCCTCGATTCCGTCCGGGCCGCGGGACTGTTCCAGATCACATTTACCGACCTGGACATGAGTGCCATTCCACTGCCGGCGGGCTCGATCTTCGCGTTGTTCGCCCACCTCGGTCTGGTGGACTTGGCGCTGCAGCCCAAGCCGGCGCTGGCCGCCTGGGACAGTGTCCTGGCGCGCCCCTATCGTCCCTGACGGGCAGCTGGCGCGGGCGGCGGGGCCGCCGGCTGCGCGGTCGGCACCAATCGCTCGGTCGGGGGAGCCTGGGTCCGAGTCGGGATCGCCCGCGGATCGGCCGAGGGGTGCTGCTGCTTCCCGCGCGCGGCACTGAGGGCTGCCAGAAAGAGGAGCGCGACGAGGCCGACGAGGAGCACGCGCGGAAGCGTGGATGGATCGCGTTCCTTGACATGAAACGACTCCTCTGGCTCGAGCTTTCGTCCGTCCGAGGGGCGCACCGCGGTGGACCACTCTCGTTCCGGTTCCGGGGCCGGTGGCAGGGTGTTTCGCAGGCTTTCCCGAGGGCGGAGAACTCGGTCGATTTCATGAGGCGTCAGCACCGGCCCGCAATCATCCGGGAGGGACGGGGTGGTCGGATCGCGCGGGGGAGGTGTCCGAGACGGGTCCGGGTAAATGAGCACCAGTTCTGAACTGGGCCGCGTCGCCGTGCCGGGTTGCACCTCCGGGCTTGGCTGCACCTCGCCGCTGGGCCGCAGTTGCTGACTGCCGGAAGCGCGGGTCTTCCGGGGGGCCCTGTTGAACGCCGGGTGCGCGCTGATGGGCAACCAGCGGCCGGTCGCGCCGTGGAGGACCTCCCAGTCCGCTGTGATTCCACCCCGCTCGACGGCCCGGATGAACTCTTCGCGGCTATAGAAGGAGTACTCGCCTCCGAGAGGATTCCGAGTCCGGATGTGTGTCATGGCCGATACGGTGGTAGTGATCTGGGTCACATGCTTTTTAGCAACTCTCGTACCCAGACATTAAAGCGTTTGGTTTCAATGACTTGGGGGTTGCGGGCCAGGGTGAATGGTTGAGACCATCCGCTTCACGTGTCGCATGGATCTCACAGGGGGTGGCTCGCGCTCACGACTCCCCGGCTCCTGGCCTTCGCTGCTTCGCTCGTCAGGCGTCGCTCCACCTCCAGCTCATCCGGGCGGCTACTGACATCGCTCGAGCATCGTGGGACGGCCGACGTCGCCGATTTCAGTCAGCGGTATCCTCAGTTGCCAGGCGATGGGCAGGGGGCCGGAGGAGGGATTGGCGCAGTCATCTCCCGTCCACGCGTTCTGGTTGCGTCGCGGGGTCTCGGGGGTAGCTTGGTCGCATGACCGGGACGCCGGATCCGACTTCCGAGGCGCTGGACGCCGTCCTCAAGCGCTTCGCCGAGCGGGTGAAGTACATCGGCGTACAGCACGGCCTGCAGGGCAGCGATGTTGATGATCTGGTCCAGGAGGTGCGGCTGCGCCTGTGGAAAGCGCTGGAGAGCGATGAGAGAATCCTGAGCGCTTCCGCGACCTACATTCATCGCACCGCCGTCTCCGCGGCGCTGGATGTCCTACGCCGCCGGCGGGCGCGACGGGAGACCCCAGTGCGGCTTTCGCGCCCCAGCGGACTCGCCATGCTGGGTGAGTCCCCGTCGGCGGACCGGATGACGGAAGTGGTCGAGTTGCAGGAGATGGTCGGCCGGGCCGTCGACGCGCTCATCCCCGCCCGTCGCTCGGTCATCAAGATGTATCTGGCGGGGTACGGGCGCGAAGAAATTGCGGACCTGCTGGGCTGGACCGAACCGAAGACCCGAAATCTGCTCTACCGCGGCCTGGCAGATCTGCGGGAGGCGCTCACCGAGATGGGAATCGGCCCGGAGTCCCTGGATGACTGAACGGCGTCTGAGGCAGAGCTATGACATGATGCTCGCGCTCAGAGCGGAGACCGCTCCGGGGCGGGAAGGCTGTCCCGAGGTCGAGCGCCTGCTCGCCGTGGTTGAGCGGAGCGGGAGCGAGGCGGCCCGCCTGGGGTTGTTGGATCATGTGATGGCGTGCCCCCACTGCCACGCCGAGTTCGAACTGCTGCGCGCCGCCCACCGCGCGTCGGGCCAGCACCCTGCTCGGGAGTAGCTCCCGGCCCGCGCGGCCTCAGGCCGCTCCCTGTCCTTGGCTCCACGCCGCCATGGGGTCGATCACCGTCGCGATCATCTCGATGCGGGACACCGAGAATCCGCCGAGGGCGGCAAGCCGACGGATCAGCGCCTCGGTCTGGGCCTCATACAGGCAGTAGAGCTTGTCCCCTGTCACATAGCTGTGGAGCCAGCGGATCCGCGGACCAAGCGTGTCCAGGGCCTGGCAGGTCCTGAGTGACAGCTTCTTCAGTTCGGCAGGAGAGAGCCTGCCGGCGCCGGGCAGCTCCCGCTCAACGACGAATTGTGGCATCCTGTCCTCGTGTCGTGATCAGCCCAGATACGATTGCGACCCCTTCATCGAGACTGACGCGCGGTCGGGTGATCTTTTCTCAGGGGAATGAGGCGGGGGCGGATCCGCCCGATTCCGCTTCTTGCCTGGTGTGACGGCCCGCACAGAGGGCCATGTGACGGCCGCTGCGGGCGCGTATTTGCACTGTCGGGCGACGCCCCCGGGAAGCAAGGGAGGCCTCCGAACGGAGGCCTCCCCTTCTGTTGTCGCAGTCGCACTGCCGGCAACTCAGGGCCCGACCCGGTGCTCTCCAGTCACCGCTTGAACGACGTTGTCGTACGCCTCGGCACCGAAGAGCCGACGCATGAGGGCTTGGATCCGCTCCCGCACACCGTCGAGAATCTCGTAGAAGGTGGGGATGGCTACCAACGTCAGCAGCGTGGAGGTCACCACGCCGCCGATAACCGAGACGCCGAGCGGCTGGCGGAACTGGGCGCCATCGCCGCGACCGAGTGCCACCGGGATCATACCGGCGATCAGGGCGAAGGTCGTCATGAGAATCGGCCGGAGACGGATGGCGCCGGCCTCGATCAGGGCTTCCCGCAGCGCGAGCCCCTGCCGCTCGCGCGCCCATTTGGCGAAGTCGATCAGCAGGATCGCGTTCTTCGCCACGATGCCCATGAGCAGAATCACGCCGATGAGGCTCATGATGTTGATCGTGAGTCCCGTCACCGCGAGCCCCAGCATGACGCCGATCAATGAAAGGGGCAGCGACATCATGATGGCCAGCGGATCGACGAACGAACCGAACTGCATCACCAGGATGAGGTACATCAGCATTCCGGCGACGCCGAGGGCGATAAAGATGTTGCCGAAGACCTCGTCCTGCTGCTGGGCGTCGCCACCCTCGGTGATCCGGACACCGGGCGGGAGCGGCAGTGTGGCGAGCCGCGTTCGGATGTCCTGCATCACCTCACCGCCGGGCCGGCCGGATACGTTGGCTTCCACGACCACCACGGGATCCCGGTCGAGATGATTGATGACCGCCGGGCCCACGGTGCGGGCGATGCCCGCGATCTGGCCCAGCGGGATGGTGGTCGGCGCTCCGGTCGGGCCGACGACCAGGAGCGGTAGCCGGCGCAGATCCTCCGGCCGGGTCCGGCTCTCCGGTGTCAGGCGGACCTGCACATCTCGGGTCTCACCGCTCGGGTCGACCCAATCGCCCGCATCCAGGCCGGCGAAGGCCGGCCGCACCGACTGCGCCACATCTGCCACCGTGATTCCGAGGCTGCCGGCCAGCGGCCGGTTGACGTTGATCGTGAACTCGGGCTTCTGCCCTTTGCTCGAGAGTCCGAGGTCCACCACCCCGGGGACCGCGGCCACGAGCGCCTGCACCTGCCCACTCACGGCGGTGATCGTCGGGACGTCGTTCCCGCGTACTTCGAGCTGCACCTGCTTGCGGCCGCCACCGAAATCACTGGTGAACACCGAGAACTTCACCCCGCTTATCCGGTCGGTCTGCCGGCGGAGCCGCGCGGCGAACTCCTCGACCGAGATGGCTCGCCGGTTTCGCGGCGTGAGCCGGACATAGATGTTCCCCTCATCCACCGCGCCGGAGGCGCCGCCGCCGAGCGTGACGTAGGTGTAGCGCACCTCAGGGTAGCTCCGCAGGAGGCTCACTACTTCCTCCGACTTGATCCGCGAGTAGTTCAGATTGGATCCGGGCGGAGTCTCGATCTTGATGTTAAACTCTCCGCGGTCATCCAGCGGAAAGAAGTTGGTGCCGACGGTGCGCCAGGGCGGGATGAATTGCAGCAGCGCGGCCATGACGGCGACGCCGATCGCCGTCCCGGCCAGAGCCGAGGGAGCGTGCTGCCAGCTCCGCGCCAGCAACTCCCGACCGGCCAGCAGTGCCAGCCAGCCCAGTCCAGCGCCGATGCCCACGAGCGCCAGCTTGCTCAGGATGAGGGTCGCGGTCCAGGGCCCGCCCATCTTGGCCGCGCCCAGGATCGTGAGTACCGCCAGAGCGAGCAGGATCAGGGTGCCGAGCGCGTGCAGCGGGGCACTGGGGCGAAGTGTCACGAGGCGGATCGCCACCGCCGCGCCAAACGTCACCCCGACGAGGCCGGAGAGCCCCTTGAGGGGCAGCGCCATCGCGGCCACGAAAGAAGCAATGGCGATGATGACAATCGCCAGCCGGTGATCCAGGGCCCAGGCGATCAGTTGCTTGTAGGCGCCGGCGAGGTTGGTGAACCATGCGTTGAAGCGGTCCAGCTGCCGGGTGAGCCACCCCTTCTCATGCTCGGCCCGGTGCGGGTCCGGCCAGTAGGCAGAGAGCATGGGGTCGAGGGAGAACGACACGAACAGCGACACCGCGACCGAGCAGGCAATGGTCAGCCCGAAGGGCTTGAACCACTGCCCAGCGACCCCGGGCAGAAAGGCAATCGGAACGAACACCGCCAGGATCGAGAAGGTCGTGGCTGCGACGGCGAGCCCAATCTCGCTGGTGCCTTCGCGGGCGGCGGTGATGTGATCCTTTCCCATCTCCAGGTGCCGAACGATGTTCTCACGGACCACAATCGCGTCGTCGATCAGGATGCCGATCGCGAGCGAAAGCCCCAGCAGCGACATCGTGTTGAGCGTGAATCCGAAGGCCCAGACCGCAATGAACGAGGCGAGCACGCTCACCGGCAGGGCCAGACCGGTGATCACCGTCGAGCGCCAGGAGTTGAGGAAGAGGAACACCACCAGCACCGTCAGCAGGGCGCCCTCAATCAGGGTCTCCTCCACGTTGCGGACCGACCGGTTGACCCGCTCGCCCCCGTTCTTGACCATTTCGAGCGTGGCGCTCGCCGGCAGGGCCTTCCGCAGCTCGATCACCCGCGCCATGATCCGGCCGCTGACGTCGGTGGTGCTGTAGCCCTTGGCCTTCTTGATGTCCACGCCGACCGCCTCGCGGTCGTCATAGAGCGCCAATGACCTCGGCTCCTCGGTGCCGTCCTGCACGTCGGCCAGCTCGCCCAGCCGGATCAGGCGGCCACCCCGCTCGGCGACCACCAGCTTGAGGAAGTCCTCCGGCTCGGCCAGCCGGCCACTGAGCCGGATGCTCCGCTCCTCCAGATCGGTCTCTACCCGGCCCACCGGAGCAGCCAGGTTCTGCAGCCGGAGCGCTTGGACCACCTGCAGGACGCTCACCTCCGCCGCCTGCAGGGCCTGCGGCTTGAGGAAGACCGTGAGCTCCCGCTCGTGCTTGCCCACAATGGTGACCTCCGCGACGCCGGCCAGCGAGCGGAGTTCCCGGGCGATGCCGGGGTCGGCCAGCCGGGTCAGCTCGGGTGCGGTGAGCGACGTGGAGGAGAGGGCCAGCGACACGATTGGCCGGTCGGTGTCCGACAGCTTCTTGATGATCGGCTCCTCGATTTCCGTCGGGAGGTCGTTCCGGATCTCGGAGATCGCGTCCCGGATGTCCTGGGTCGCCTCAGAGATCGGCTTCTCGAACTGGAACTCGACCACCAGCAGCGCATACCCGTCCTGGGCGGACCCGGTGATCTTCTTGACGCCGCTGATCGCGGCGACCTGCTCCTCGATCGGCTCGAGCACCTCGCGCTCGACGCCATCCGGGGCCGCACCCGGATAGACGATCCCGACCGAAACGAACGGTGGCTGGACATCGGGGAACTCGTCGGTCTTGAGCTTCACCAGGGCGATCAGCCCGAATACCACTAGGGCGACCATCGAGACGATGGTCACCACGGGCCGGCGGATCGCGAAATCGGAAATCAGCATCGGCTCACTCCTTCCTGGTGGTGCTGCCCGCTCGCCCGCCCAGTTCGGCGGGGCTGCCGATGCGGACGGCGGTGCCCGGCGGCAGTCCGCGCGCCCCACCCAGAAGGATCGTGTCGCCGGGGGCCACACCACGGCGGAGCTCGGTCCGCTCGCGGCCGCCGTCAATCAGGCCGAGCTCCACCTCGACCCGCTCGACGCGTCCCTGGTGCACCCGCACGACGGTCGGGCGGATCCCTGCCCGATCCACCGCGCCGGAGGGCACCACGACACTCACCCTCTCGGCGGTTGCCACCCGGCCGTCGGCGAACGATCCGGCGGCGAGTCTGCCGCCGGCATTGGGGACCGCGACCGTCACCCGCACCTGGCGCGTCACCGGATCGACCACGGGATTGATACGGCTGATGCGTCCGTGGAGCGGGGCACCGCCACCGCCGGACACGCTGAAGGTCACCGGTGTCCCCAGTCCGAGCTGCTCGAGACCTTCTGCTGCCACCGAGCCCTCGAGCTTGAGCGAGGACGGGTCCACGATCGTGAAGAGCGGCGTGCCCACCTGGACGATGTCGCCCAGGTTGACCGGGCGCTCACTGACGATGCCTCCGAAAGGCGCCTGGATCACGGTCCGCGCGAGCTGCTTGCCGGTGTTCACCGCTTGGGCCCGGGCGTCCGCGAGCTGGGTCTGGGCCGCGGAGAGATTCCACTCCGACTGCTCCCGTTCCCGGTCGGCGATTGCCCCGGCCTCGGCGAGGGCGCGGGCACGCTCGGCGTTCCGCTGAGCCAGCGATAGGTTCATTTCAGCCGTGCTGAGCGCCGATTGCGCGGAAGCGGCGGCATCGCGCACGCCGGCGTCGTCGATTCGACCCAGGACCGCGCCGCGGGCGACTGGCTGCCCCGGCTCGGCGTTGACCGCGATCAGCGCTCCGCCCACCTCGGCCCGCATCGCCGCCTTGCGCTCGGCCTCGAGCGTACCCGAGATCGCCGGCCCGACCTGCAGAGTCTCCTGCCGGGCCACGGTCAGATTCTCGAGTCCGACGAACATCACCGACTCGGTGGTGGTCACGACCTGATCGCCGCCGCGGGCACAGGCGGCGGAGAGCGCGGCCGCCGCCGTCACCAGCGTCAGGGGAAGAAGGGGAGTCATTGTGCGGCCCATGGGGTGAAGGCGATTCCTGTGGTTCCGCCGGATTGCAGGGTGTTCTGCAGGCCGCTCGCGGCGCTTGTGAGGGTCGCGCCGACATCGACGCCCGCGAGGGGGAGATCGCGGAGCAGCCGCAGGCGGGCGCTGGCCACCCGGGCATCCCGGGCGGCTGTGGCGCGGTTACCCTGCGCCTGTTCCAGCAGCAACCGGGCGTCGGACAACTCGGTCTGGGTCGAGATCCCTTCTTTGTACCGAATCGTGGCGATCTCGTACGCCCGCTGAGCCTGTTCAACGGTTCCCTGGGTGGCGGCCCACGTCGCCAGCGCCGTCTGCACCTGCTCAACGACCCGGCGGGCGTCGAGCGCGGCGCCATCCCGCGCCTGGCTGGCGCGCGCCTGGGCCTGCTCCAGGCTCGCCTCCGCGACCCACGCATTTCCTGTCAGGCGGCCGCTGGTCCACAGCGGGACCGACACATTGACTCCCACCGCCCAGTCCGACACGAAGTCGGCGTTCCAGGGGAGTCCGTTGTTGGGATATCCGATCTGTCCGAAGGCCGACTTCAGCGTAACCGTCGGCAGTCTTTCCCACCGGGTGACGCCGGTGAGGACGTCCTGAATCGTCACGGCCTCATCCGCTTGCTGCACCGCCGCGCGCTGGTCCACCGCCGTATCGCTCTCCGAGACGAGCAGTGACTCCGCTGCGGCCACCCCGCCCGTGGGGACTTCGTCGAGTGAGGTCGTCAGCGCCACCGCCTGGTTGAGCGGCAGGCCGATCAGTTGATTGAGGTGGAGGTAGGCGAGTGTGCGTTGAGACCGGCGCTGCAACACTGCCGCCCGCTGGTTGTCGCGTGTCACCTGTGCCCGTAGCAGATCAAACTCGGGTTTGGTGCCCACCGCTCGCGCCAGTCGGGTCTGGGCCAGGGTAGTCTCCGCCTGGGTCAGGCTGAGCTCGGCGATCGCCGCCAGTCGCCCGCTGAGGACCGCATCATAGTAGGCCTGGGTAACATCGAGCCGGCTCTGCGCCTCGGCCGTGGCGACTCCCAGGCGGGCGACCTCCCGGCCCGCGACGGCGGCGCGCGGCCGCCCCTTCACGAGGGCGCTGCTCAACAGGGTTTGGCTGAAGGACAAGCCGAAGATGTACTGGTTCGGCCGGCCGAACGGCAGGTTGGTCAGCGCCGCAGAGGGATTGAGGGCCGAGAGGCAGGCCACGCTCCGCTCCAGGGAATCCACCCGTTCCCCGATCGTGGCCCCCGGAACGGCACTGAAGCGATTGCAGAAGGCCGTGGCGGTCGTATCGGTCTTGCCGCTGCCGGTGGTGTACTGGGACTTGAGGGTCCGCAAGTAGGAGGCGGTCCCGGTGAGCTGCGGAAGGAGATCCGCCCGGACCCGCTTGACCTCTCCTTCCGCGCGCCGGACGTCCGCCCGGGCGACCACCACTCGGTCACTCGCGGGGATCGCGAGCCCCAAGGCCTCCTCGAGTGACAGAGGCCGCGCCGCGGATTGCTGCGCCGCCAGGTCGGGTGCGCTCAACAGGAGGAGGGCGATGAGCGCTGGCGCCCCACCGTTCGCCATGAAGGTCATTTCTTCCCCCTGGCCGCCTCCGCCGGGCTCCGGGTACCGAGCGCGGCGAGCAGCAGTGCGACGTACTGCCGGATCACCTCCTCCACGGGAGGCAGACCGGGCTTCTCGAAGTGGTCACGCCACAGGGCGTGGGTGAATACCGAGCCCAGCAGCAGGCCCGCGGCGGCGTCCGCATGAAACGGCTGGCTCGTCATGCCGAGTTCGCGCATGCGCTCCAAGTAGCGGGAGAGCATGGCGTGTTCACAGCTGGGCTCCTCACAGATATCCGGGGCCAATTCCGGGTGCTCGGCGAGATCTCCCATGACCTGGTTGATCAGCCGCCGGCTCTCATACCAGTGGCGATAGGTGGCGAGAGCCCAGGCGTACAGCTCGGACTCCGGAACGCCTGGTTCCGGCGGCTCCGAGTGGATGCCGTGCCCGCTGGCCTTGAGCGCCGCCTTGACCAGCGCTTCCTTGGTGCCGAAATGGCGGAACAGGGTGATCTCATTGACCCCCGCTTCCTGAGCTACCCGTCGGGTGGTCGCGCCCCGAAAACCGGCTTCGGCGTAGACGCGGATCGTCGCCTGAAGGATTCTTTCGCGAATATCTTCCATAGGGGCGGACAGAATAGTGAACCGGATGGCCATCTGCAAGTGTGTGCTTGCTGTCAAGCCACTACCATTCCGGCAACCATAAGCTCTGCAACCAGTTAGGATTTAGCGTTGATTTCCGGTTCAGACGGAAGGTCCGTTTAACGCCGACCCGGGTGATGGGCGAGTGCGGCTTCTCCTGATCTTGCTTCTTCTGGGCATGGCCTGCCGCCCCGCGCGACCGACTGGCGCGTCACGCCGGGACAGTACCTTGGCGCGTGCTGCAGGGGAGGCTCCGGTAGTGCGCGGACCCACCGTCGTGGCGTTCTGGTTGCCGGCCTCGGATACCCTGGCGGGCGGCGAGGGGCCGGACCTGCTCGAGGAATTCAGAGCCTACACCGCCCGGGTTGCGCCGGCGCTGGAGGACGTGGAGATCGCTCTGGTCGCGACGGCGGCCGATTCCATCGTGGTGGAGCTGGAGGGCGTTCCAGGCCGGGTGATCAGCTTGCGGGGCCTCGATTACCCCTTCGGTTACGTCCTGGTTCAGCCGGGGTACGCCGAGACCATTCTCACCGGGATTTCTACGGACGACGAACTACTCGATGAGGTGACTTGGTATTTCGGCCTGGACGAGGCCGATCCGGATTCTCTGCACCGGCGGGCGGTCAGCGCCCCAGCACCTCGTGCACACCTTCGGCGAGCGACGCTGGCGAGAACGGCTTATGAAGGAAGGCAGTATTGGGCAGCAGGGTGCCATGCTGGAGAATCGCGTCATCAGTGTACCCGAAGACGCGCCGCCGCCCCGTTGGCCGCCCCCAGCACTCGGTAACCGACAACTTCCAGGACCCGCCCAGTCAACCGCCGCCCCGCTTCTTCTCCCGGGGGACCGTGGCGCAGCCGCATTCACCCCGCCGACGGTTCCCCGAGGCGATCTGACCATTCCTCCCGAGGGTCACGATTACTGCCGCGCCCGTCGCGTCGCTCGGCCCCTTCAGCGGTCACCTCTCACCTTCAGCGCCAGCCGCCCCTTAAAGGTCCGGACGTCCACCGTGGCGCGTCCATCGCCGGTCTGAAAGGTCCACTCGCCCTTGCCGGGTCCCGGGCGAAGCGGTCTCGCCGGAACCAGTTCGTTGACCATTGCGCCACCATAGCTCACCAGGTGGAAGGTCGCGGCCAAGCGGACGGGCAGGCGGAGTTCGACGTCTCCGCCGTGGGTGTCGGCGGAGAGGCTGCCATCCGGGTCGAGGTCGCCCTTGAAGGCGATTTCGCCGGAGACCGTCTCCAACCGGGCCCGGGCGATGGTGCCTTCCGTGCCGATGAGGAGCGGGCCGCTCACGCTCGAGGCATCGAGCTCGCGGATGACGCCCCGGACCACGACCGTGCCACTGGCGGTGCGGGCCCGCCCGGTAGCGCTTTCGAGCGCCAGCTCCACATTGCCGTCCAGGGTCTCCACGCTCACGCTCGCGGCCCGGCCGGCGATCCGCACCCGGCCGCTCCCGCCGGCGACGTCCACGCTGCCCCCGCCGGCCACGATCTCGATCTCCGCGGTGCTCGACTTGACCCAAAGGCGCGCCCGCTCCGGCACCTGGATATCGAGGTCCGCGGTGCCCTCCGGGGCGCGGCCGCCCGGTGGCTCGATGCCTAACTTGAGCGCCGATGCGCTGCCGGCGAGGACCAGGCGGCCCGCCGTCGAATCGACCCGGCCCCGCACCGCCACGCTGTCGTGCGGCCAGGCGGTGATCCGGATCGACCCCGTGGCCGAGTACACCCGCACCACCGCATCGCTAGTCACCGACCGGCCGGTCGTCATGGTCTCCTGCCCGGAGCTCACTGCCGGCAGGGTCGACCCCGCGACAATCAGGAGAACACTGAACCCCACTGGCCGCATCATCTCAGCTCTCCGTCCGGTCGTTCTCGATCGCGTGTCGCAGCAAGGCAAGCCGCTGCTCGTACCGGGCCACCAGCATCTGCTCCAACGTCTGGCTGCCCGGGTCGCGAGCCAGGGCGGCCTCAGCCTCCCGGAT
>Ga0315273_10000314_pt1 | contig 48528 bp, 44 predicted proteins | sample YL17G02_0_MG_FD_205753 | JGI IMG/M metagenome (GOLD analysis project Ga0315273, IMG submission 205753) | Sediment microbial communities from Yellowstone Lake, YNP, Wyoming, USA - YL17G02_0 | ecosystem: Environmental > Aquatic > Freshwater > Lake > Sediment | place: USA: Wyoming | collected...
CGGCCCTCGACGTCTACCTCTCCACGATCAACAACAACCTGTCGCTGATCATGAAGCGGCTGACCGGCATCACGGTCATCCTGGCCGGGATCGGTGCCTTCGCCGGCATCTTCGGCATGAGCGAGGCCGGCGCCGCCTTCTCGCTCGGCGAGGCGCCCGGGTTCTGGATCGTCACCTTCGGCATCGTCGGGCTGGCGGTGGGGCTCGCCCTGGTGCTGCGCCGCATCCGCTGGATCTGAGCTCCGGCTACTGGCAGGCGACCGGCCTCGGGGTGGGGTGCGCGGCCTTCGGGTCCGCCGGGCTCACGCTGAGGGGCCGGGCGACGATCATCGTCTTCCCGATCGTCCCGCGCGGGCCCTCGGACGTCTGGAGCATCAGCTGCTCCTCGGTCGCCTCGAAGGCGACGTCGAGGCTGGCCTGGTTGCGCAGCACCCGGGTGATCTCGTAGAGGAAGACCAGGTTGTCGCTCGTGTAGACCTCGACGAGCATCCCCAGCATGGTCCGGTCCGCCGTCTCGAGCAGGGGCAGGAACATCCCTTTCCGAGCGTGGGCGTAGAGGTATGTCGTCCCGGGGAGGCCGGGCTGGCTCAGCTGGGGAAGGTATTCGGCGACGTCGCAGTAGGGGAAGTGGTCGGGGTCGTTGGGCGGCTTGACGACCGGGAGGTCGATCCGGAGGGCGGGCACGACGACCCGGCTCGCGAGGCGGGCGGCGATGGGGCCGGACGAGGGCGCCGGGGATGAGGGTGGGGTCAGCGTGGGGATCGGCAGGAGGCTCGGCAGCGGCGGCTCGGTGGCGCTGGCCGAAGGTGCCGGTGACGGCGCGACCGCCACCGCCTCCGGGGGGTCCTGGTAGGTGAGCAGCCCCGCCACGAGCAGCGCGACACCGGCTGCCGTCACGAGGGCGGGCAGCAGCCGGCCGCGGATCCAGGCGAGGAGCGAGCGCATCGGTGAGGGCATCCTACCAACCAGATCGGGCGACGCCGCCCGGCGGTTTGTCCGGTGCTGGGACGCGGGAGGTCCCGGTGCTGTTGCGCGGCGGGCGGACTCGCCGGACGCGCCGCCCTGCCCGGCACGCCGGACCCGGCGCGAGGACCGCGCAGCCCCGGCGGGAGTCCGCTACGCTCCGCGCCCATGCGCACCTTCATCGCGATCGCACTCGGGTTGATCGCCGGCGCCGTCGCCGCCTTCGGCCTGGCCCTCGCCGTCTACTCGCTCGTGCCCACCGCGCCCGCCCCGACCGTGCCCGCCCCGACGTCGACCCCGACGTCGACGCCGGCCGCATTGCTCCCCTCCGCGTCGCCCGTCGCCTCGCCCGCGACCACCGCGTCGCCCGTCCCGGGCGGATCCACGGAGCCCGGCCCGACGCGCAGCCCCTCCCCCTTCCCGCTCGTCGGCCGACCGGCCCCGCCCCTGAACGCGCCCGGCCTGGACGGGGCGGCGATCGACCTGGCGGCCTACAGGGGGAAGCCCGTCTGGATCGTCTTCACCGGTACCTACTGCCCACCGTGCCGCGACGAGTACCCGCTGATGAACGGCTTCGCCGTCCGCTACGCCGAGACGGGCCTGGTGGTCCTCGCCGTCCACGTCAAGGAGGACGCCGCGACCGTGAAGCCGTTTGTCGACGAGCTCAACGTGACCTTCCCCGTCGCGCTGGACGAGGACGGCAGCCGCGCCGCGACCTGGGACGCCCTCGCCCTGCCCGTCCACTACTGGATCGATGAAGCGGGGATCGTGCGGGACGCGGCGATCGGGGGGCTCGGGCCCGACCAGATGGCCCGCGGCCTGGGCTCGATCCTGCCGGGCGTGACGATCGGCGAGTAGACCGGAGACGGGCGGGCGGCGCCGGCGTCCGGAGACGGCGACGGCGCCCACGCCAGTGCCACGCCGGCCGCGCCCACGCCCGCGGGCCTAGGGCAGCGCCGCGCCGATCGCCTGTGCGGCCACGCCGACGCTGTCGAGCAAAGCGCCCGGGAAGAGCCCCAGCGTCACGGTGACGATCGCCGTGACCGCCAGCCCCAGGCGCAGCAGCGCCCCGTGAGCCACCGGGGCCGGCTCGCCCTGTGACTCGCGCATGTACATGTAGACGACGACGCGGAGGTAGTAGAAGGCGGCCGCCGCGGCGTTGAGGACCGCGATCACGGCGAGGAGCGTCAGCCAGCCGCCGCCCTGGACGGCGGCCAGGATCACGTACGCCTTGGCGAAGAAGCCGGCCGTCGGCGGGATCCCGGTGAGGGAGAGCAGGAAGAGGACCATCAGGATCCCCAGGATCGGCTCGCGACGTCCCAGGCCGGCGAACGTCTCCAGGCGGCTGGTCACGCCGGGGCGCTTCTGGAGGGCCGCGATGACGGCGAAGGCGCCGAGGTTCATGAAGGCGTAGGCGGCGCTGTAGAAGAGAAGCCCCTCCAGCCCCTCGATCTGGCCGGCAGCAAACGCCGTGAGCCCCACCAGCATGTAGCCGGTCTGGGCGATCGAGGAGTACGCCAGCATCCGCTTGACGTTGTCCTGGGTCAGGGCGACGAGGTTGCCGAGGGTCATCGTCAGGGCCGCCAGGACGAAGAAGACGATCGCCCACTCGTCGCGCAGCGGCCCCAGCGCCTCGGCGAAGACCCGCAGGATCACGGCAAACGCGCCGATCTTCGGCCCCACCGAGAGGTAACCCGTGATCGGGGTCGGCGAGCCCTGGTAGGCGTCGGGCGTCCAGTAGTGGAAGGGGACCGCCGCGATCTTGAAGGCCACGCCGGTCGTCAGGAAGGCGAGGCCCATCGCCAGGCCCGGCGAGAGCGCCGCCTGCCCCTCCACGATCCCGCCCAGGACGCCCGCCACGTCGCCGATCCGGGTCGAGCCGGTGAGGCCCCAGACGAAGGCCAGGCCGAAGAGGAAGATGGCGCTCGAGAACGAGCCGAGGAGGAAGTACTTGATCGCGCCCTCCGTGGAGAGCGCGTCGCGCTTGTGGTAGCCGGCCAGGAGGTAGCCCGGAATCACCATCAGCTCCAGGCCGAGGAAGAGGACCAGGAGGTCGGCGGAGGCCGCGATGAGCATCGCCCCCGCGAGGGCGAAGACGAGGAGCGCGGCGAACTCGGGAACCGGCAGCCCGCGCGCCGCCAGGTAGTCCGGTCCGAAGAGGATCGTGAGAGCGACGATGGCGAGGAACAGGAGGTCGAGAAACGTCGTCAGCGCATCGACGCGGTACGAGCCGCCGAATGCGGTCCCCGGGGTGGTGCCGACGACGGCGACGAGGGCCGCGACAATCCCGAGGCCCAGCAGGCTGATGCCGACCGCGACGGTGGCGTTTCCGGGCGCGACGATGTCGGCGACGATGATGGCGGCCGCGACGAGGATGACGACGACGAGCGGGGCGATGACGGTGAGGTCGGCAAGGGACATCGGCGGGGCTCCCGTCAGTGCCCGATCGCCGTCGCGAGCGACGGATCCACGGCGGCAAGGACCGCCGTCACCGACCCGGCGACGAGCTCGAGGAGGAGACCCGGGAAGAGGCCCAGGATCACGGTCAGCGCGCCGAGCGGGGCGAGGGTCAGGATCTCCACCGGCCGCATGTCGGTCAGGTGGTGCCCGAGCCCCCGCAGGAAGTCCGAGAGGGGCCCGAAGAGGACCCGCTGCTGCATCCAGAGGAGGTAGGCGGCGGCGAAGATCATGACGAAGACGATCACCGCGGCCGTCCCCGGGCTGAAGGCGAAGGTGCCCTGGAAGACCAGGAACTCGCCGACGAACCCGGCCAGGCCCGGGAGGCCGACCGAGGCGAAGACGAAGAAGCCCAGGGCCGCCGAATAGACCGGCAGCGGACCGCCCAGGCCGCCCATCTTCGCGATCGCCCGGTCGTGCGTGCGCTCGTAGATCACGCCCACCAGGAGGAAGAGGGCGCCGGTGATCAGCCCGTGGTTGACCATCTGCAGGATCGCACCCTGCATCCCCTGCTCCTGGAAGATGAAGATCCCCAGCGTCACGAAGCCCATGTGACTGACCGAGCTGTAGGCGACCAGCTTCTTGAGGTCCGGCTGGACGAGGGCGACGATCGCGCCGTAGATGATCGCGATGACCGACAGCAGGATGATCAGCGGCGCGAACGCATGCGCCCCTTCCGGGAAGAGCGGCAGGGCGAAGCGGATGAAGCCGTAGGCACCGAGCTTGAGGAGCACCCCGGCGAGGATCACGGACCCGGCCGTGGGCGCCTCCACGTGCGCGTCGGGCAGCCACGTGTGGAACGGGAACATGGGGACCTTGATCGCGAACGCCAGCGCGAACGCGGCGAAGGCGAAGAGCTGGAAGGTCCGGTCGAAGCCGTGGCCGGCCAGGCTCTGGAGGTCGAAGGCGCCGTCCCAGCTCCCGGTCGCCGCCTGGTAGGTGAACGCCGTGGCCAGGATCGCCACCAGCATCAGGAGCGACCCGACCAGGGTGTAGAGGACGAACTTGATCGTGGCATAGATGCGGTTCGCCCCGCCCCAGATCCCGATGATCAGGTACATCGGGACGAGCACGACCTCCCAGAAGATGTAGAAGAGGAAGAGGTCCAGCGAGACGAAGACGCCCAGCATCCCGACCTCGAGGACCAGGAAGGAGATCATGTACTCCTTCACCCGCTCCTTGATCGGCGAGAAGCTGGCCAGGATGGAGATCCAGGTGAGCGTCGTGGTGAGGACGACCATGGCCACCGAGAGGCCGTCGACGCCGACCTTGTACTGGATGCCGAAGAGGGGGATCCAGTCGAGCGTCTCCACGTACTGGAAGGACATGCCGGGGCCCGTCTCGCGGCCCGGCAGGTAGCCGAGGAGCAGCCACAGGCTCACCACCCAGGTGGCCAGCGAGAAGAGGAGCGCGGCGCCCCGGATGGCCCCCACGTTGCGCCGCGGGATCAGCGCGATGACCAGCGCCCCGACGAGCGGCAGGAAGGTGATGACGCTGAGGATGGGGAAGTCGCCGACGTTCATCGTCGTCCTCCCTACCTGGCCGCGATGGCGAGGTACGCGCCGGCCATCACGATCAGCCCGATCGCGATGCCCAGCGCGTAGTTCTGGACGCGCCCGGTCTGCACGCGGCGGAGGCCGCGGCCGGCGTCGACGGTGAGGCGGCCCACCCCGTTCACGGTCCCGTCGACGACGGTCCGGTCGAACCACCACATCGCGTCGGCGACGCGGCCGCCGATCACGATGAAGAGGAGGTGGTTGAGGTCGTCGAACCACCACTTGTTCAGCGTGGCCCGGTAGAGGAAGCGGGTTGCGCCGTTGGCGTCGGTGAGGGACTCCACCCGGGACCGGCTCCCGGCCCGCCGGAAGGCACCGAACAGCCAGATCGCGACGACGAGCCCGAGGGTCGCCGCCGCGACGCTGAGGATGATCAGGACGCCGTCGATGCCGGCCAGCTGGAAGGGCTGCTTGTCGGGATGGAGCAGCTCCTCCGACTCCGCGAAGACCGGCTCGAGCCACTGCGTGATCCGCGAGTCCCCGAGCGGGAGGCCCAGGAAGAGCCCGATGAGGGCCGACGGGATGGCGAGCAGGACCAGGGGCACGGTCATCGTCCAGGTGGACTCGCGGATCCTGTCCCAGATGCTCCGGGCGTGCGCCGAGGGCTCGCCGTAGAACGTCTTGGCCATCAGCCGCCACATGTAGAAGGCGGTCATCACGGCGACGACGAGGCCGATCAACCACACCCACCCGAAGGCGAACTTGAAGCTCTCCGCGAGGATCTCGTCCTTGCTGAAGAAGCCGGCCAGTGGCGGGATCCCGGCGATGGCCAGGGCGCCCACGAACATCGTCCAGTGGGTGATCGGGATCTTCCGCCACAGGCCGCCCATGTTGTTCATGTCCTGCTCCTCGTGCACGGCGTGGATCACGCTGCCCGAGCCCAGGAAGAGGAGGCCCTTGAAGAAGCCGTGGGCCATGAGGTGGAAGATCGCGGCCGTGAAGGCGCCCACCCCGAGCGCGGCGAACATGTAGCCGAGCTGCGAGACGGTCGAGTAGGCCAGGACGCGCTTGATGTCGGTCTGGGTGAAGGCGATCGAGGCCGCCAGGATCGCGGTGAAGATCCCGATCGCCGCGACGATCACCATGACGTTCGGGGCGAGGGCGAAGATCGGGTTCGCCCGGGCCACGAGATAGACGCCGGCGTTGACCATCGTCGCCGCGTGGATGAGGGCGGAGACCGGCGTGGGGCCCTCCATCGCGTCGGGCAGCCAGACGTGGAGCGGGAACTGGGCGCTCTTGCCCACCGCGCCACAGAAGACGAGGAGGGCGATCGCGGCGATCGTCGTCGAGTCGAGCTTCGCGATCAGCTCGAACGACTCGCGGATGTTGAGCGTGCCCGTGCTGACCCAGATGAGCATGATCCCGAGGGCGAAGCCGACGTCGCCGACGCGGTTGACGATGAACGCCTTCTTGGCCGCGAGCGCGGCCGAGCGCTTCGGGTACCAGAACCCGATGAGGAGGTACGAGCTGAGCCCCACCAGCTCCCAGGCGGCGAAGACGGTCAGCCAGCTGTCGCCCAGGACGAGCAGGAGCATGCTGAACATGAAGAGGTTGAGGTAGGCGAAGAAGCGCCAGCGGCCCGGGTCGTGGGCCATGTAGCCCACCGAGTAGAGGTGGACGAGCATGCCGATCGTCGTCACGACGATCAGGAGGCAGGCCGTCAGCTGGTCGACGTAGAGGCCCATCTGGACCTGGAAGGCGCCGGCCGGGATCCAGGTCCAGAGCGTGATCCCGGCCCCGTGCTCGCCGAAGCCGCCGCTGAGCGCCTCGTAGACGACCACCATCGCGATCGCCCAGGTGGCCACGATCAGGAGGAGCGGGACCAGGAAGGCAAAGCGCCCGATTCGCCGCCCGAAGAGCGCCGTGAAGATGAAGCCGGAAAGCGGAAGCAGGAGCAGCAGGGGGACGAGGTTCAGCACCTGGCTCGCGGTCGCGGCGATCGGCTCGGCCTCGACGGCGGCGAGCCAGGGGGCGGCGCTCGGGATCAGGGGTTCGAACACGCGGGTCTCTCGGGCTCCTCGCGGGCTACTGGCGCATGGCGTCGTACTCGTCGACCAGCGGCGTCCGCCGGTTGCGGTAGATCGCCATGACGATGGCGAGGCCGACGGTCGCCTCGGCCGCCGCGACCGCCATCACCATCAGGGCGATCACCGAGGCGTCGACGTTGAGCTCCGGCACGAACGCGCCGAAGGCGACGATGGCGAGGTTGACGGCGTTGATCATCAGCTCGATCGACATGAGCATGCTGATCGCGTTGCGCCGGGCCAGGAAGCCGAAGCTCCCGATGGCGAAGAGGATCCCGGCCAGGACGAGGTAGGCGTCGAGCGACTGGCTCATGCGTCGCGGTCCTCCCGTTTGGCCAGGAAGACGCCGCCGATGACCGCGGCGAGCAGCAGGACGCTCACCACCTCGAGCGGCAGGACGTACTGGTTGAAGAGGAGGCGGGCCAGGGCGTCGGTCGCGGTCGCGACCCGCTGGCCGACCTCGCCCCAGTCGGTGGCAGTCACGCTCAGGGCCACGATGACCGCGAGGACCACGGCGGCGATCGTCGCCGGGACCGCCTGGGTCTGGAAGACGAGCCGGACCGGCGCGTTCTTCGCCTGGGTCAGCATGATGGCGAAGAGGATGAGGACGGCGATCGCTCCGATGTAGACGAGCACCTGGGCGGCGGCGACCAGGGGCGCGCCCAGCATGACGTAGATGCCGGCCAGGGCGCCGAACGCGGCCACCAGCGCGATGCCGCAGCGGATGATGTCGCGGAGCGTGACCACGAGCAGGGCGCTGCCGAGCAGGACGCCCGCCAGGAACAGGAAGAGCAGGTCGTTCCAGGTCATCCCCAGGACCGGCACGGTGTCCGGAATTGTCACCTCGTGCCTCGCTCAGTCCGGGCCCTGGGAGTGCGGCGCCACGTGGCCGGTCCCGTCGCCGTGGCCGGTCCCGTTGCCCTTCCCTCCGCCGCCCGCGATGGAGGCCGGCAGGACGGGCAGCATCCGCGGCCGGATGTCCCGCCCGGAGGCGAGGGCCCGCTGGGCCCAGTCGCGCTCGCGCCGGACGTAGGTCATCTCCGTCTCGCGATCCACGGCGGCGATCGCGATGAGGTCGATCGTCGGCTCCTCGCGGCTCGTGTGGGCGAGCTCGAAGTCGGCGCCGTGGCGGAGCGCGTCGTAGGGGCAGGCGTCCACGCAGATGCCGCACAGGATGCAGCGACTCTCGTCGACCTCGTACTTCTCCAGGATCCGCGGCTTCGGCATCAGGGCGCCGGTGGGGCACGTCTCGGCGCAGCGGCCGCAGGAGACGCAGGGCGTGTCGTTGAGGCTCATGTCGAGCGGCGTCGTCACGAGCGTGTCGAAGCCGATCCGCATGAAGTCGTAGCAGGCGGCGCCCACCACCTCTGCACAGACCTGGGCGCAGCGGCCGCAGTCGATGCAGCGCGACGGCTCGCGGAGGATGAAGGCGTGGCTGTCGTCGCGGAGGTAGTCGTGGTTGGTGCCGGTGAAGCGGTTCTCGGTGACGCTCCGGAAGCCGGCCCCCCGGTTGTTCTGCGGCTCCAGGGTCCGCAGGGTCGTCCCGTACTCGATGCCGAGACGGCGCAGGTCGCAGAAGCCGATCGCCTCGCAGGTGCACTGCAGGCAGCGCGTGCTCTCCGCGACTGCCGCCTCCCGGCTGTACGGGATCTCGTACTCGACGTACGAGGTCCGCCGCTCGTCCGCCGACAGGCTGGAGAGGCGGTGGCGGGACTCCTTCACCTCGGAGGTGAAGGGGACGATGGAGAGGAACTCCGGCTGCGGCTCGGCCAGCGTCTGGCGGGTCCGGATCGCGGCGAGGTCCAGGCCCTGCAGGAAGGCGTCCACGGCGTACGCCGCGCGCCGCCCTTCGGCGATCGCCTGGACCACGGTCGCGGCGCCGCTGCGGACATCGCCGCTGCCGAAGACGCCGGGCCGGCCGGTCTCGAAGGTGACCGGGTCGGCCCGCAGGCGGCGCTGTTTGGTCGCCTGCGGGCCCTCGTTGCCGGGGCCGATCCAGCCGAGGTCCGGCCCCTGGCCGATGGCGAGGAGGACGCGGTCGCACTCGATGACGAACTCGGTCCCGGGCGCCGGCTCGGGGCGTCGGCGGCCGGACGCATCGGGCGCGCCGAGCTGCATCCGGATGAACTCGACGCCGGAGACCTTGCCGGTCGCCTCATCGACCAGGACGCGCGTGGGTCCGGCCTGGAAGATGGTGGTGACGCCTTCCTCGATGGCCTCGTGGACCTCGCTCGACGCCGGCATGTCCTTCATGTCGCGGCGGTAGACGAGGGTCACGTCCGCGGCGGCCTGGCGGACCGAGGTCCGGGAGCAGTCCATCGCCGTGAAGCCGCCGCCGATGACCACGACCCGCGTGCCGGCGTGGCCCGGGTAGGTCAGGCCGAGGGTGGCGATCTTGAGGTAGGCGAGGCCGTCGATGACACCGTCGGCGTCCTCGCCCGGGATCCCCAGCGTGTTCGTGTCGTAGCAGCCGATGGCGACGACGACCGCGTCGAAGCCCTGGTTCTGGAGGTCGTCGAGGCTGAAGTCGCGCCCCAGCGCCTGGCCGCAGACGAAGCGCCCGCCCAGGCGGGTGACGCTCTCGTACTCGGGGTCGAGGACGCGCTCCTTGGGCAGGCGGTACTCGGGGATGCCGTAGCGGAGCATCCCGCCCGGCGCCTCGTCGCGCTCGAAGATCGTGACGTCGTGCCCCGCGATCAGGAGGTAGTAGGCGGCCGACGCGCCGGCCGGCCCGGAGCCGATGACCGCCACCCGCTTGCCCGTCTTGGGCTGGAGCTCGAAGGGGACCGGCGGGTCGACGTCCTGCTCCAGCATCTCGCGCAGGACCTGGTCGCCGGCGTAGCGGTGGCTGTCGCGGATGGCGATCGCCTCGTCCACCTCGTCGCGGCGGCAATGCTCCTCGCAGGGCGCCGGGCAGACGCGCCCGAGGATCGAGGGGAAGGGGATCGTCCGCTTGAAGATGCGGGCCGACTCGCGGAACTCGCCCTCCGCGTTCGCCTTCAGGAAGCCCGGGATGTCGATGTGGCTGGGGCACTTGTTCTGGCAGGGCGGGAGGCAGTACGCGTTGTGGTCCGAGAAGATCAGCTCCAGGTTCGTTCGGCGGATCCGCCGGATCTCCTCGGTCTGGGTCCGCACGACCATCCCCGCCTCGGCCGCGCGCGAGCACGAGATCGGCGGGTGCTCCTCGCCCTCCACCTCGACGACGCACATCCGGCAGGCTCCGAAGCCCGGCAGCTTGGGCTCGTAGCACAGGGTCGGGATCTCGATCCCGTTGTCGCGGCAGACTTCCAGGATCGTCTGGCCCTCGCGGCCCTCGACGAGGCGTCCGTCGACCTCGAGCCGGATGCCGGGCGTCGACTGCGGGCGCTGTGGCGCCTGGGTCCGGAAGAGGCGCTCGGCGATGCTGTCGACGACCGGCTGGGGGCGGGTCGACGAGACGATGTCGGTGGGGCGGGAGACCAGGTCGGCCATCGTGCGGTCGTCGCCTACCTTCCGGTGGTCGCGCCTGCGACCCGGATCGGGCTGCAGACGCCGGCGGGACAGACGCCCCGGAGGATGTGATCGTCGATCTCGGGCCCGAAGTATCGCATCGCCGTCCGGAGGGGAGAGGGCGCCAGCCGCTCGTGATCGCAGAGGGCGCTCGCGGCGCAGTCGTCGGCGAGGTCGGCGAGGAGCTTCGGGTCGGTGGGCCGGGCGGTTCCGTCGGCGTAGCGCTGGCCGATCTCGGCGAGCCGGCGCAGGCCGATCCGGCAGGGGATCGTCTTGCCGCAGGCCTCGTCGGCGCCGTAGCGGACGAGGAGGCGGGCCAGGTCCACGATGCAGGCACGGTCGTCGGCGATCATGAGGCCGCCCGACCCGACGTGGGCGCCGGTCGCCCGGAGCGCGTCGAACGAGTAGGGCGTGTCGAGGAGCTCAGCCGGCAGGAAGCCGCCGCTGGGACCGCCGACAAGGGCCGCCTTGAACGTGCGCCCGGCGGCCACGCCCCCGGCGAGGTCGATGAGCTCGCGCAGGGTGGTCCCGGTCGGGACCTCGGCGATCCCGGGGCTCGCCACGGCGCCGGAGACCCCGACCAGCACGGTGCCCGGCGCGTCGGGGTCCCCGATGGCGCGGAAGGCGTCGACGCCGTTGCGGACGATCCAGGGCACGGTGGCGAGCGTGGCGACGTTGTGGACGAGGGTCGGATGGCCGAAGAGGCCGCGCTCCGTCGGATACGGCGGGCGCTGCTCGGGCTGGCCGCGCCGCCCCTCCAGGGCCGCCAGGAGGACCGTCTCCTCGCCCAGCATGTAGGCGCCCTGCACGGTGCGGATGGTGACGGCGACGTCGCGGCCGGAGCCCAGGACGTCCGTCCCGAGGAAGCCCGCCTCCTCGGCCGCGAAGACGGCGACCTCGAGGGCCCGCACCGCGTCGGAGTACTCGGCACGGACCGCGATGACCGCCTCGCGCGCGCCGACGGCGAGGGCGGCGATGGCGATGCCCTCCACGACGGCGAAGGGCCGTGCTTCCATGAGGATGCGGTTCGTCGACTGCGCCGGGTCGGCCTCGTACCCGTTGGCCACGACGTACCGGACGGGATCCGCGGCGCCGGTGACGGCCCGCCACTTGGTGCCCGCCGGGTAGCCGGCCCCGCCCCGGCCGCGCAGCCCGGACGCGGCGATCGTGGCCACCGTGCCCGTCGGCCCCAGGTCGCCGACGACGGAGCGCAGCGCGCCGAACGCGCCGGCGGCGACCGCGGCGTCGAGGTCGGTCGGGACGGTCGCCGCCGCGTCGCCCAGGATCGGGCGGGGCCGGCCGGCGGGGGTCGCGAGGATTGTCGTCATCGGCTCAGTGGACCGTGCGGCTGGCAGGGTGCTCCCCGGCGAGCGCCTGCGCCCAGGCGGTGGCATTGGCGGCCGTCACCTCCAGCTGGGCCTCGCCGTCGAGGGCGACCAGCGGGGCGGCGGCGCCGGGCGGGTGCGTGGAGAGCCAGGCGAAGCGGATTCGGCCGTCCGGGGTGGGCCGACCCAGCTCGGTCCGCAGCCCGGCGCCGATCGCCTCGGCGAGCCGGCCGCCGCCGGCCATCAGGCAGGCCGTGCAGCGACAGACGGCGACCTCCTCGACGGTCCGCTCGAAGCGGAGGTGGCGGTAGTAGCTGGCGGTGCCGTAGATCATCGCGTACCAGGCGCCGGTTCGATGGCTGATCCGCTTGAGCGCGGCGACCGGGAGGTGCCCGAACTCGTCCTGGACGGCCTCGAGGATGGAGAGCATCCGGTGCGGGTCGTGGTCGTGGCTCTCGAGGATCGCGTCGACCGCGTCGAGGTCGGCCGGCTCGAAGGCCGCAAAAGGCGCGTCCGGGACCTCGCGCCCGGCGCGGCGGAGGGCCGACTCCACGCGCCGCTCGCCGTATGTCTCCGCGGCGCCCCAGTGAACCGCGTAGCGGCCCTTCGTGTCCGTGCCGCCCATGTCGATGCACTCGATCGGGCAGGCCTGGGCGCACTGGAAGCAGGTCTCGCACTTGAGCGTGCCGTGCTCGTCGTAGAGGAGCTGGAGCCGGCCGCGGTACTTCACCGCGATGTCCGGGTCCACCTCGGGGTACTTGATCGTGAGGGGGGGCTGGAAGAAGCGGCGCAGGGTGAGGGCCATGCCCTTGACGAGGCCGAGACCGGGGATGCTGCTCATCGCCGCCCCCTCACCGGTTCGCCAGGATCGAGACCGCAATGGCGGTCGCGAAGATGTTGAGGAGGGAGGCGGGCAGGAGCCACTTCCAGGCGAATCCCATCAGCTGGTCCACCCGGACCCGCGGGAAGGTGGCCCGCATCTGGACGAAGACGAGCACGAAGAGGTAGCTCTTGGCCATCATCCAGAACAGGCCCACGACCCAGTCGAAGCTGAGGAACGCCCAGCCCAGGAAGGCGCCCACGACCAGGACGTTGAACAGGACGAACCCGATCAGGAGCGCCTGGAGCGTGGAGATCCGGGAGGACCCGAGCCAGAAGGGAAGCGCCAGGAGCACGGTTCCCAGCACCGGGGCCAGCCCGGCCACGAAGAGGAGGCCCAGCCCCAGGCTCCCCGGGTCGAGCGCGAGATCGACGGGGAACGGCCAGTCGAAGGGGGCGTTCCAGCCGCCGAAGAAGAGGACGGCCGTCATCGCCGAGATGACGAAGACGTTGACGTACTCGGCGAAGAAGAAGAAGCCGAAACGCATCCCGGAGTACTCGGTGGCGAAGCCGGCCACGATCTCCTGGTCGGCCTCGGTCATGTCGAGCGGGGTCCGGTTCGCCTCCGCGATGCCGGCGATGAAGAAGATGATCAACCCCAGGGGCTGTTTCCAGACGTTCCAGTCCAGGAACGACCCGGCCTGCTGCTCCACGATGGAGCCCAGGCTCATGGTTCCGGCCAGGATGATGACGCCCACCACCGAGAGGGTGAGGGGGATCTCGTAGCTGATCGCCTGGGCCGCCGCGCGCAGCGCCCCCAGGAGGCTGTACTTGTTGAAGCTGGCCCAGCCGGCCATCATCAGGCCCACGACGTTGAGGCCGCCGATCGCGAAGAAGTAGAGCAGGCCGATGTTGAAGTCCTGCGCGACCAGGCCGGGCGCGAACGGGATCACGAGGAAGGCCATGATCGTCGCGAGGAAGACCGCGACCGGGGCGATCGTGAAGATGGGGACGTCGACGCCGCGCGGGGTGTAGTCCTCCTTGGCGAGCACCTTGAGCCCGTGGACCACGCTCATCGCCAGCCCGAAGGGCCCCACCCGGTCGGGCCCCACCCGCAGGTTCATCCGGGCGATCACCTTCAGCTCGAGCAGGATGATCAAGAAGGCCGTCGGGATGGTGGCCACGATGACGAGCGTGGCGGCGATGGCGAAGCGGACGAGGTCCGGGTTCGCCGCCAGGAAGTCGAGGAGCGGGGCCACCAGCAGGGCGACGGCGAGCGTGGCGAGGCCGCCCAGCACGAGGAGTGTCGGCAGCGCGACCAGCAGCACCCGCGAGGGCACGGAGAGCCGGTTCCAGTAGGTCGTCACGGCGGTCACCGGCTCGTGGCCCTCACTTGTCCACGCCGCCCATGACCGGGTCGAGCGAGGCCATGATCGCCATCGTGTCCGGGAGGAGGTTGCCGGGCATGAGCAGGCCCATGAGCTGGAGGTGCAGGAAGCTGGGGTCGTGGATCCGCATCCGGAACGGCTGGTCGGTGCCATCGCTGATGACGTAGGTGGAGTACTGCCCGCGGGGCGCCTCGACCGCGCTGAAGGCCCGCCCGGGGCGCGGTCGCAGCAGCCGCGGGAGCCGGGCCGAGACGGGCCCGTCGGGCATCTGGTGGAGGCACTGGTCGATGATCCGGATGCTCTGGCGGACTTCGTCCATCCGGAGCAGGTAGCGGGCGAGCGAATCGCCCTCGCTCCGCGTCGGGACGTCGAAGTCGAGCTCCGGGTAGACGCTGTAGGGGTGGGCCCGGCGGAGGTCGAAGGGGATCCCGGAGGCCCGCAGGTTGGGACCGGTCACGCACATCCGGAAGGCCGTCTCGCGGTCGATCACGCCGAGGCCCCGGGCGCGCCGGACGAAGATCTCGTTCTCGTTCAGGAGGCTCATGCCGGCTTCCAGCTGCGCGCCCGCGCGGCTCATCCAGTCGCCCAGGCGGCTCATGAACTCGTGGTTCAGGTCGCCGTTGACGCCGCCGATCCGGAAGTAGTTGAAGAGGAGCTTCTGGCCGGTGAGGGCGGCCAGCATCTCCATGATCTCGTCGCGCTCGGCGAAGCTCCACAGGATGGGGGTGATCCCGCCCAGGTCCAGGGCAAACCAGCCCATGTAGAGCATGTGGCTCGCCACCCGGTTGAGCTCCGCGGAGAGGACCCGGATGTATTCCGCCCGTCGAGGCACCTCGAGGTCCAGGAGCTTCTCGAAGGAGAGGACCGCCCCCCACTCGTTGAAGAGCGAGCTGATGTACTCGAGGGGGTCCACCTGGCTGATGACCTGGTGGTAGTCGGCGTTCTCGCAGAGCTTCTCGACGCCGCGATGGAGGTAGCCCAGGACCGGGTCCAGGTCGGTGACCTGCTCGCCGTTGATCTTGAGGATCACCCGCAGCACGCCGTGGGTGGACGGATGCTGGGGCCCCATGTTGAGGAGCATCTCGCCGTCCCTGAGGGCGTAGAACTCCTGCTGGCGCTCGGTCCGGGCGAGGGGGATCGCGTCGAAGATCCCGGCGTGCTCAACCGGGATGCTGAGCGCCGGGTCGTCGAGGCTGGGTCGCGTCGGTGTCGACACGTCGCTCTCGCCTACGCCCCGGGCGACGTGCGCCGGAGGGTGGTCTCGTCCGCGTCCTTCGGAGCGCCGGCGCGCTCCATCGGCCGGACCCCGCCGCCCGGCGAGCGCGCGACGTCGTCGGCCAGGTGGAAGTCCTTGCGCAGGGGGAAGCTCACGAAGTCGTCGGGCAGGTAGATGCGGCGGAGGTCGCGGTTCCCCTCGAAGACGAGGCCGAACATGTCGTAGGCCTCGCGCTCCATCCATTCGGCGCCCTTCCAGAGGAAGGTGAGCGAGGGGAGACGCGGCTCCTCGCGGGGGATCCCGTCAACGATGACCCGGAGCCAGTCGGGGGTGACGTCGCTCCAGAGGTGGTAGACGACCTGGAACGTGGTTCCCGTGTCCACGCCGCACAGGTCGGCGAGGTACTCGAAGCGGAGCTCCGGCTCGTCGTGCAGGGTCCGCATCACCTGGGGCAGGTCGCCGGGCCGGATCCGGATCTCGGCCTGGTCCTGGCGCAGGCGGACCGGGCCCTCCATCGAAGTGCCCAGCTTCCGCTCCAGGAGCGTCTTGAGCGCGCGGTCCACGGTCAGATCCCCTCCGGAACGGTGGGGCCGATGTTGCGCTCGGGCCAGTGGCCGCGGCGGTCCCGCACCAGGTGCTGGAGCTTCATCATCCCGTAGATGAGGCCCTCGGGGCGGGGCGGGCAGCCGGGGATGTAGACGTCCACGGGCATGACCCGGTCGATCCCCTGGATCGTGCTGTAGCTCCGCTTGTAGCGGCCTCCGGAGCAGGTGCAGTCGCCCATCGCGACCACCCACTTCGGCTCCGGCATCTCCTCCCAGAGGCGGATCAGCGGATCGGCCATCTTCGTGGTCAGGGTGCCGGCCACGATGAGCACGTCGGCCTGGCGCGGCGAGGCCCGGAACGGGAACATCCCCCAGCGATCGATGTCGTTGCGGCTCGTGGCGGTCGACATCATCTCGATCGCGCAGCAGGCCAGGCCGGAGAGGAGCGGCCAGAGGCTGTTGAGGCGGATGAGGTCCAGGACGTAGTCGGCCTTCGTGGGGATCACGTCGAGGGCGCCCCAGCGGCCGTCGTTGCGGCGCCCCTCCCCGGACGCTTCGTAGCGTTTCAGGGCGAGGGTCGAGGTCTCGTCGAGCGGAACCCCCCCGTAGGCCTCGCCGTCGACGGGCGTCCAGAGCGCGTTCGGGACCACGATCGCCTCGGCGACCGCGTCCCCGGCGTTCGTGGCCGGGACGGGCAGGCGGCTGCCGGGCGCCCCGGGGGGCGGACCGGGGGGCGCCGGGCTCCCCGGGGGCGGACCGCCGGGCGTCGGCCGGGTCAGCGCCACGTGAGCACTCCCTTGCGCCAGGCGTAGGCCAGGCCGAGGAGGAGGATGAGGATGAAGACCGCCATGGAGGTGATCACGCCGGGGATCGGGTCGCGCACGACCAGCGCCCACAGGAAGATGAAGATCACCTCGATGTCGAAGGCGACGAAGAGCAGCGCGTAGATGTAGTACGAGACGCCAAACCGCCCGTGGGTGTCGCCGTACGTCGGGATGCCGCTCTCGTACGGGAGGCCCTTGAGCGGGCTTCCCTTCGTGCGGTGGCTGATCAGCCACGAGGCGCCGATCGTCAGGAAGACGAAGGTGACGCCCGCGAAGGCGAAGCCGACGACGTACCAGATGCCTTCCATCGCACCTCTCTGCGGCCGGCTGACCATCAGGTTTCGTGACTGGTCCGCCGGCCCGGCGGGAAGTTCGGGTGAGACGCGCACGAACGCGGCCCGGGGCCCGGACGTGCCCGGGCATCGTAGCAGGGGACACTTCCCGATGGTGTGCCCCCGTTGCGGGTCGGGTGCTGCGGGGCCGGTACCGCTGCCCGGGCACCTTGGCCGGCGTCCCGGAGCACCGAGGCGGGGCCTTGGGGCGCCGTTCGATGACCGACAAGAGGCGCCGGGCAGTCCGCGCCCACGCGTCGGGGCCACAGCGGCCCGCAGGGAAGCCCGCGCCGGTCCGCTCGGGGGTCGGCGCGCCCTTCCCGCGAGTCGATGTGAGCACCCGAAACGCCCGGGACCGCGTCGGAGCCGGTCGCTCATGGTCGGACCGAGACCGCCCGCACGCCCCGTCGGTGACGAAGCGAGCGCCGGCGCTCATGGGACGGCGCCCGCCCCCGCCGTGCCGCGCTGGGTCGCAACCCCCGCCGTGCGCACCTACGCCCGGCGGGCCGGCATCCGGTACGACAGCCCGCGCAGGGGCGGATCCGCGGCGATCCCGCGCCCGGCCAGCACCGCCCGGAACCCGCCGAGGTGGCGCGGGTCGAGCAGGCGCAGGACCGCGCTCCGGAGCTCGAGGGCCTCGGATGCCCGCGCTGCCCCCGCCTGGCGCCGCTGGACCAGGTCCTCGAGCCCGCAGCCGACGAGCAGCTCGGCCTGCGACGTCTCCCCGAGGAGATCGAAACCGGCATCCGCGAGAGCCGCGCCGAGGGCCGTCGTGTCGACGTGGGCCGTGATGTCCCGCTCCCCGACGTCGCGGTACGGGGCCCCGGGATCGCCCTCGGCGGCGTGCCCGCGGTAGGTCATGAGCGTGCCAGCCCGCCGGCGCGCCCCGTACAGGTCGGCGGCCGGCGCGCCGTAGTCGATCGCGATCACGAGGCCCGCCGCGAGCCTCCGGCCCACCGCACGCGCCCAGGCCTCGACGGCCGGGCGGACCTCGAGCCGCTGGCCCTCGACGAGCGCGATCCCCTCCCGCGCGAGGCGCTCCAGCCGGTTGCGCAGCGCAGGATCCGCGGGCTCTTCCAGCGTCTCGCCGAACGATCCGTCCGCCTCGACGGTCACCCGGACCTCCCGCGCCCAGCCACCCCGCACCTCGAGGAGCTGGACCGGGAGCGCGTCGAGGAACTCGTTGGCAACGACGACGCCGGCGACCGGGTCGTCGTCGAGCTCGGCCGGGTCGACGAGAGGCAGCCGGGCCGCGGCGGCGCGGGCGGCCAGCTCGGCCAGCCGGTGCCGGTTGAGCTCGACCGGCGCGTAGACGAGTGCATCGGCGAGCGGCGAGCCGTCGTCGCGGAGACCGGCGAGGATCGCGAGCGCCAGCGTCCCCGCCCCGGCGCCGTACTCGATGAGCTGGAACCGGGCCGGCCGCCCGACGCGCTCCCAGGCCTCGGCGACCTGCCGGGCCAGCGCCGCCCCGAAGACCGGGTGCAGCTCGGGCGCGGTCAGGAAGTCGCCGCCGCGGGTCGGTCGGGCCGTAGCGGCGGTGTAGTAGCCCCCTTCGGCGTGACCGAGCGCGAGGGCCATGAAGTCGACGAACGGGATCGGGCCCCGACGGGCGATCTCGGCCCGGATCGCCGCCTCCGCCGGGGTGGTCATCGCGCACGCTCCACGAGCAGGCGCAGGCCGGGCCCGACGAGCGTGTGCCCGCCGAGGAGGATCGGGATCGGCGCGGCCACGGCCCCGGCGGTGAGCGACCGCAGCCATGGATCGCCGATGCGTTCCGGCAGCAGCAGGTCCGACGCGAACCGGTCCTCAGTTGGTGGCCAGGCCTCCTCGTCGGCGCCCAGGCGGTGGGCCAGGAGCACGCGCGTGTCGACGACCGCCGCGTCGCCGAGCCGGATCAGGAGCCGGCCGAGTGCGCCGGGCCCCTCCCGATCGAGGAGCAGGCCGAGGAGGGATGTCGGCGGACGGGTGGCTGCCCGGGCCGGCGAGTCGCCACCGCCCTGCGCCAACCGGGACGCTGCCCGAAGCCCGCGCTCCTCGATCAACGCCCGGACCCGGCAGGCCGCGTGACGCTCGAGCGCGACGAGCGTGTCCGACGAGGTCCGCCCCGCAACGGTAAGCTCGGCCCGACGGTCACGGATGACTGACCGAATGGCGTCCAGTCGCGCCGGGAACGGCGATTCCGCCGCGGCCGCTGGGAGCGCGCCACCCGCGAGCACCACGTCGGCGGGCGAATCCAGGTCGAGCCCGAGGTGGCGCCGCCGGCCCACGTCGTCCACGCGGTACCCCGCGACCTCCTCGAGCCAGCGCGGCAGGGCGTTGTCGGCGGGGAGGTCCGGGACGTCACGGAGCACGGCCGCCCCGGCGACGGCGACCGCGTCCGCCGAGTAGCGGTTGTTCGCCAGCGCGCCCGCGAGATCGGACGCGGCCGCAGCGACGAAGGCGCGGTAGTCGGCCGGGCGCGCCAGGGCCATCGCCCCCGATCCCAGGACGACGAGCCCGGGCGTTCCCGCTGCCTCGGCAAGGCGCCGCAGGCGGGCGCCGAACGGCTCGGCCCGCTCCTCCTCGACGAGAGCACCGGATGTCGCGCCCGCCGCCCGGAACCCGGCGAGGTGGCGTGCCGCCAGCTCCCGGCGCGCGGCGTCGAGCGCGGCCGCGAGCGGACCCGCGTCGGCGGGGAGCGGCGGATGGAGAACCAGGACCGTCACGGTGCCCACGCGCGTATTCTCGGGGCATGGCGACACGCCCGCGTTCGGCATCGCGCTCGCGGCGCCTCCGCGCGTACGTGGGCCTCGGTGCCAACCTCGGCGACGCGGCCGGCGCGCTGGCCGCCGGCATCCACGTTCTCGCGGCCCTGCCCGGCGCCCGGCTCGCCGGCGTCTCCCGCCTCTATGTCACGCAGCCGGTGGGCGTCACGGACCAGCCGGACTTCCGCAATGCCGTCGCCGCCCTCGACGTCCCGGCCGGCCCCGACCCGGAGACCGGCGCCCTGGCACTGCTCTTCGCGCTGAAGTCAATCGAGCGCTCCTTCGGCCGCCGGGAGCGCGGTCGCTGGGGCCCGCGCGAGCTCGACCTCGACCTCCTCGTGTTCGGCCGCCACGCGCTCCGGGTCGAGCGCCCGCCGGCCGCCCGCAGCGAGGACCCCGCGAAGCCCGCGGTCCGGTGGCTCCAGGTCCCCCACCCGGGCGCCCGGGCGCGGCTCTTCGTGCTCGCCCCGCTGGCCGACCTCGCCCCCGGGCTCCGGCCGCCGGGCTGGGGCGAGACCGTCGCGTCGGCCCGCACCCGGGCGGAACTGGCGGAGGGTCCGGGCGCGGTCCGCCCGATCGCCCGCTGGGATCGGGTCGCTGGGGCCTGGCGTCCCGGCTGAGATCGCGGCAGCGAGCTCGCGATTCGCGCAGCGGCCGCTCGCCTCGAGCGGATGGCTACAGGCGGACGGCCGGCGGCCGGTCCCGGTCGAACATGTGGACCGTGTCGACGAATCGGACCTGCTTCGTCTGGTAGGCCATCACGAGCGAGTGCGTCCGAGCGCCGCCGCCGAAGAAGCGGACGCCCTCGAGGAGGTCGCCGTTGGTCACGCCGGTCGCGGCGAAGACGACGTTCTCGCCCGAGGCCAGCTCGTCGGTCCGGTAGACGCGCGCGGGGTCGCCGTGGCCCATCGCGGCAGCGCGCTCGCGCTCGGCGTCGGAACGGAAGACCAGGCGCGCCTGGATCTCGCCGCCGAGGCAGCGCAGCGCCGCCGCGGTGATCACGCCTTCCGGGGCGCCGCCGATCCCCATGACGGCGTGGACGCCGGTGCCGGAGACGGCGCACGAGATCGCCGCCGAGAGGTCGCCGTCGCTGATCAGCTTGATCCGGGCACCCGCCGCGCGGACCTCGGCGATGAGCGCCTCGTGGCGCGGCCGGTCCAGGATCACGACCGTGATGTCGCTGACACTGCGGCCCAGGGCCGCCGCGATCCGGCGCAGGTTCTCCGCCGCCGGCGCGGTGATGTCCACCCTGCCCGCCACGACGGGCCCGACGCAGAGCTTCTCCATGTAGCAGTCGGGGGCGTTCAGGAGCCCGCCCCGCTCGGTCGCCGCGAGCACCGTGATCGAGCCCGCCTGGCCGTGGGCGACGAGGTTCGTCCCCTCCAGCGGGTCCACCGCGATGTCGATCTCGGGTGCCTCGCCGACGGCGCCCGACGGATCGCCGACGCGCTCCCCGATGTAGAGCATCGGGGCCTGGTCGCGCTCGCCCTCGCCGATGACGATCCGGGCGTCGATCGGGATCTCGTCGAAGACCCGCCGCATCGCCTCCACGGCGACCCGGTCGGCGTCCATCGTGTCGCCGCGCCCCATCAGGCGCGCCGACGCGATCGCCGCGGCCTCGGTGACGCGGATCAGCTCCAGCGAAAGGAGACGCTCCATGGGTCGGTCCTCCGTGCTCGGTGCGGGACGCGGCCGCCGGCTCAGTGCCGGAAGTGTCGCCGGCCGGTGAAGACCATCGCGAGGTGGTGCCGGTCGGCTACCTCGATCGCCATCTCGTCGCGGCGCGAGCCGCCGGGCTGGATGATCGCGGTCACGCCGGCGATCGCCGCGTGGGCGATCACGTCGGGGAACGGGAAGTAGGCGTCGGACGACATGACCGCCGTCTTGGCCCGGTCGCCGGCCCGGCGGAGGGCGATCTCCACCGCCACCTGGCGGCTCACCTGGCCGCCGCCGATCCCCACGGTCTGGAGGTTGCGGACCAGGACGATCGCGTTCGAGCGCACGTGGGCGGCGGCCCGCCAGGCGAACATCAGGTCGGTCAGCTCGTCGAGGGTCGGGCGCCGCTGCGTGACCACGCGCAGCTGGCCCCGGTCGAGGCCGGTCCCGTCGAGCGTCTCCACGAGGAGGCCGCCGCCGACGCGCTTGAAATCGAGCGCGGCGATCCCGTAGTCCCGGAGGCCGTCCGACGGGTTCGGGGGGACCGCGAGGACCTCCAGCTCGGGCCGCGCCGAGAGGATCCGCAGGGCCTCCTCGGTGTAGCCGGGCGCCACCAGGGCCTCGAAGGTTCCCTCCGCGATCGCCCCCGCGGTCGCCTCATCGACGGTCCGGTTGAGGGCGACCGTGCTCCCGAAGGAGGCCGCCGGATCGGTCTCGAGGGCGTGCCGGAGCGCCCCGTCGAGGGCATCGTCCGAGGCGATCCCGACGGGGTCGGTGTGGCGTACGACCACGGCGGTCGGGGCGGCGAAGTCGGCGGCGATCCGCCATGCGGCGTCGAGGTCGAGGAGGTCGTTGAACGAGGGTTCGCGGCCCTGCAGCCGCCTCGCGTCGGCCAGCGTGCCGTCGCGGTGGGTCGTCTCGCGGTAGAAGGCGGCCCGTTGATGGGGGTTCTCGCCGTGGGCGAGGTCCGCCACCTTCTCCAGGACGACGCTGATGTGGGGCGGGAAGGTCGTCCCGGTCACCTGGTTCAGGTAGGACGCGACCTCGGCGTGATAGGCGGCCACCACGGCGAATGCCTCGGCGGCGAGGCGCTGGCGGAGCTCCGCGGAAACGCTGCCCCGGGCGCGGATCTCGGCCACGACCTGTTCGTACGCGGCGGGGCCGGGAACGGCGGCGACCCCGGCGTGGTTGCGGGCGGCCGCGGAGAGGAGCGCCGTACCGCCCACGTCGATCATCTCGATGGCCTCGTCGAGGGGGACGCGGCGCTCGCCCACCTGCGGGGCGAACGGCTTGACGTTGACGACGACGAGGTCGATGAGCCCGATCGCGTGCTCGGCCAGCTCGGCCAGCTGCTCGGGGCGGTCGCGACGGGCGAGGATCCCGGCGTAGACGGCGGGGTGGAACGTCTTGACCATGCCGCCCAGGAGCGGGGGGACGGTGGTGAGGGCGGTCACCGGGTGGACGTCGATGCCGTCCGCCGCGAGGTGTTCGCGGGTGCCGTCGGTGGCGTAGACCTCGACGCCGAGGGCCACGAGGTCGCGCGCAAGGCCGGCCAGTCCCTGGCGGTCGGCGACCGAGAGGAGGGCTCGCACCCGGCTGGGACCTCCGTATGGGCGCGCCGTGGGGCCTCGCGCGCCGATCTCGCCGCCCCGGGGAGCCGGGCGACGTTCACACTCGGTTCGAGTATAGCGCGCGACCGTGGCATACTCGGCCGACCGATCCGGGGCGCCCACCGGGCGCTCTCCACTCGAGGAGGCTTCGCGACCGTGACGCTCCCGCCCTGGGAATACCTCTTCCTGACGTTCAACGACGTCAACTTTCCCGACCTGTTCAACCCGCTCTGGGTCTTCTCGCTGATCGGGATTCTCGCCACGGTCCTCCTGTACAACCTGCGCTCGCGCCAGCTGCGCCGCCACCAGGTCTACCTCGACATGTACGAGTGGCTGCTCTGGGCGGGCGTCATCTTCTTCTTCCTGCTCCTCACCTACGCCCTCTTCCATTTCGACTTCCTCTTCGTCGTGATCTCGATCCCGGTGGGCGTCGGGATCCTTCTCTGGATCCGCTTCGTGCGCTTCCCGCCTTCCCTTGCTGCCTACGAGACGCAGCTCGCCCGGGCCCGCTACTACTCGAAGCAGAAGTTCGCCCACCCCGAGGCGACGATTCGACCGAAGCGCGCGGCGCGCTCCCCACGCGCGACCCGGTCGCAGCGCCGGCGGCGCTGACGCCGACGGGGCGGCGGAAGAAGGGGCTCGATGGAGATCCGGCGCTTCGGGGTCGGCAACCGGCGCCCCGACGGGCCGCCCGGGACCACGGGCGTCGCGGGCCAGGTGATCCACGCCGACGCCCGCGGGACCGTGTCGGAGCTGGCCTTTGCCCGGCGCGGTTCGATTGAGCCGCACTCCAACCCCAACACGACGTGGTTCGTCGTGATCGAGGGCGGGGGGATGGTCCGGGTCGGCGACGAGCAGGCCCGGGTGGCGGCGGGCGAAGCGGTCCTCTGGCCGGCCGACGTGCCCCACGCCGCCTGGACCGAGCTGTCCGAGATGCGGGCGATCGTCGTTGAGCTCTCCGGCCCGGACGACCTGCACCTGCGCGGGATCCTCGACGGGCGGGCGCTCGCAATCGGCGCGGGGGGTGCCGACGTCGGGTCTGCCGACGACCCGACCGAGAAGGCCGACGGCGAGCTCGCCGCCACTCCCGGCGACGCCGCGCAGGCTGCGGCCGAGGGTGAGCCGCTCTAGGAGCCGGAGGGTCGCGGGCCCGCGCCGGCCAGCACGGCCCCGAGCTGGCCGAGGATCGCGGCGGTGGCGCCCCAGACGATCCGCCCCTCGACACGGTAGGCGCCGTAGCGGAGCGGCCGGCCGCGGGGATCCGGGTCGATGATCAGCGGCTCGACGTCGGGGAGGAACGCCGTCACCCTCGCTTCCAGGATGGCGGCCACCTCCCGGGCGTCCGGCACGAAGACCGGCCGGCGTGCGGCCACCGCCACGATCGGGGTCACGAGGAAGTTGCTGGGCGGGATCCAGAGCGGGTCCAGGCGCCCGACGACCTCCACGCCCGCGGCGTCGGGATCGAGCCCGACCTCCTCCTCAGCCTCGCGGAGGGCCGTGGCCACCGCGTCGGCGTCCCCCGGATCAGCTTTCCCGCCGGGGAGCGAGACCTCGCCGGAGTGGTGGTCGCCGTCGTACTCCACCCGCTCGGTCAGCACGAGGTGGGCCGCCCCGTCGGCGCCGGGGTAGACGAGGACGAGGGCGGCCGCGAGCCGGGCGTTCGGGGGTGCGGCCGGGCGCTCGAACGGGGCGCCGCTGGGCAGCCGCTCCGGGCGCAGCCACGCGGGCGGCGGCGGCAACGGCCGCGGGAGGGCGGCGAACCGGACGCGGACGTCGTCGGGCGTCATCCGGGCATGGTACGGGCGCCGCGCCACGGGGCGCCCGACCTAGTTGAGCCGCTCCCCATCGCCGTCCTTCTTCCTCGGTGGCGTCGTCGGGGGCAGGTCCAGGATCGCCGGGCCGGCCCCGGCGTCGACCGGCGCGCCCGCCCCGGATCGCGCGTCGCGCCGCTCGCCGGCCTCGGCGACCACCGTCGCCCCCTCCTGGGTGAAGACCAGCGTGCCGCCGATCGGGTCGGCGTCCACCCGGATCAGCGCCCCGGGCCGGAACTCGCCGCGGAGGAGCGCCCGCGCCAGCGGGTTCTCCACGAGGCGCTGGATCGTCCGCTTCAACGGCCGCGCCCCGTAGGTCGGGTCCGTGCCCTCCCGGGCGATCACCGCCTTCGCCGCCGCCGTCGCCTCGAGCGCCAGGTCGTGGCCGGCCAGCCGCCGGCCGAGCTCGCCCAGGAGCAGGTCCACGATCCGGGCCAGGTCCTCCTCGGTCAGGGCGTGGAAGACGATGACCTCGTCGACCCGGTTGAGGAACTCCGGCCGGAAGGTCCCCCGCAGCATCGCCAGGACCTCCCGCTTCATCGCCTCGTAGCCCGCGTCGCCGGCAGCCGGCCGGCCCGCGTATGCGGCGATGGCCTGGCTGCCGATGTTGGCGGTCATGATCAGGACGGCATTCTTGAAATCGACCGTCCGGCCCCGGCCGTCGGTCAGGCGACCGTCGTCGAGGACCTGGAGGAGGACGTTGAAGACGTCCGGGTGGGCCTTCTCGATCTCGTCGAAGAGGATCACCTGGTACGGCCGGCGGCGGACCGCCTCGGTCAGCTGTCCGCCCTCGTCGTAGCCGACGTAGCCGGGCGGGGCGCCGATGAGCCGCTGCACGGAGAACCTCTCCGTGTACTCGCTCATGTCGATCCGCACCATGGCGTGCTCGTCGTCGAAGAGGAAGGCGGCGAGGGCCCGGGCGAGCTCCGTCTTGCCGACGCCGGTGGGGCCAAGGAACAAGAACGATCCGATCGGCCGCCGGGGGTCCCCGAGCCCGGCCCGCGACCGCCGGACGGCGTCCGAGACGGCCTCGATGGCCTCGTCCTGGCCGACGATGCGCTCGTGGAGCGCCTCCTCCATCCGGACGAGCCTGGCCATCTCGCCTTCCACGAGCCGGTTGACCGGGATCCCGGTCCAGGCGCCGACGATCTCCGCGATGTCGTCTTCGTCGACCTCCTCCTTGAGCAGGCGCGGGGCGCCGTCCGTCGAGGCGAGCGCCGCCGCCTGGGCCTTCATGCGCTCCCCGAGCTCGACCAGCGTGCCGTACTTGAGCTGGGCGGCGGTGCCGTAGTCGGCCTCGCGCTCGGCCTGCTCGATGCGGAGCTGGGCGGCCTCCAGCTCCTCCTTGGTCTTCCGGAGGCCGCCGATCGCGGCCTTCTCGGTCTCCCAGCGCTGCTTCATGGCGCCGGCCTGCTCGGCGATCTCGCCGAGCTCGGCCTCGAGGGTTTCGAGGCGCGCCTTCGAGGCGTCGTCCTTCTCCTTCTTGAGCGCCTCCCGCTCGATCTCGAGCTGGACCCGCCGCCGCTCCAGCTCATCGAGCTCGATCGGCATCGAATCGATCTCCATGCGCAGGCGGCTGGCGGCCTCGTCGACGAGGTCGATCGCCTTGTCCGGCAGGAAGCGCTCGGTGATGTAGCGGTTCGAGAGGGTCGCCGCGGCGACCAGCGCAGAGTCCGTGATCCGGACCCCGTGGTGGACCTCGTAGCGCTCGCGGAGGCCGCGCAGGATCGAGATCGTCTCCTCCACGGTCGGCTGGTCGACGAGGACCGGCTGGAAGCGCCGCTCCAGGGCGGCGTCCTTCTCGACGTGCTTGCGGTACTCGTCGAGCGTCGTCGCCCCGATCGTGTGGAGCTCGCCCCGCGCGAGCATCGGCTTGAGCAGGCTGCTGGCGTCCATCGCGCCCTCGGCGGCCCCCGCTCCCACCACCGTGTGCAGCTCATCGATGAAGAGCACGACCCGCCCTTCGCTCTCCTTGATCTCCCGCAGGACCGCCTTGAGGCGCTCCTCGAACTCGCCGCGGTACTTCGCCCCGGCGATGAGGGCGCCGAGGTCCAGGGCAACGACCCGCTTCTCCTTGAGCGTCTCGGGGACGTCACCGCGGACGATCCGCTGGGCGAGGCCCTCCACGATCGCCGTCTTGCCGACGCCCGGCTCGCCGATCAGGACCGGGTTGTTCTTCGTGCGCCGGGAGAGGACCTGGATGACCCGCCGGATCTCGTCGTCGCGGCCGACCACCGGGTCGAGCTTCCCGGCACGCGCCTCCTGGGTCAGGTCGCGGCCGTACTTCTCCAGCGCCTGGTAGGTGGTCTCGGGGTTGGGGGAGGTCACCCGCTGGCCGCCGCGGATGCCGGCGAGCGCGCCGAGGAAGGCCTCGCGCCCGGCGCCGTGCCGCTCCAGGAGGGCCTGCCCCTCCCCGCCGACGTCGACGATCCCGAGGAGCAGGTGCTCGGTGGAGACGAACTCGTCGCCCAGGCGCCGCGCCTCCTCGGCGGCGCGCTCCAGCACGCGGCGGGCACGGGAATCGAGCGTGAGCTGGCCGCCCGCCACCTTCGCCCGCCGGGCAAGGAGCGCGGCCAGCTCGCCGCGGAAGGCGGCCAGGTCCACGCCGACGCGGCGGAGGGTCTGGGCCGGGATGCCCTCCTCGTCCTCGGCGAGGGCGGCGAGGAGGTGCTCGGAGTCGAGGACGGGGCTCTGGAGCCGCTCGGCCAGCGCCTGCGCGCCGGCGATCGCCTCCTGGGCTTTCTGGGTGAAGCGCTCGAGGTTCATGGTGCGGTCGTGCTCCGGTGCGGCTGCGGGCTCAGGAGCCCGGGCGAGGATCGGGCTCGTGGATGGCGTCGAGGAAGGGGGTGGCCGCGGCGCGCCCGCGCTCGTCGAGGGCGGGCAGGACCACCCGCACGCGGACGAGCAGGTCGCCGCGGTCGCCGCCCTTGAGGCGCGGCATCCCCTGGCCGGCGAGACGGATGACCCGGCCCGGCTGGGTCCCGGCGGGGATCTTGAGGAGGAGCCGCTTCCCGCCGAGCGTCGCGACCGGCACCTCCGCGCCGAGGAGCGCCTCGCCGAGCGTCACCGGGAGGTCGCGCGTGAGGGTGGCGCCGTCACGCGCGAAGACCGGATGAGGCCGCACGGCGACGACCAGGACCAGGTCGCGGGCGTCGACCCCCGGGCCGCCGCCCTGGCCCCGGAGGCGGATCCGGCTGCCGCTCTCGACGCCGGCGGGGATGGCCACCTCCAGGCGGCGGCCGTCCACCTCGATGAGGCGCGTCCCGCCGGCCGCGGCGTCCTCCAAAGTGACCCTGACCGCGGCCTCGACCGGCGGCAGGGCGACGGGCCGCCGGGGGCCCGCGCGCCGGTGGCCGTCGGCGCTGGACACGCCGCCCGGTCCGGCCGCGCCGGAGGCCGCGCCGGCAAAGAAGGTGCGGAAGAAGTCGGAGAAGCCGCCCGGGTCGCCGGCGAACTCGAAGCGGACGCCGCCCGGGGCGCCGCCTCCCGCGCCGGCCGGCCGGAAGCCCGCGAAAGGGCCGCCCGGCGCGAACGGGTCGCCGGCCGCCCGGCCGCCCATGCGGGCGTACTCCTGCCAGTGGGCGCCGAGCTCGTCGTACTGCTTTCGCTTGGCGGGTTCGGCGAGGACCTCGTTGGCCTCGTTGGCCTCCTTGAAGCGACGCTCGGCCTCGGCATCGCCCGGGTTGCGGTCGGGGTGGTGTTTCCGGGCGAGTGCGCGGAATGCCTTCCGGATCTCCCCGGTCGAGGCCGTGCGCGGCACGCCCAGGATGGCGTAGTAGTCCTTGTAGTCCACGGCGCTCCCCGTGGCCGGAGTACGCTCAGGCGCCCGTCGCGATCGCCGGCGGCTGGTCGACCGGGAAGCCGGGCGGCGGTGCCGGGACCGCGAGCGGGGCGCTCTTCCGCGGGCCGCCGCCGGACCCCGGCGCCTTGACGACGAGCGCCTTCGGCTTCCGCCGGAGCGCGCCGTCGAGGACCTGGTCCATCGAGTCCACGAGGATGAGCTTGATCTGCTTCCGGATCTCCTCGGGGATGTCCCCGAGGTCCTTCTCGTTCTTCTTGGGAAGGATCACGAGGCGGGCGCCCGAGAGATGCGCCGCCAGGATCTTGCTCTTGAGGCCGCCGATGGGGAGGACCCGGCCGCGCAGGGTGATCTCGCCGGTCATCGCCACGTCCTTGCGGACGGGGATGCCGGTGAGCGCGCTCACCATGGCGGTCGCCATCGTGATCCCGGCCGATGGGCCGTCCTTGGGGATCGCCCCCGCCGGGACGTGGATGTGCAGGGTGTTCTTCTCGAAGACCTCGCGCTCGACGCCGAGGCGACTGGCGTTGGAGCGGATCCACGAAAGCGCCGCGCGGGCCGACTCCTTCATCACGTCGCCGAGCTGGCCGGTCAGAATGAAGTCCTCGCGGCCCTCCATCTTCGTGACCTCGACGGCGACGACATCGCCGCCGACCTCGGTCACGACGAGGCCGGTCGCGGCCCCCGTCTGGTCCTCGGCCTCGAGCTCGCCGTACTCGAAGCGCGGCGGGCCGAGGAACTCCACGAGCTTCCGGTTGTCGATGATGGTCTTGCGCTTGCGGCCCTCGACGACGCGTCGGGCGACCTTGCGCATGACGTTGGCGATCTCGCGCTCGAGGTTCCGGACACCGGCCTCGTGAGTGTAGGCCTGGACGAGGGTGACGAAGGCGTCGTCGGTGATCTCGACGTGCTTCTCGGTGAGCCCGTGGTTGTGGAGCTGCTTCGGGACGAGGAAGCGCCGCCCGATCTCGATCTTCTCGAGCCGGGTGTAGCCGGGGAGCTGGATCACCTCCATCCGGTCGCGCAGGGGCGGCGGGATCGGGTCGAGGAGGTTCGCGGTCGTGATGAAGAGCACCTTCGTGAGGTCGAAGGGCACCTCCAGGTAGTTGTCCTGGAAGGTGTTGTTCTGCTCCGGGTCGAGGACCTCGAGGAGGGCCGACGACGGATCGCCCCGGAAGTCCATCCCCAGCTTGTCGACCTCGTCGAGCATGAAGACGGGGTTGTTGGTGCCGGCCGTCTTGATGCTCTGGATGACGCGGCCCGGGAGCGCCCCGATGTAGGTCCGGCGGTGGCCCCGGATCTCGGCCTCGTCGTGGATGCCGCCGAGGCTCATCCGCACGAACTTGCGGCCCATCGCCCGCGCGATGCTCTTGCCGAGCGAGGTCTTGCCCACGCCCGGCGGGCCCACGAAGCAGAGGATCGGGCTGCGGATCGTGTCGGCAAGGGCTCGGACCGCGAGGTACTCGAGGATCCGTTCCTTGACCTTCTCGAGTCCGTAGTGGTCGAGGTCGAGGATCTTCGCCGCCTCCCTGATGTCCAGGTTGTCGGTGGTGGACGCCGTCCACGGGAGGCTGACCAGCCAGTCGACGTAGGTCCGGATCACGCCCACCTCGGGAGAGGCGGAGGGGATCCGGCTCATCCGATCGACCTCCTTGAGGGCGCGGGCGCACACATCCTCGGGCATCCCCGAGGACTCGACCTTCTCGCGCAGCTCGTGGATCTCGGCCTGCTGGGGGTCGTCCTCGCCCAGCTCACGCTGGATCGCCTTCAGCTGCTCGCGGAGGATGTACTCCCGCTGGGTCTTGTCCATCTCGGACTTGACCTCGCTCTGGATCTTCCCCTTGAGCTCGAGGATCTCGACCTGGCGGGCGAGGAAGACCGAGCAGAGCTTGAGGCGCTCGACGACGTCGATCGTCTCGAGGAGCTCCTGGCGCTGCACCGTCGTCATGTCCGGGCTGTAGGCGACCATGTCGGCCAGGAGGCCGGGCTCGGTGATGTTCCGGGCGGCCACGGCGGCCTCGGGCGGGACGGGCGCCCCGGATTGGACGTACTGCTCGATCTGGCCCTGGACCGTCTTCATGAGGGCCTCGATCTCGACGCCGGTCGGGGCGACGTCGGGAAGCTCCTCGACGCGGGCCAGGAGGTACGGGCTCGTCGCCGCGAAGCCGTGGAGCCGGAGGCGTCCCTGTCCCTGGACGATGGCCCGCACCGTCCCGTCCTGGAGCTGGACGACCTGGGCGATCTTGGCCAGGGTGCCGACCTCGTAGAGCTCGGCCGCGTCCGTGATCTCCTCCTGCTCGGCGCGGCGCTGCGTGACGAGCGCGATCAGGCTCGCGTTCGCGACGGCGGCGTTGAGCGCGTTGACGCTCTTCTCGCGGCCGACCTGGAGCGGAACGATCATCTCGGGGAAGATCACGGTCTCGCGCAGGGCCACGAGCGGCAGCTCGAGGACCGGCGCGGGCGATCGGCGGCCGGTGGCCTTCGACTTCGGCATCTGGTTCTCCTGGGCCTCGGGCCCTGCGGGCCTCCGGATCCTTGCGGCGGTCCGCTGGGTCCGCCTGGTGGTGGGGTTCATGGTTCGCCGGCGGGTCGCCGGTCGGTCGGGATCAGGTGCCATGGCGGCCCCCTCCCTCGGTCGTCGGGGCGCCGTCCTCGCGGCCGGCACCCGTTCCTTCGTCGTAGAGCGCCTCGAGGATGCGGACGCCGAGGCGCTCCTCCAGCTCGAAGAGGATGCGGATTCCGGCGAGGTTCGCCCCGCGCTGCTGGGTCAGGTGCCGGATCCACAGGATCCGGCGGATGTCCTCGTCAGAGTAGAGGCGGATGTTCGTCGGCGTGCGCGCGGGCTCGATCAGGCCCTCTTCCTCGTAGATCCGGAGCGTCCGCGGGTGGACCGCGACGATCCGGGCGGCGACGGAGATGACGTAGACGGGGCGGGTTGGATCCCGATCGAGCCGAACACGGAACACGCGCGCGCCGTCAGCCGGCCGTGCCGGCCCCGACAAGCTCACGCTCGGGCTGCGCTTCGCCAGTCGCCGTGATCCGGATCTGCTTCGGCTTGACCTCCTCCGCCCTGGGGAAGCGCAGCGTGAGGATGCCGCGCTCACAGGTGGCGCTGGCCCGGTCGCCCACGAGCCCCGCGGGGAGCTCCAGCGTTCGGCTGAAGCTGGAACGGCGGATCTCGTTGAGGATCCACGACTCGTCCTCGCGGCGGGCTTCCTCCTTCATCTCCGCGGAGATGGTGAGGGTGCTGCCGGAAAGCGTGATCTCCACATCCTCGGGCTTCCAGCCTGGGAGGCTGGCCGTCACGACCAGCTCGTCCGGGTTCGTCGTGACGTCGAGCGCCGGCTCGGCGCCGATCGCGACCCAGCGCCGGGCGCGCGGGTGGAACACATCGTCGTCGAAGAGCCGGTCCACGGCCCGGCGGAGGGTGAACAGCTCGTCGAAGGGGTTGACCCTCCGGATGATCGTCATGGCGTCTGCACCTCCGGGTGCGCTGATTCGATCTGCCGGGGCACCGCCCCGTCGGGTGGCCCGGAGAGGCAACGGTGCCACCTTTCCGGACAGGACCGGATGGTAGAACCATGACAATGATGTTGTCAAGAGTCCGGACACCGTTTCAGTCCCGGCCTCACGTCCGCCTGGGCGCCGGCCGCGCCCGCGCCCGGACAGGACGGGACCGGACGGCGCGGGCCGGACATGACGGCGCGATCAGACGGGACGGCGTCAGCCGCGGGACGGCGTCAGCCGCCGGACGGCCGCCGAACGGCCGCGAGAGGACTGCTGGACGACTACGGGGCCACTACCCCGATGAGCGCCTCGTGGAGGGCCGGCTCGCATTCCGGGCGCCCCGTCGCGATCACCTTGTCGCCGGCCCGGAGCACGGTGTCGCCGCGGATCGCCTGGGCCACGTCGTCGCGGACGATCGCCACGATGGCGCAGCCGTCCGGCAGCTCGATCTCGAGGGGGTTCCGGCCGACCGCCGGGGAGGCGACGTCCAGGTGTGCCTCGAGGAGCTCGAAATCGCCCGACAGCCCGGCCAGGTGCATCAACTCGTGGACGGGGATGTCCTGCTCGATCGAGCCGAGGATCATCCGGGTCGGCGAGATGAGCTCGTCCACGCCGAGGTGCTTGAAGAGTGGCTCGTTCTTCGGGTTGTTGACGCGGGCGATCGTCTTGCGCACCGCGAAGTGGTGCTTCGCCATCTGGCAGATCACGAGGTTGTCCTCGTCGTCGCCGGTGACCGCCGCCACGACGTCGGCGCGGTTGGCGCCCGCCTCGGCAAGGGCGCTTCCCTCGCAGCCGTCCTTGGCCACGACGATCGAGCCGATCTCGTCGGCGATCTGGTCGGCCCGGCCGCGGTCCTTCTCCATGAGGACGACCTCGTGACCCGACTCACTCAGCTCCTTGGTCAGGTAGTAGCCGACCTTCCCGCCACCCACGACCAGCACGAACATGACTCAGCCCTCCCGGGTGGCCGGCGCCGCCGTGGCGGGCAGGGCGCCGTGATCGTGATGAGTGGCCTCGCGGACCGACGACTCGCCACCGACCGGTTCGCCGAGGGCCGCGAGGATGGTGTCGGCCATCATCGTGGTCCGGCAGATCGTCCCGATCCCGAGCTCGGCGTAGGCCTCCGCTCGCATGGGATCGTTCACCTTGGCATAAACGCGGTGGACCCCGAGCGCCTCGACGGCGAGCTGGGCCGCCATGACGTTGCGGTTGTCGCCCTCGGTCAGGGCCAGGAAGAGATCCGCGCCCTCGGCGCCGACGCGGCGCAGCGTGTCCTCGTCCGTCCCGTCGCCGCGGACGGCATTGCCCCGGAAGGTCGCCGGCAGGCGATCGAAGGATCGGGTGGCGAGATCGACGACCGTGACCTCGTGGCCCGTGGTATCCAGCGCCTGCGCCATCGTGGCGCCGACGCGACCGCAGCCGACGATGACGGCTCTCATGTTCGCTGCTCCTCGGGCATCGCCTCGCGCGCGACCCAGACGGCGCACGGCGCGTTCTTCAGGACGTAGGGGACGGCGCGGCCGATGGCGAAGTCGCCGCCGAACCGCTTTCGATAGGGGAGACCGAGCACCAGGAGGTCGGCGTTCCGCTCCACCGCCTCATCGACGAGGGCGGCACCGACGTCGCGTGCCTGGACCAGGACCGCTTCCAACGGATACTTGGCGTGCTCGGCCTGGGTCTCGGCGATGTCGAGGACGCGCTGGGCCTCCTCGCTGCGCTCGGCGACGCTCGCGTCCAGGGGCAGGGTCCAGTCGATCTCGACGACGTGGACCGCGACCACCTCGGCGTGGGCGGGCTTCGCCAGCTCGAGGACGAGGCGGAGGATCCGCGGGTCGGAGGGTCCGCCGTTCAGGGCGACGACGGCACGGGCAAAGGCGGGAACGGGCTTCTCGGCCACCGAACGCGATGGTCCTCCGGTTCAGGGTGCGCCGCGCCACCTCAGCGTCCGGCGGGCGGGCCCAGCCTCACACGATAGCACCGCCGCACTCGCCCGGCTGGGGATCTGCCCGGCCGGGGATCAGCGGTTCTCGGCGTCCGTCCCATCGCGCCGTCGGAACGCATCGGGCTCCTCGCGCCGGTAGGGGACGCTCGTGACGACCGTGTCGGGCCGCCCCAGCAGCGCCCGCCGCAGCTCCGCCGTGGACTGGTTGTAGAGGAGCCGCTCCCACCAGTGTCGCGGCACGAACTCGGGGATCACGACGAACGTCACCGGCATCTCCTTGTCGGGCGGCCAGGTGAGGTCGAGGACCTCGAGGTAGGCGAGGAGCGGGCCGGTCAGGGCGCGATACGGGCTCTCCACGACGATGAGGTCCACGCCGGGCACCTGTCGCTCCCACGCGGCCCGGACCTCCTCCGCGTAGACGGGGTCGTCGGACACGAGGACGGCCCGGACGTCGCTCGAGACGGAGCGCCCGACGTTGACGGCCTGGATGACGGCGCGGTTGATCCCGCTCACTGGAACCACGACCCGCTCGTGGCGGTGCGGCTCGGGGGCGACCTGGTCGGGTCGCAGCGCGACCTGCGCCCGCGACGCGGCGTACTGGCGGTGGACGAACGTGAAGACGAGGATCTGGATCGGGATCAGGGCGATCACGAGCCACGCGCCGTCGACGAACTTGATGCTCGTCACGACAGCCAGCACCACGAGCGTGAGGATGGCGCCTGCGGCGTTGACCCCGGCCCGCCACCACCAGCCCGGCTCCCGGACCGTGAACCAGTGCCGCACCATCCCGGCCTGGGAGAGCGTGAAGGTTACGAAGACCCCGACCGAGTAGAGCGGGATCAGGGCGTGCGTGTCGCCACCGAAGATGATCAGGATGAGCCCCGCGACGGACGCGAGGGCGATGATCCCCCACGAGAAGGCCAGGCGGTCGCCGCGAAACGCGAACTGCCGTGGCATGTATTCATCTCGGGCCAGGATGGCCGAAAGCCGCGGAAAGGCATTGAAGCTTGTGTTCACGGCGAGGAAGAGGATGAGGGCGGTCGCCGCCTGGAAGGCGACGAACGGGATCGTCCCGTCGCCGAACACCGCGGCCGCAACCATCGCGATGACGGTCGGCCCCCCCTGTTCGGTCGGCCGGATCCCGAACCCGTCGGCGACGATCGTGATCCCGATGAACAGGACGCCGAGGAGGATCGCCATCGTGGTCATCGTGTTCGCCGCGTTCTTGGCCTCCGGTGGCTTGAAGGCGGGGACGCCGTTGGCGATGGCCTCCACGCCGGTCAGGGCCACCGACCCGGCGGCGAATGCCCGGAGGATGAGGATGATCCCCAGCGGCTCCGTGCCGAGCGGGAGGAGCTGGTCCGTCGGAGGGGCCGTCACGGCGCCCTGGCCGGTCGCGATCCGGGCGATTCCGAGGCCGATCACGAGCAGGGTGAGTCCCACGAAGAGGTACGTGGGGCTGGCGAAGAAGAGCCCGGCCTCGCGGAGGCCGCGCAGGTTCGCGATGGTGATCAGGGCGATCGCCCCGAGCGCGATCTCGACGCGGATGTCGTAGAGCTCCGGGACGACCGAATAGACCTGCGAGACGGCCGACGCGGTGGAGACCGCGACGGTCATGACATAGTCGATGAGCAGCGCGGCGGCGGCCACGAGCCCGGCCAGGTGGGAGATGTTCTCCCGGGCAACGACGTAGGCGCCTCCCCCCGACGGGTAGGCGCGGCAGACCTGCCGGTAGGAGACCGAGACGACCGCCAGGAGCGCGACGATCGCCAGCGACATCTGGATGGAGACCAGGAGCGCCCCGGCCCCGGCGACGACGAAGACGCGCAGGATCTCCTCGGTGGCGTAGGCGGACGAGCTGATCGCATCGGAGCTGAAGATCGGGAGAGCGAGCTTCTTGGGAAGGCGCTCGAAGGCCTCCTCCTCGTTGGAGAGCCGCCGCCCGAAGAGGAGGCGGCGAATCGTTTCCGAGGGCCTCCGCGACGCCGCCGGTGCCAGCGACGCGGCCGCCTTCGCGGTGAGCATCCCGGGGCCGGTGTACCGGAAGTACGGCGAGTGGGGTCGCTCCACCCGCACGCGGCGGTCCGCAACCTTCCGACCCTGGAGGGGACGTCGGCCGCCGATCATGGCGTGGCCGCGGGGTCGTCCGGGGCCTTGGCGGCCGAGCCGCCCCGACCGTGGCGGTACGGGACGTCGAGGATCACGGTGCGCTCTCGGCCGACCAGCACGGCCCGGAGCCGGCGGGCCGTCTGGTTGTAGAGGAAGCGATCCGACCAACGGCGCCCGACGTATTCGGGCAGGACGACGACCGTGGTGGGTGCCTCCTTCTCGGGCGACCAGGTGTGGTCGAGGACGTCGAGATAGGCCACGAAAGGACCGACGAGGGCCCGGTACGGCGACTCCACGACAACGAACGGGACGTCCGGGAGCTGGCGGATCCAGCGCTCGCGCAGCTCCTCGCCCGCGTCGGGATCGTCGGTGACATAGACCGCGCGGATGTCGCTTCCGATTGTTCGACCGACGTTGACCGCCTGGATCACGGCCCGGTTTATCCCGTTGACCGGCACGACCACCCGTTGGGTGCGATGCGGCCGCGGGACCACCGCTTCGGGCGCGACGAAGAGCTCGGCCTCCTGGCCGCGGTACTGGGCGCGCACCCACTCCATCAGGCCGACGAGGATGGGGACGGTGATGAGGACGATCCAGGCCCCGTTGGGGATCTTCGACCCCGCGCTGATGACGAAGACGAGCCCGGTGACGACCGCCCCCACGAGGTTGAGGCCGAGCTTCCACCGCCAGCCGCCGCCGCGTTCGTCGTACCAATGGCGGACCATCCCGGCCTGGGAGATGGAGAACGAGAGGAAGATCCCGATCGAGTACAGGGGGATCAGGGCGGGGACCGACGCGTCGTTGAGCCAGATGAGCAGGCACGCAGAGGCTGTGAGGATGCCGATTCCCCAGCTGAATGCCAGACGGTCGCCGACGATCGCGAACTGGCGGGGCATGAACCCGTCCACGGCCAGGATCCGGGCGAGGCGTGGCGCGCCGTTGAAGCCGGTGTTCGCCGCCAGGACGAGGATGAGCGTCGTCGCGACCTGGAAGAGGACGTAGACCAGCCCGTCCCCGAAGACCTGCTGCGAGACCTGGGCGATGAGGGTGACCTCCTCGTTCGGGTCCGGCACGATGCCGAACGCGAAGGCGAGGATGGACACGCCGACGAAGATCGTCCCGAGCAGGAGCCCCATCGCGGTCATGGTGTTCGCGGCGTTCCGCGCCTCCGGCGGCTTGAACGCGGGGACGCCGTTCGTGATCGCCTCCGTCCCGCTGAGGGCCACGGATCCGAAGGCGAACGCCCGGACGATGAGGATCACCGACAGGACCTCGAAGCCGCCTTCGGGCGGCACCACGGTCGGCGTCGGGAACGTCGCGGACGGGTCGCCGGCGACGACCCGGGCCAGGCCGATCCCGATCAGGGCCAGGGCGCCCACCACGTACGCATACGTCGGGATCGCGAAGATGTTCCCGGACTCGCGCAGGCCGCGCAGGTTCGCCACCGCGAGGAGGACCGTGGCCGCGATCGCGAGCTCTGCCCGGTACGGCAGGAGCTCCGGGACGACGGAGGTGGTCGCTGCAATGCCCGCCGCGATGGAAACCGCGACCGTCATCACGTAGTCGAAGAGGAGCGCCGCGGCCGCGAGCAGCGCGACCCGCACGCCCAGGTTCGCCCGGGCCACCGCGTAGGCACCGCCGCCCGACGGGTAGGCGTGGCACACCTGCCGGTAGGACGTCGTGACGATGACCAGCAGGACCGCGATCGAGAGGGCCACGGGCACCGACCAGACGACCGCCGCGGCCCCGCCGAGGACGAGGATCCGGAGGATCTCCTCGGAGGCGTACGCCGACGAGCTGATCGCATCCGAGCTGAAGACGGCGAGGGCCTTCGGCTTGGACAGCCGTTCCCCGATCTCCTCCTCCGACGCCAGGGGGCGACCGATCGCGACCGCCTTGACGCGTGCCCAGGCCCGCCCGATGCCCGTCTTCGGGACGTTGGCGGCGCGCTTCGCGGTGAGCTGGCCCGGCCCGGTGTACCGGAAGTAGGCGCTGTGCGGTCGTTCGATGCGGACGCGCCGGTCGCCGACCTTGCGCCCGCTGAGCGGCCGGCGGCCTCCGATCACGCTACCGGCCGTCTGCCAGGCGATCGGCCAGCCAGCGGGGCAGACCCGCGGCCCCGATGTCCGCCTGGGTCGTCGCGATCGGGTAGGCGACGCGATGCCAGGTGGCCCGGCGCGCCTCCGTGTCCATGACGAGGAAGCTTGCCCGCGGGTCGCCGTCGCGCGGCTGGCCGACGCTGCCGGGATTGAGGAGGACCCGTCGGGCGTCGAGCGCGAGCTCCGAGCCGTCCGATGGCCGCAGGAGCTCCACGTGACCGTCGTCGTCCGCGCGCCATGCGGCGGGGACGTGCGTGTGCCCATGGAGGCAGCAGGGCGTCGCGAAGGCGGCCAGGCTCGCCCCCGCGTCGGGCGTGGTCATGATGTACTCCCAGGTCGGGTCGCGGGGGCTCCCGTGGACCAGGGTCATCTCGCCGAGCTCCGCCCGCTCCGGGAGGCCGGCCAGCCACGCTCGCGTCTCGGGGGAGATCCGCCGCGCCGTCCACTCCACCGCCCGGCGGGCGGCCGAGTTGAACCACTCCACGTCCAGGAAGCCGAGCGCGGCCACGTCGTGGTTGCCGCGGACGCCCGTCGCGCCGGCCTCGCGCAAGCGCGCCACGACCTCGTCGGGATGGGGCCCGTACCCGACCACGTCGCCCAGCTGCCAGACGGCGTCGACCTCGCCGAGTGCGGCGAGCACCGCGTCGAGCGCCGGGAGGTTCGCATGGATGTCCGAGAGGATCGCGACACGCATCGCCGCGGAGCGTAGCGCGGCGCGGCCCGGCGCGTGCGCGCCCGGTCACCAGGGGCGGCGCTTCCGCTCGGCCGGCGGGCGCGGCCAGCCACCGCCTGTCCGGCCTTCCTTGCGGATCGCCACCAGGACGTGATCCTCGAGGCCGGCCAGTGGCGCCGGCAGGGGCGCGGGAAACGGGACGATCTCCACGCTGCCGCCGCCGAGCGCGGCGATCGCCGGCAGCGCGCGGGCCCGCTCGTCGCCGAGGCCGGCGCGCTTCCAGGCAAGCAGGAGGCCCCCGGGCACGAGGAGGGGGAAGGCGAGCTCCACGAGATCGGGCAGCGGCGCGACCGCCCGGACCGTGACCGCCGGCCATCGCTCGCGCTCACGGCGGTCTGCCGCCAGCGCCTCGGCGCGGACCGCCGCCACCGCCACCCGCTCGGCGACGCCCGCGGCGGTCGCCGCGACCCGCAGGAAGGCGGCCTTCTTGGCGATCGAGTCGACGAGGAGGGCTGCATCGGCCGGCAGGGCAAGGGCGAGAAGGAGGCCGGGGTAGCCGCCCCCGGAGCCGAGGTCCAGGAAGCGGCGCACGCCGGCCTGCCGGAGCAGCGGGACCGCCGCCAGGCTGTCGAGGAGGTGGCCGGTCACCGCGGCGTCCGGGTCGCGGATCGCGGTCAGGTTGACGGCCGCCGTCCACGCCAGGAGCAGGCGCAGGTGGCCCAGGATCCCGTCGCGGGCCCCCGGCGGCAGGTCACCGAGGCCGAGGGCCACGCACCCTGCGTCGAAGCGCGCGCTCGTCGTCGGCGGAAGGGGTGGGCAGAGAGAAGGGTCGGCCGGGAGCGGTGCGCGGTCGCGCAAGGGGCCCTCCGTCGCGTCGTGCGGGCCCCGTGCGTATGGACCGCGCCGCTCCCGGCCGGTGATCGGTTCGCACCGCCGGAACCTGGGAGGACGGTCTCACGGCGCTCGCCCGGTTGGCGGCCCGGGTCTCCCCGCGCCCCTCGCGACCGCCGTCCCCCGTCATCGGGTCCGCTGTCGATGCGGAACGTGATCGTTCGGCCGCCGACACCGGCCGTCAACGGGGTTATCCACCGGGTTATCCACGATCTGCCGCACGGATGCGGCCGCCTGTGGACAACGAGGCATCCGACGTCGCGCCGCGCTGCTCCGATCGTCAGGCGGCGTCGATCCCCCGCGATTGGGACGGCCGCGGGGGGCCGTCGGCCCGCTGCGGCGCCCGCGATGGCGCGCCGCCCCGGCCCCCGACACGGTCCCCCGCCCGAAGGGCCCGCAGGATGGCCCGCTCCTCCAGCTCGACCTCCTCCGCGTCGGCCGCCGCCCCGATCGCCGCTGCGAGAGCGGCGCGCGGGACGTCCGCGGCGGCCGGCAGGCCGACGACGAACGACGAGCCGCTGCCCGGGACGGACGCGACGACGACGTCGCCGCCCATCGCCCGCGCCAGGTCCCGGCTGATGGGCAGCCCCAGCCCCGTCCCGGACACGTGCTCGTGGCCGTCGAGGCGGGCGAACGGCCGGAAGACCCGCTCCAAATCGGCGCGCTCGATCCCCTGGCCCTCGTCCCGCACGACGAGGAGCGCCGCCGGCCCGTCGACCCGGGCGCCCAGCTCGACGAGCCCGCCCAGCGGCGAGAACTTGCAGGCGTTGGCGACCAGGTTCGTGACAATCTGCTCGACGCGGCGCCGGTCGGCCCGCGCCGTCCGGATCCGCGGCGGGAGGTCGGTCACGAGGCGGATGCCGCGCCCGGCGGCAAGCGGCGCGAGCGGCGCGAGGGCACGCTCGCAGATCTCGGCCAGCGAGCACGTCTCGATCTCGAGGCGCAGGCTCCCCGCCTCGATCCGGCTCAGCTCGAGGAGGTCGCCGACGAGGGCCGCCATCCGCTCCACGATGCCGCGGCCGCGCTCGACGAACTCCCGCCCGATCCCCGGATCATCCACCGCGCCGCCCGCCAGGAGGTCCAGGTACCCGCCGAGGCCGGCGAGCGGCGTCCGGAGCTCGTGGGCGACCATCGAGACAAACCGCTCGCGCTCGCGCTCCCGGGCCCGCAACTGGGTGCCCTCGGCCTCGTCGGCGGCACGCCCGGTCGCGGCCGCGAGGGCGGCGAGCAGGTGCCGGAGCGTCGATGCGGGGAGGCGCGCGGCGACGGCGGCCCCGTCGTCCGGGCCGGCCAGCTCCAGGCCGAGCTGGATCTCGGCGCCGGGAACATCGAGGCGGAGGAAGCGGTCGACCGGCACGCCACTCGAGGCCCCGGGGGCGGCTCCGCCGGCAAGGCCCCGCCGGGTGCGCACGATCGTGACCTCGGCCGGGGCTGCCGCGGCGCGCACGGCGGCCGGACGGGGAGCGCGCGCGTCGAGCCACGCGGCGAGCTCCCGCGCGTCGCCGGTCTCCTCCCCGGCGGCCGCGCCCACGAGGACGCGCCGGGACGGGCGGTCCGTCACGATGGCCGCGCGCCGTGCCCCGACGACCCGCGCGACGAGGGCCAGGATCTCGGCGACCTGCGTCGCCGCGTCCCCGGGGCCGGCGAGCACGTCGAGGACGCGGGCGAGAAGGGCCCGCTCCTCGTGGACCGAGAGGTCTTCCGATCGCCGGAAGGCGCGCCGCCGTTCCGCGAACGGGGATGGGGCGGGGATGGCCGGCAGCGTCGGGCGCCCGGGATGGTGCTCCATGCACGCCGGAGGGTGCGCGCGGGCACCGCCCGGGGGCCATCCCCCGAGCGTCGCGCGCGGGCGGCCGGAAGTACCGCGGGTGGGGAAGTACCGCCGGTCAGGGGCGCGGCGTGCTCCGCACCGGCCGGCCGAGCGTCCGGCGGACGACGTCGAGCACCTCGTCGACGTACTTGTCGGCCTCGCCGCGCTCGGCGGCCGTCCGGACGCAGCCCTGCACGTGGTCCTCCAGGACCATGATGGAAACCGCGTCGATCGCGGCCCGGAGAGCGGACGTCTGCTGGAGGATGTCCACGCAGTACTCCTCGCGCTCGATCATCCGTCCGATCCCCCGCACCTGGCCCTCGATCCGGCTCAGGCGGCGGAGGAGCTGGGCGCGGTCGCGGGTGTAGCTGTGGCGGAACGTCGTATCCTCGTCGCCGGCGCCGGCCGCGGGCTCGCCGGGGCGCCCTGGGCGCTGGTCGCCCGTCGTCATCGTCGTCATTCTCCGGAGCGGCTCTCGCACTCCGATGATACTCCCCATGGGTATCGCGCGGGGCGCCGCCCGGCGTGGCCCCGACCCGCCACCAGACCGGCTAGACTTGGCCCGATGGACCTCCCGGCGCACCATCCCGCGCGGCTCGCCCGTGGCGACGCGGGCACGAGGCGCGCCCCCCCGGAGCGCGCAGCCCGGTGACGGACGCCCGTCCCCGGTCCGTGTTCGCCCACGCGAGCGAGGCCGAGCTGGCGCGGATCCTCGACTTCTACGAGGTGGCCTGGGAGTACGAGCCGCGGACATTCCCGATCCTCTACGACCGGGAGGGGGCGGTCCTCGAGAGTTTCAGCCCCGACTTCTACCTGCCGGAGCTGGACCTCTACGTCGAGATCACGACGCTCAAGCAGCGCCTGGTCCGCAAGAAGAACCGCAAGCTGCGCCGCCTGCGCGACCTCTATCCCGGCCTCCGGATCAAGCTCCTGTACGCGCGCGACTTCCGGGCGCTGCTCCTGAAGTACGGCCGGATCAGCCTCGCCGACGCCCTGAGCGGCGCCGAGGGGCAGGCCACGCCGCCCCGTCGCGACATGGTCGCCGCCGGGTCGCGGGCGCGCCGGCCCGCCACGTCCGCCGACGACCCGCGGCCGTCCGCGTCCGCCCACGACCCGCGGCGAAGCGTCGACGGCGACGACCCGCCGTTCGCGGCGCTGGCCCGGTCGCGCCGCTCGCGCCGCTCGCGCCGGACGCGCGCCCAGGCTCGAGCCCGCGCGGCCGCGCGGCCCACCAGCGCACCGCTCACGGAGATGAACGCATGAACGGGACCCCGGACCTGGTCGCCGACGTCGCCGAGGTCCTCCTCTCCGAGGAGCAGATCCAGGCCAAGGTGTCCGAGCTCGGGGCCCGGATCTCGACCGACTTCGCGGGGCGCGAGCTGACCCTCGTCAGCGTCCTGAAGGGCTCGCTGCCGTTCATGGCCGACCTCATGCGGGCGATCACCATCCCCGTCCAGATCGACCTCATGGAGGTCTCGTCCTACGGGGGGACGGCCACCGAGTCGTCCGGCCTCGTGCGGATTCTCAAGGACCTGTCGTCGTCGATCGACGGCCGCGACGTGCTCATCGTCGAGGACATCATCGACACCGGCCTCACCCTCAACTACCTGGTTCGCTACCTGCGCGGCAAGAACCCTTCGTCGCTCCGCATCTGCACCCTGCTCGACAAGCCCGCCCGGCGCCTCGTGGAGATTCCCATCGACTACCGCGGATTCGAGATCCCCGACCGCTTCGTGATCGGCTACGGGCTGGACTACGGCGAGCGCTATCGGAACCTTCGCTTCGTGGGCGTCCTCCGCCCCGAGGTCTACGCGGGCCCCGAATGACGCTCCACCGCCGCCCGCTCGGTCGCGGACGCCTGGTCGCCGCGGTCAGCGCCATCCTGATGCTCGTCGGCTGCGTCCTCCCCTGGTTCCGTGCGGGCGGCGGCGACGGCATCCCGCCGATCGAGGGCAACGCCTTCGAAGGAGCGGGGATCCTCGTCTTCCTGGCCGCGCTCGCCACCCTGGCCCTCGTCGCGCTGCCCTACGCGGCCGGCGACCGGCCGGTGGCGATCGACCGCTGGTGGGCCTACGCGGCCGTGGCGGCCGTGGCGGCCGTGGCCCTCGTCCTGCGCGTCGCCGGCATCGCCGCCGAAGCCGGCGGTCTCGCCACGATGCTGCCCGACCGCGCGCCCGGGCTCTGGCTCGCCGCGGCCGGCGTCGTGGGCCTCCTCTTCGCAACAGCCGAGATCTACGGCGAGCGCCGAGAGTAGGCGGGACGGGGGCGTCAGGGCGCGGCGGAAGGATCGCGCACGGCGGGCGCCCCCGGCGGCGACGGCGCGACTGACGCCTCGGGGCCGGTCCACGGGCCCCGCAGCTCGATTGCGAGCCAGGCCACGTCGGAGCCGGACGGCCCGGCGCCCGGGATCTGGACGCGGAAGACGTAGGTGCCTGCAGGCCACGCGGCCTTCGCCGGACGGATCCCGCGACGCGACACGCGCTGGGCCGGCGGTCCGTAGAGGACGCCGTGATCGGCGGCGGTTCCCCCCGAAACCACGACGGGCTCGATCTCCGTCATCTCCCGGATCTTCCCGGAGCCAACCCCGGGCACTGCGGGCACCGCGGGCAGCAGCCGCCAGGCGCGCACCCGGAACGGCAGGTCACCGGATGCGCCGCCGCCCGCCCCGTCCGCGTTCCCGGTCGGGGCACAGAAGCCGATGCGCGGCACGGCTTCCGCGTAGGCGTGGGTGCGGGCGATCGCCGGGTCCGCGGGGCCCACCGCGGGCGCGAGGTCGAGGCGCGTCCAGGAGCGGGACACCGTGGGCCCGTCGACCTGGTCCACGACCGCCAGCCAGCTGCCTCCGGACAGGCAGGCAACCCGGGCGCCGACGTCCGTCCAGGCGCTGGGAGCGGGCGCCGGGGCGAGTGTCGGCGACGCGACCGGGATCGCGACCCCCTCCCGTCCCGGGGCCCGGGGCGGGGAGGCGATCCAGTCCCAAGGCTTCACGACGGCGAGAGCAAGGGCCAGGGTCACGAGCGCGGCCACCGCCCGCAGGCCGAGGTCCGACCCTCCCGGCGGCCCGATCCGGGTCGTGGGCGGTCGCTCTACGTGGTCCCCCCGGTCCACGGTCGGGGCGCCCCTACTCCCCGAGGTAGGCCTTGCGGACCATCTCGTCCTCGCGCAGGTCCTTGGAGCCCCCCGCCAGCACGACCTGGCCGGTCTGGAGGACGTAGCCGCGGTGGGCGACCGAGAGCGCCTGGAGGGCATTCTGCTCCACGAGCAGGATCGTCATGCCGCGCTCGTTGATCTCCTTGATGATCTGGAAGATCTGCTGGACCAGGATGGGGGAGAGGCCGAGCGACGGCTCGTCGAGGAGGAGGACGGTGGGCCGCGTCATGAGCGCCCGCCCGATGGCGAGCATCTGCTGCTCGCCGCCCGACAGGGTGCCGCCCTTCTGGCCGGCCCGCTCGCGCAGGCGGGGGAAGAGCTCGTAGACGTGCTCGACCTGCTCTGCGTTCTCGGCCTTGCTCCGGGTGAACCCGCCCATGAGCAGGTTCTCGAAGATGGTCAGGCGCGAGAAGATGCGGCGGCCCTCCGGCGCCTGGCCGATGCCGAGCTGGACGAGCTGGTGGGCGGCAACGTGCGAGATGTCGCGCCCCTCGAACTCCACCTTCCCCACCCGTGGGTGGAGGAGCCCCGAGATCGTCTTGAGCGTCGTCGTCTTGCCGGCGCCGTTGGCGCCGATCAGGGTCACGATCTCGCCCCGGTGGACCTCCAGGTCGATTCCGCGCAGGGCGTGGATCGCGCCGTAGTACGTGTGGACGTCGGTGAGGCGAAGGACGGCCGTCCCGGTCCCGGGATCGGCCGCCGGCGCGGTCGGGGCGCTCATGCGGCCGGCTTCCCGAGGTACGCCTCGATCACGCGGGGATCGCGGCGTACCTCTTCCGGCGTGCCCTCGGAGATCTTGCGCCCGGCATCGAGAACGGTCACCCGGTCGCTGATACCCATGACCACCTTCATGTCGTGCTCGATGAGGAGGACGGTCAGGCCGAGCTCGGTGCGGAGACGCGAGATGAGCTTCATCAGGTCCTGCGTCTCCTTGGGGTTCATGCCCGCCGCCGGCTCGTCGAGGAGCAGCAGCTTGGGGTCAGCGGCAAGCGCGCGCGCGATCTCGAGCCGCCGCTGGTCGCCGTAGGGGAGATTCTTGGCGAGCTCGTTGCCGATCCCGTGCAGCCCGACGTACGTCAGGAGCTCCTGGGCCCGGCGATCGCAGAGGTCCTCCTCCGAGCGCGCCCGAGGCGTGCTCAGAAAGCCGTCCGCGAGGTTCGAATGCATCTGGGAGTGCATCCCGATGAGCACATTCTCCACGGCCGTCATGTTCTTGAAGAGGCGGATGTTCTGGAAGGTGCGGGCGACGCCCGACTGGACCATGTCGTTCGGCCGGGCGCTGCGGAAGATGCCGAAGCGAAGGAGGAGGGTCTGGTACCAGAGCGGACGCACGATCGCGAGGAGGAGCGTCCCCATGAGGAGGCCGATCGCGGCGACGCCGGCGAGGGCGATCCCGCTGCCGGCCAGGATCCCCGTCACCCCGAGCGCGAGGCTGACCAGGATGACGAGGATCGACGGCGCGACCCACACGAGCGGCTCCAGGCCGACCCGGCGCGAGCGGGCGATCATCGCCCGTCCGCGGAACTCGACCCGGCCCGCGGTCGGGTCGATGATCCCGAGCAGGACGTTGAAGAACGTCGTCTTGCCGGCCCCGTTGGGGCCGATGAGGCTGACGATCGACCCCTCGGGGATCGTGAAGTCCACCTCGTTCACCGCGACGAGGCCGCCGAAGCGGCGCGTGACCTTCTCGGCCACGAGGATGTGCCGCGTCTCGCTCATCGCCCGCCCTCCTCGGTCACTTCGGGAAGGGTCATCTCGTCCTCGCCGGGCGTGGTGACCTCCGCGTGGAGCTCGCGTTTCCGCCGGCTGTTCGGGAAGAGGCCCTCCGGCCGCAGCAGCATCATGCCTACCAGCGCGATGCCGTAGAGCAGGAACTGCAGGCCGATGAAGTCGATGTCCTTGAGGATCGGGATCCCGAGGGTGTCGAAGAACTGGTTGAGCGTCTTGAGGAGGACGTTGTTGATCGTGTAGATCACGAACGCCCCCACGGCGACGCCCCAGAAGTTGCCCATGCCGCCGAGGACGACCATGGCCAGGACGGTGAAGGAGACCACGAACCCGAACTGGTCCGGGCTCACCACGGTGAGCTTCGCGGCGTTGAAGACGCCGGCGATCCCGGCGGTCGAGGCGCCGAGGGCGAAGGCGAGCAGCTTCGTGGTGACCGTGTTGATCCCGTTCGCGGCGGCCGCCAGCTCGTCCTCGCGGATGGCCTCCCAGGCCCTCCCGAGCCGGCTTCCGGCGAGCCGGTAGCAGAAGATCATGACCACGGTCACGATGACGATCATCGTCAGGTAGTACGGCCACGGATTGACGGCGGAGAACGACCCGATCCCGGGGAGGTACGGGCGGTAGATCCCGCCGATCCCGTTCGTGCCGTTCGTGAGGTCGTCCGAGTTGAGGAAGACGATTGGGACGATCTCGCCGAATCCGAGCGTCACGATCGCCAGGTAGTCGCCCCGCAGCCGGAGCGTGGGCGCGCCCAGGAGGATGCCGAAGGTGGCGGCCACGAGGGCGCCGATGATGAGCATCGGCCAGAAGATGAGCCCGGCGGCGTCGCCGAGGAGCGCCGCGATGTCGATGCCGAGGATCTCGTTGCCGAACGGCGAGGCGGCGTACGCATAGGCGTAGGCGCCGATCGCGAAGAACGCCGCGTACCCCAGGTCGAGCAGGCCCGCGACGCCGACGACGAGGTTCAGGCCGAGCGCCAGCATGACGAACACGCCGGCGTTCGTGAAGCCGTCGATCCAGGAGTTCTGGGTCTGGAACGACGAGAAGGGCGGCACCGCGGCCAGCACCGGCAGGACGGCCGCCACGATGGCCATCCCGACGATGATGCTCATGGAGCGGTGGCGGGCGCTGAGCTCTGCGATCCGCAACCGGAAGGCGCCCCCGCGCCGACCGCTCGGGACGGGGAGATCCTGCACGGCGCTCATGCCCGCTCCCCCACCTGCTGGCCCAGGAGGCCGGCGGGACGGAAGACCAGGACGATGACCAGGACCCCGAAGACGACGGCGGGGCCCCAGCGCCCGTAACCGAAGGCGACTGCAGCCACCTCGATGAAGCCGATGATGAAGCCGCCGAGGGCCGCGCCGACCTGGTTGCCGATGCCGCCCAGGACGGCCGCGGTGAAGGCCTTGAGGCCGGCCTGGAACCCGAGGTCGAAGCGCGTCACGCCGTATTGCAGGCCGTAGGTCACGCCCGCGGCGCCGGCCAGCGCGGAGCCGATGAAGAAGGTGATCGCGATGGTGCGGTTGATGTTGACGCCCATGAGCGCCGCGGCATCACGGTCGAGCGCGGTCGACCGCATGGCGCGCCCGAGGCGCGTTCGCCCGATGAACAGCTGGAGCGCGATCATCATGCCAACCGCCACGGTGACGATGAAGATGCTCAGGACCGGGATCTTGACGTCGCCGATCTCGATGAACCAGTCCGTGGGGAAGATCTGGGGCGAGTTCGTCTGGAACGGGCCGTAGAAGATCTGGACGATGTTCTGGAGGATGAACGAGACGCCGATGGCCGTGATCAGGGGGGCCAGGCGCGGGGCGTTGCGCAGCGGCCGGTAGGCCGAGCGCTCGATCAGGACACCGACGAGCCCCATCACGATCATGGTGAACGCAAAGACCGCGACGAGGAGCACGACCAGCAGGAGTGGGTCCGTCACCGCGCCGGAGAAGCCCAGCGAGGTCAGGAACGACAGGCTGACGAACGTGCCCACCATGAAGACGTCGCCGTGGGCGAAGTTGATCAGCTCGATGATCCCGTAGACCATCGTGTAGCCGATCGCGACGA
>Ga0315273_10000315_pt1 | contig 48459 bp, 45 predicted proteins | sample YL17G02_0_MG_FD_205753 | JGI IMG/M metagenome (GOLD analysis project Ga0315273, IMG submission 205753) | Sediment microbial communities from Yellowstone Lake, YNP, Wyoming, USA - YL17G02_0 | ecosystem: Environmental > Aquatic > Freshwater > Lake > Sediment | place: USA: Wyoming | collected...
CACCATGATGCTGCGGGGTTTTTGAGGATCGCCGGGCGCGGCTCTCATCGAGGAGCGGGGAACTACCTCCCCATCATGACTCCGGATAGATTTGCGCAAGCCTCCCTTGTTTCAATACCGGACTACCCTGCAAAGACCGGGCTGACCATAGATTCTGTTTCATAGGGTCAAGCGGCCGGTTTTCTTGTCGGGAATTCGCACCACTTTAGGCCAGTCGCACCCGTATTGAGAATTCCGTAATGGCTTGGCCCCCGCTACCACCATTAAAGAACCCCGGCTCCGCGCCGCGCCTTGTAGGTCTAGCGTGTTTTCCAGAAATATGTCTGTCATCGTGGCAGGCATGAACTTGTGGTCTGCTGCTCGTGTGATTTTGTTGCTGTCCATGAGCTGATCCTGCCTTATCGGCAATTGACCTATGACTCTGCTTAACTAGCCCCCTTAGGTTCCGAAGGGAATACGTAGAACTGCGTATAGGCAGGGCCGGCAGGAAAGGGAACGCGGAACGGTGCCGGGTTGATGCGTGCAGTGGTGGCGGGAGAAGGTGACGCCACGCGAGAAGAACAGAAAACTGTCAGCGGGAGTTCGGGGCCGGGACGCAGGAAGGCCCGCCGGGTGGCGGGCCTTGCCTGTTCGGTCGATGCAGATCCCGGTCCAGTACGGTGTCAACCAAAGCTACGACTGTCCCCCTGGCCTGGCAACCGGGGCCGGACAGGTAGTACTGGGCCTCCTAGGGCAGCAACGTACAGACGTAACCTTCGCAGTGAACGATCAAGCGCGATGCGACTGCGCCCAGTGCGACTGCGAGTGCTCAACCCCCGGCCAACCAATACGGCTGGCGTAAGAAGAATGTGACGGTCACATTCAGCGGCACCGACGCTATGTCGGGCGGCGTCACCTGCGATCCGCAGGTCGTGCTGTCGGGCGAAGGCACCGGACAGAGCGCATCTGGTCGCTGCTATGACGCAGCCGGTCAACAGAGCAATTTGGCGACCGTCAGCAGCATCAAAATCGACAAGACGAATCCGACGGCTGCGATCACCACTCCGACCAATGGCGCGACCTACAAACGCAATCAAGCGGTGAAAGCGAGCTATAGCTGCAACGACACGCTGTCCGGGATTCTGGCCTGCACCGGCACTCTCGCAAACGGCCAGCGGATCGTCACATCGAAGGCGGTCAGGAACGCGAAGTTCACTGGCACCGCGACCGACCGCGCCGGTAATACCCAGAGGGTGACCAACACCTACACGGTGAATTGACCTGCGCTTTTTCGCCTGCGCTTGAGGCGACATGGAGACCCCGGCCCCGCGCCGGGGTCTCTGTTGCTGGCGACCGTTCGTTATCGACCCCTGCCAGCCCGTCGTGGGCGTCGGCTCGATGCAAGACGCTCCGAGCGCCTACGACATCCCGCCGAGAGCCACGGTGATCGCCTCGCCATTCACGCCCCCGGCAGCGTCGCTGCACAGGAACGCGATCACCTGCGCGACCTCGAGCGGATCCAGAACACGGTTCTGCGGGTAGCTGGCGGCGCGCTCGCGCCACACCTGCTCGACGCTGATGCCGCGCCGTTCGGCTTCCGTCTTCGCCGAGCGCTCGGCCATTGCCGTTCGCACCCAGCCAGGCAGCACTGCGTTTGATGTGACTCCGAACGGCCCAGCGTCCTGGGCGACCGCACGTGCGAGCCCGATAACCCCATGCTTGGAGGCGGTGTACGCGCTGCCGGAGCGTTCCGCTTTCTCGCCGGCGGTCGAACTGGTGAATACGAGCCGACCGAAGCCGCGCTTGCACATGCCGCCTACCGTCAGCCGCGCGAGTTCGAACGGACCGTCGAGGTTGATGCGCATCGTCTCGCGCCAGACCTCGGGATCCTGCTCCCACACCAGCCGCTCATGGGCCGAGCCGATGCCGTGGTTCACGACCAACACATCGATTGGCCCTAGTCGTCGCTCGGTCTCGGCAACGGCCAGGGCGCAACCCTCGGCGGTGCCGAGGTCGGCCACAACGTATTCGAGGCCAACGGCCGCCAGTTCCGTCGCGCTGCGCGACACGACCATCACACGCGCCCCCGCTGCCGACAGCAGCAGCGCCGTCTCGCGCCCGATCCCCCGGCCGCCGCCCGTGACCAGCGCCACACGTCCGTTCATCGCTCAGCTCTCGTATTCGTGTTCGCGGAATCGTCGCACGCTCGCCTGGCGCGCACAATCGTTCCAGCTTCCCCGGCACCTTCCTCGAACACGGACATTCCCCATGATTCGGGTGCGAGGCGTTGGCCAACCTGCCGCTGACTGAGAAAGACACTGGCCCCGCGCCGGTCCTATCTGTGTGCTCGTGGGCGAACCGGAAGCCCACAACCCGAATCATCACATCCCGCCGGGACTTGCCGACTGTGCTCGTTGCTGGCTTGCGCGGTTTCCGCCGACGCAACGCTTTCGGTCACCAGTCGGCCGAGCAAGCTGCCCAGGCGCAGATCATCCATGCGGCCGAATTCGTGCAGGCGCATGCGTCCCGCGCGGTCGATCAGGATCAGCGATGGCGTCCCCTGCATGGCGTAGGCGCGCATGGTCTGGGGGATGGCTTCGTTGGCGACGGCGGCATCCACGCCCACCGGATGCGTGATTCGGTATTCGTGCAGGAACGCCTCAAGCGCCACCGGGGTCATCGCCGCGTGGTGCTCGAATACCGTATGCAAGCCGACCACCGCTACGTCGTCTCTTGAGAACAGGTGATGCACCCGCTCGGCCTGTGGTACACCGTGGCTGACACAACCGGGGCACAGCATCTGGAACGCATGCAGCATGACGACCTTGCCGCGCAAGCCGGCCAGTGTCAGCGGTCCATCGGCGTTGAACCACTGGCTGGTAGACCATTCAATCGCTTGCGGGGCATCAGTCATGGCCAGTCACTCCTCGGACAGCAATTCGCTGAGTATCCAGAAGCCGCCACTTTACGACAGATGGGGAGCGCGCGGCCCGGGCCCTCGCTACCTGCCGAACCTCAGGCGGAACCCGCCATGCACGAACCGGGGTTGCCCGATCGTGTCCACGCCGGAACGACCGACCAAATAGGTCTCGTCGAAGACATTCTCGACCGCCACGAAGAGGTCGAGCCGCTCGGTCAGGTGCCCGCTCGCGAACACGTCCGTGAGCACGACATCCTCCATCGGCAGCGTGTTGATGTCATTCTCGTACTGCTTGCCGATGTAGCGTACCTGCAGGTTGATGGTCAGCAAGCCCGGGTCGTCGAATGACAGCGAAAGCCGTGCCATGTCCTCCGGGGCCTGCGGCAATTGCTTGCCGAGGAGCTGAGGCTGACCCGGTGCTTCGGTCACTTCGGTCGTCGCGAGCGTGTACGCGAGCCCGGCCGACCAATGCGGCGCAAAGGCCCAGCTACCGTCGACCTCGAATCCCTGGATCCGCGCCTCGCCGAGGTTCTGGCGCTGGCGCGTGTTCGCGCCGGTCGATACGTTGACGATGGGGTCCTGCATTTCGTTCCAGAAGGCGGTCAGGCGCGCCGTCGGGCCGCCGTATCCGCCAAGGTCGAAACCGACTTCTGCGCCGCGCACGGTCTCCGGGCTCAGGTTCTCGTTGGATTCGGTCCGTACCGTGCCCACCTGGAATGGGCGGTAGAGTTCGTCCAGCGTCGGCGCGCGGAAGGAGCGGTAGACCGTGCCACGGGTGGCCAGCCAGTCGTTGACGCGCACGCGCAGCCCTGCTTTGGGCGAGAATTCCTCGTCGGACCGGTCGTCGAAATCGGTCGAGGTCTCGGTGCCGTCGTAGGCGCGTTCCACTCGCGAGCCCGACAGGTTCTGCCAGCGGTCGTAGCGCAGTGCCAGGCTCGCGCTCACCGCGTCGGAGTAGTCGTAGATGTCCTGCGCGAATACTCCCAACAGGCGCTGCTCTCCGCCGGCATCGCGCTGCACGGTGGGATTGCCCGGGAGCGATGCAGGCGTCGGGTACAGCGTCTCGTGCGTGGTTCCATCGATCGAGCGGGCGTCGGTGCCCACGGTAATCGAGTGCGTGCCACCGAAATTCAGGGGCGGGCTGTTCCACAGGAGGCCCGCCCCGAGATCGCTGGTCGGCACGTCCTGCTGCGCCGACTGCACCTCGGTATTACGGCCGGGGCCGACCCGCGCCCTGTTCTGCTGGAACTCGCCGTCGTGACCGAACAGGGTGAGGTCAAGGACGCCGGCGCCGTCTGTCGTGTAGCGCGCGCTGCCGGAGACCTCGAGGCGCTGCAGCGCAGCCGTCGTGTACTGCGTGCCGGCGTTGAGGTCTTCATCAAAGTAGCTGCCCTTCAGGTCGATGCCGAGACGCGAGTTCGGCCTGATCTCGAGGCGGCCGTTCAGGGTCGTATGCCGGCTGGGCGTGTCGCCGTCGATCGCGCCGCGAGCGTAATCCGCGACGACCGGATAACCGTGTGACTCGAAGTACTCGCCTTCCAGCGCGCCGCCGACGCTGCCCCACCGATCGGCCGCACGGGCGGCCACCTGCATCGTGTCGGAGGTGCCGTACTCCGCGCTCAGGTCGGCTTCGTTCGGCTCGATGGGCCGCGAGAACGCCTGGATGACGCCGCCCAGGGCGTAGTTGCCATACAGGGCCGAGCCGCCGCCGGGCACGATCTCGATTCGCTGCAGCCCGAGGCGAGGCACGGCGCGCCATGCGACCCAGCCGCCGAAGGGATCGTTCGCCGGGATGCCGTCGACCAGCACCAGCGCGCGAGAGATGCCGGAACCACCCACGTTGCGTAACTTCACGCCTTGCGAACTCGGGTCGGCGGCCACGCTGCTCGACCGGCGGAAGAGTGTGAACGAGGGGGAGGTGCGCAGGAGTTCGTCCAGGGTCTTGGACGGGCTGCGCTCGATCTCGTCGGACTGCAGGATCGTCACGGCCATCGGGACATCGCCGACGGCTCGCTCGCTGCGCGTCGCGGTGACGGCGATTTCCTCGAGCTTCGTCGCTGCATTCCGGGCGGACTGCGCCGAGGCGGCACGCGCCGCGCCACCCTGATTTTCGGCCGCGCTTGCAACATTCAGGAGGGTTGCCAGGCATGCCGTGGCGGCAACGATGGGAACGGACAATCGAGTCATGGAGGGCCGTGCCTTCAGGAAGTGTGCACCTGAGGGCACGGGAACATCTTAGTTTACCAGCCAATCACCGGGTCTTTCGGTCCGGAATCGCGTGAAGCTCCGCGTGGTTCGATCCCATCACGGCCCACCAATTCAGCGGTGCATCCAGACTGGATTGCTTGACAGCCGTGCACCCTGGGCAATTAATGCCTGGGTCCGCGTTACCCGGCTTCCGGAGACACCCTTTGCGCCTTCCTCTCGTTTCGATTTCCCTGTTGATGTGCCTGGCAGGCTGCGCCGCGCTTCCCGGTGGCCGCCGCTTGGGCGAAGACGTGACGATCTCCCCTGGCTGGGAGCGCGTGCGCGCTGCCGCGGTGGAGGCCGCGCGTGATCCGTGGGTCTGGGCGTCGCTGGCTGGCGCTGCCGGATTGCAGATCGACAACTGGGACCGGAAGTTGTCGGACTGGGCGATACGCGAGACGCCACTGTTCGGCTCGCAGCACAGCGCCGAGACCTGGAGCGACGACCTGCGCAGTGCCGCCGTGCTGGCGGATGCCGTAACGATACTGCTGGCACCCGGTGGCGATGACGCTCACACCTGGATGGCGAACAAGGCGAAAGGCTATGCCGTGGATCTGGTCGCCGCCAGTGCCGCCATCGGGATCACGCACGTGCTCAAGACCACAGTCGGGCGGACGCGCCCGTCCGGCACGGACGACGAGAGCTTCCCCTCCGGACACACGACCACCGCCGCAACCTACGACCGCCTGGCGGCGCGCAACCTCGAGTACTTCGACATGACCGCAGCTGCGCGGCAGAGACTCACCATCGGGCTGGATGCGCTGACAATTGCTGCGGCCTGGGCGCGCGTGGAGGCGGGCGCGCACTATCCTTCGGATACGCTCTTCAGCATCGCGCTTGGCAACTTCAGCGCGAATTTCTTCAAGAATGCGTTCTTGGAATCTGCTGGCGACCGCGAGCAGGATCTCGCAGTCGTTCCGATCCACGGCGGGTTGATGCTGCGCTACGGCGCCAGATTCTGACTGGACGGCTCGCTGACCGCCCACATCGAGAACACTCCGAGCGGATGGTGGCTCCATGCAATCGTCAGCATGAAGCCGTAGGTCAGCAGGGCCACGGCGAAGTACCCGAGGCGCTTGCGCTGCGTCGCGGCCCGTTTCAGCGCGAAACTGCCAAGCACGATGTAGGCCAGCAACAGTGCGACTTTCGCTGCCAGCCAGCCATTTGCGTAAGCCGCGCCCGGCAGGATCACCAGCAGCATCAGTGCCGCAGTCAATAGCGCGGTATCGATGGCGTAGCTGAGATAGCGAAGGGTCGCTGACAGCGCCCAATCCTGATGGCCGGCCTGCACCATCAAACCGCGCATCAGGAACAGCGCACCGCTCAAGAATACGGCTGCCACGTGCGCCAGTTTGATCTGCGGATAGAATTCGATCATTGCGTCTACCGGCTCAAAATCCCGGCCGCTGATCCGTCTGCTCCAGCAGGCGAGTCAGGAAACGGCGGATCGCGGGCTCGGCATCCGCGGCGCTCATCAGTTTCTGTTGCTCCATCAGCCGCGCCATGTCGCGGATCGTGCGCTCGCCGTCGATCATCGCGAGCAGAAAGGCGTAGACACGCGTCGACAGCGATTGTGCACGGAATTTCGGCAGCACCGGCACCGGCAGGTCGCTCCGCCGCAGCCATTCCGGCACGGCGCGGCCCGGCGCTGGCACCTCGATGTCACGCTGCTTGCGCGCGCCAAATGTGATCACGGTTTCCAGGCGCGCATGCCGGCTGGCCGGAGATGAGAGATACGGCAGTTGTGCTTCACGCGGCTCGGGTCGCGCGAAGCCAGCCGCCGGCAGCGCATCGAGCAGCTCCTGCAGAGAAAGCGCATCGGCCGGCGCGCCATCCGCGAACGCGAGCGAACCGTGATTGATCCAGAGTCCGCCCGGCGCGAGCAGGCAATTGATCCGCCTCAGCAGCTGTGCGACCGGCTCGCCGGCTACGTCGATGTACCAGGGCGTCAATACCAGATCGAAGCGGCCGGGCTGCAAGGGCGGCGACGCCGCATCCGCCAGCAACAATTCGAGGCCTGGCGGTGCGTTTGTGGGTGCCGCAAGTCTCCTGAGTACCGCATGGTCCGCGATGGTTCGCGGCGCGATCGGAAATTCGTATAGCTCGAGCGATTCGCCGGCCAGGATGCGGCGTGCTGCCAGCAAAAACAGCGGATTGAAATCGAGCGCGACAGTCAGGCCCGGTTGTACGGCGCAATGCAGGTCGTAGGCAAGCCGCGCGGCACCTGCGCCCAGCACCAGTATGCGTTGAGGTCGCTGACCGTCTGGTAGCGCGCCCATGACCGCAGCGAGCCCGGCGGCGTTTTCCGCCTCGCCCCAGCACCAGTCGCGATGCAGGTTCGTGTAGTAACTCGAAAGCCCCTGGTTGAGCGGCAGCTCCGTGCCGAGTGCCGCATGCACGGCATGAGCCTCGGCGCGTGCGGCAAGGCCCAATGGCGTCATCAACTCGCGGATCCGGATCGCCTGATCGTCGAGCGCCGCGGCGACATGCTCGAGTCGCCGCCGCGTGAGGCCGCCCTGAGGTGCCTGCTCGAGCGCCGCGCGCTGGCGTGAAGCCTCCGTCGCGTAGTGTGTGAGCAGGTAGTGCAAGCGTCCGCGCCATTCGATCAATGCGGCGCGCGGTTCGGGCATCATCCAGGGGATTTCGCCAATCGCCGGAAAATCCAGACGACAGCCGAGGCAGCTTGAACCGGTCAGCCGGCCGCCACAGGCGGGGCAGGCCAACAGATCCGTCAGTCCGGGTCGCTCTGTCATGACGCGGATCATGCCGCATTGGCACCGGTGGTTGGGATGGCCGCAGCCGTCTATAGTCCTGCGATGCCCGAATCCGGTGAGTCACAGGTCTTTCGCGTCGAACCAGGCCGTGCCGCGGGCCCATTGCGGTTTCGGAACGATGCTGGCGATCGCAGGCGATTCATCGACATCGCCCGGTATCAGGGTCCGGCATTGCCTGCGGCTCTGACGGATCCGGTCGTTGAAGGCCTCGGCGATCCTGATCGGGCACCGCGAAGCTGGCGCATCAGCTGCGCCGAAGGGCGGTTCGAATTCCGGGCTCTCGCAGTTGAGCAGCTGGAAGAATGTCCGGCTCTATACGAACCCCTGCACCGGCCCTTCCGGCTGGGCACCTCGGATCGCCTGGCGGTCAGGGCGCTGCTCTGGCTACTGCGGCTCCCGGGTGGTGCGGGGCTGCTGCGACGCTGGCACGCGCACCGTCATTGACTTGCCTTTCCCGGGAGCCCACGGGAAGATTGCCAATGCAATCCGCAACCGCTTTTGCGCCCGCCACGGTCGGCAATGTCGGCATCGGATTCGACATCCTGGGCCACACATTTCCGGCCATCGGCGACCGCGTGCGCGCAACTCGTGCCGCGCAGCCCGGCGTGCGCATCGTGGCGATCACCGGGATTGAGCGCGAATTGCCGTTTGAAGCCGCGCGCAACACCGCGGGCAAGGCAGTCCTGTCGCTCTCGGAATCGCTGGCACTGCCATTCGGCATCGACCTCGCTATCGACAAGGGCATTCCACTGGGTTCCGGTCTCGGCGGTTCAGCCGCATCCGCCGTTGCCGCGGTCGTTGCGGCCAATGAACTTCTGGACCAGCCCCTGTCGCGGCTGGAGCTCCTTAAGCACGCGATCCAGGGCGAAGCCGTTGCGAGCGGCTCGCTGCATGCCGACAACATCGCCCCGTCGCTGTTCGGGGGGCTGGTGCTCACGGTCGGCATCGACAACCCGAGGATCAAGAAGATCCCGGTGCCGCCCGGAATCCGCTGCGTCCTCGTGCACCCGCATTTGTTCCTGTCCACGCGCGAAGCACGCGCAATCCTCGATCGCACCGTGAAATTGTCCGACGTCGTGTGGCAGACCGCGAATCTGGCCGGCTTCCTGGCCGGCTGCTATACGAATGACCTGGCGTTGATCCGCGACGCCTTTGAAGACGTCCTCATCGAGCCGCAGCGCGCCGAGCTCATACCCGGCTTCGCAGAGGTCAAGCGCGCCGCAATGGAGGAGGGTGCCCTTGGCTGCTCAATTTCCGGCGCCGGCCCCAGTGTCTTCGCCTGGTGCGAGGAATCGCAATCGCAGGCGATCTGCTCGGCCATGGTGCGGGCCTTCGCTCGGCACGATCTTGCCTGTGACCAGTGGATTGCGGAGATCGGCGACGTTGGGGCGCGCGTGGTGGAGCGCCGATGAATGTCTGCAGCACGCGCGATGAGCGGCTGCAGGTGTCGCTGTCACGCGCACTCGCGGATGGCATCGCACCCGACGGCGGGCTTTACGTGCCGGCCAGACTGCCAATACAGGCAGCGCGGGCGATGACGAGCCACGCCACGCTCGACCTGCTCGCAACTCGACTGCTGGCGCCTTTCTTCGAGGGTGATGGGCTCGCCGCTCGGCTTCCGGCCATCGCCACCGAGGCCTTCGACTTTCCGGCCCCGCTCAGGCCGGTCGGCGGCGGAGCGGAGCGGCTCTCGGTGCTCGAGCTGTATCATGGGCCGACCGCAGCATTCAAGGATTTCGGTGCGCGATTTCTCGCCGCCTGCCTGGCGCGAATTCCGCGACCGGATCCGCGGGTATTGACCATCCTCGTCGCAACCTCCGGTGACACCGGTGGAGCGGTCGCTGCGGCATTTCATCAAAGACCCGGCTTCCGTGTCGTGCTGCTGTATCCGGCCGGCAAGGTGTCGCCCCTGCAGGAACGGCAGTTGACCTGTTGGGAAGGGAATGTCCAGAGCTATGCCGTGCGCGGAAACTTCGATGATTGCCAGCGGCTCGCGAAGGAGGCTTTCCGGGATGAGCGGCTGCGGGATGCGCTGCCACTGTCCTCGGCCAACAGCATCAACATCGGCCGCCTGCTGGCACAGATCACTTACTTCGCGGCGGCGAGTCTCAGGATCCACGAGGCCGAGGGCACCACCGCCAGCATTGTGGTTCCGTCCGGCAATCTGGGCCAGGCTGTCGCCTGTGTCTGGGCACGAGAGCTCGGCCTGCCGATCGGCGAAATCGTGCTCGCGCACAATGCCAATCGCACGGTTGTGGATTTCCTGGCTGATGGCCGATGGCGACCGCGTCCAAGTATCGCTACCATCGCAAGTGCGATGGATGTCGGCGATCCCAGCAATATCGAGCGGCTCAGGTTCCTGTATCGGGACCACGCAACCATGACTGCGCGCATCCGCGCGGTATCGATCGGCGACGATGCGATCCGCAAGAGCATCCAGTCGGAATACCGCCAATCGGGCCTGACGCTGTGCCCGCACAGCGCGGCCGCAGCCCATGCCTATCGCATGCTTTCGGACCAGGAACGACGCGACTCCCATTGGGTGCTGGTCGCCACGGCCCATCCCGCGAAGTTTCAGGAAATCGTTGAACCGCTCGTCGGCCGGGCGATCGTGCCGCCACCCGCGCTTGCCCGCCTGCTCGGACGGCCGATTGCACACGAAGAAATGAACGCGAACCTGGACGAGCTGCGCGAACGCCTGTTGGCCGCATGAGCACCGACAGCCTCATCGTAAAGGTGGTGATTGCGGTGACGCTGTTCGCGCTCCTCGCACTGGGCGTCGCCGCCGGATTCCGACGCTGGCGCCACAGCCGCGCGCGGCGCCGGGTCGTCAGGGCCGTCGAGTCCATTTCACTGGCTGCGCTTCGCGACATCATCTTGCCCGACGGCAGCGGCGGCCACCTGCACGTGGATTTCCTGCTGATGACAGGGCGCGGGTTGCTGGTCATCGACCTGCGCGACGTGGCGGGCGTCGTTTTTGGCGGCGAACATATGCACGAATGGACCGTCATGAATGGCATTGAGCGCTCGACCTTCATGAACCCTCTCGAGGCGCTCTATGATCGCGTCGCCGCCGTGCGCATGCTGGCGGGCGATGTGCCGGTCGAGGGTCGCATCGTGTTCACCGAGCGCGGCCGGTTTCCCAAGGGACGACCACCGAAAGTCACTCAGCTCAGCGCGCTGGCGGCGGAGTTCCCTGCGCTCGGGCCGGAAGCTGCGAGTGCAGCGCAGGAGCGTTGCCACGAGGCCTGGGATGAAATCTCGAAGCTGGCCGAGCCGAGTCCGCTGGCGCGTCGCTGAGTTCGCCGTCCGCCGCAGCCCGCCTCAGCCTGCAGCCTGCCTCAGCCCACCGCCTGGAGGCTATGGTCCCCAAGCACCTTGGCGACGCAGACGGTGAGATTCTGCGCGTAGGCCAGGTGCAGGAATTCATTCGGCCCATGGGCATTCGCGTGCGGCCCCAGCACGCCGGTCACGAGGAATTGTGTCTCGGGGAAGCGCTCACCCAGCATGCCGATGAAGGGGATGCTGCCGCCGGTACCCAGATACATGGTGTCGCGCCCAAAGGTCGCACTGGAAGCCTCGCGCATGGATCTCTCGAGCCACGGCGCAAGTGCCGGTGCATTCCAGCCCGCGAGCGATGATCCGACATCGAAGCTGACGCGCGCACCGTAGGGAGGGTCGGCTTCGAGGCGCTTCTTGACGGCCGCCGCGGCGATGGCGGCATCATTCGTGGGTGGCAGGCGGAATGACAGCTTGAGATCCAGGCGCGGCAACAGCACGTTGCCCGCATTCTGCAACGCCGGCAGTCCACCGGCACCGGTGATGGTAAGGGTCGGCCGCCAGGTGTTGTTCAGGATCAGTTCGTAGGGCGCATCGGTGAGCGGGCGCGCGCCCGGAACAAATGGAATCTTGCCGGCCACCTGATCACCCAGCACCGCGGCGGCTGCCCTTGCCTGCGAAAGCCGCGCGGACGGGATGTCCACGTACAACTCGTCCAGCAACAGGTCGCCGTTGACGTCGTTCTCGACACGGGCCAGCAGCGTCCTCGCGATGCGGAATACCGAAGGCGCGACGCCGGTGCCGGCGCCTGAATGCACGCCTTCGGTCAGCACCTCGATCGACAGCGTGCCGACGAGATTTCCGCGCAGTGAAGTCGTGCACCAAAGCTGGTCGTAATTGCCGCACTCGGCATCGAGGCAAACCACGAGACTCGGTGTGCCGATACGATCCGCGAGTGACTCGACGTAGTGCGGCAGGTCGTAGCTGCCGCTTTCCTCACAGGCCTCGATCAGCACCACGCAGCGTGCGTGGGGAATACCCTGTTCCTGCAGAAGCCGGATCGCGGTCAATGACGAGAACACGGCGTAGCCATCGTCGGCGCCACCGCGGCCGTAAAGCCGCCCGTCGCGCAGGACCGGTTCCCAGGGAGAAAGGCCTTCCGCCCAGCCCGTGAACTCCGGCTGCTTGTCCATGTGGCCGTACAGAAGCGCGCTGCCTGGCCCAGTGCCGGGAATCTCGCAGAACAGCAGCGGCGTGCGATCGCCTGCGCGCACGATCTCGACTTTCAGTCCCTTGATCTTCTGCTCGCGGCACCAGGCGGCCATCAGGTCCGCTGCGCGATCCATGTGGCCGTGCGCTTTCCAGTCAGGATCGAAATCCGGGGACTTGTTCGGGATCCGGATGTAGTCGCAGAGACGGGGGACGATTGAATTGCTGAATGTTTCGCCGGTCTGCCGGAGGGCCAAAGGGAAATCCATTAAATCACCTTATTATCAATCCAGTACAAACTATATTTAATCTCGATTCGAGATTCCCCGCAACGCGGCCTACGGCCGCAGCTACAGTTTAAGGCCAAAGAAGCGGCGCGCGTTCGCGCTCGTCAGCGCTGCAAGTCGGTCGGCCGGTTGGCCCCGAAATGTCGCAACCGCATCCAGGATCACCGGCAGATACATGGGCTCGTTGCGCCGATGGGCCGGCTTTGGCTGAAGTGTCCGCGGCAGAAGGTAGGGTCCGTCCGTTTCCAGCATCAGGCGATCATCCGGAATCCGGCCGACTGCCTCACGCAGCGCCTGCCCGCGCCGCTCATCGCAGATCCAGCCGGTGACACCGATGGCGAGACCCGCGACCAGGCAATCATCAAGCTCCTTCGCATCACCGGTAAAGCAATGCAGTACCGCGCGTGTCAGCAATTGCGGATGCTCGCGCAGCATGGCCATGAAATCCGCGTGAGCTTCACGCTGGTGCAGGAATACCGGGAGCCCGTGCGTGGCGGCGAGCTGCAGCTGCAGCCCGAAGGCGCGTCGCTGCTCGGCCGGTGGTGAATAGTTCCGGTAGTAGTCGAGTCCGCATTCGCCGGCCGCGACCGTCATGGGATCGGCATACAGATCGGCAAGCGTCGCGCAATCCGAATCCTGAAACCCGGCGGAATGGTGCGGATGCACTCCCGCCGTCGCGCGCAGCAGCGCCGGCCATTGACGGCACAGTTCAAGAGCGCGCGCGCTGTCCGCAAGCGTGCTGCCGGTGACGATCATCGCGACAACACCTGCGTGCTGTGCACGCGCGATCACGTCGGCACGATCCTGATCGTAGCTGTCGTGGGAAAGATTGACGCCGATGTCGATCAAGGCAGGAAGCTGCATCGCGTCTCATCTGGCTCAGGCCGCGCGTAGCGCAGTCGTCACCGGCAGGCGTGCGGCTCGCAGCGCGGGCAGCAGGCCGCCGAACATGCCGATCGCGATCGCGATTAGCAGACCGCTCCGCACCAGCGCCGGGGTTACCTTGAACTGGAATACCACCTGCGAGAAATTTGCGCCGAGGGTCGACACCGCCATGTTGTTGAACAGCAGGTAGGCGAGCAGGGCACCGATCACGCCGCCCGCCAGCGCCAGCACCAGTGACTCGATCATCACCGAGATCACCACCGGTGTGCCACTGAATCCGATTGCGCGCAATGTCGCGATCTCGCGTGCGCGCGTGCCCACCGCTGCATACATCGTGTTGAGGGCAGCAAAGGTCGCTCCCAGCGCCATGATCAGGGTGACCACACCGGCCAGCATCCCGATGGTCTGGCGAAACTGCCTGGTCTGGCCGCTGTAGTACTGCTGCTCGGACTCGACGTCGACAATCAGGCGCGGGTCGGCGGTCAGCGCATCCTTGACCTGCTGCAGTGCCGACGCATCGTCAAGCTGCAGCCGCACCGCGCTGAAACCCCGGCGGTTGAATGTGGTCTGCGCGACCTCGACGTCCGCCCACAGTTCGCTCTCATTGGCATCACCCGATTCGAATACGCCGACCACGGTCCAGTCGGAGCCGCGCATCCGCAGCGTTTCGCCAAGTCTTGCGCCCTCGAACTGCTGGGTAACGCCACGGCCCGCGATCAGTTCGCGCAGCCCCGGCTGGAAACTTCGGCCATCGACGATTTTCAACTGGGGGCGCAGCGCAAATGCCGCGGGCTCGACGCCGCGCACGGTGATATTTGAACCGGTTTTCTCGCCTGCCTTCAGGAGTTCCGCGATCACAATCATCTCGGCAGAGGCGAGCGGCTGACCGTCGCCGCCATGACGTACGCCCGGCGCCTGCTTGATCAGCGTTGCCTGGTCGCGCGGCAGGCCAGAGTTGAGCTCGGCGCTGGAACCGCCGCGCAGGACCAGCGCGACGTCTTCGCGACCGGTCGACTTGAGGGTGGCCTGGAAACCCTCGGCCATCGCCAACAGCGCGGTGAAAACAGCCACCACGCCGGCGAGACCGACGATGATCACGAGCGACGGACCCCAGCGCTCCGGGACGCTCCGGAGGCTCAGCAAGGTGATTGCGATGGTCTGTCGCAGCATGGTTGATGTCTCCCGTCAGCGCCCGGCCAGCGCGTCGACGATCGAGAGTCGACTGGCTCGCAACGCAGGCAGCAGGCCCACCGCCAGGCTCAAGCCCACGATGGCCAGTACTCCCGTGATCCACACCTGGCGGTCGACTGCGAGCGGGAAGTTTCCGCCTCCGCCGATGACGATGCCGATCATGGTTGCGAGGCCGAGCCCGAGCAGCCCGCCAATCACGCACATCACAGCCGCCTCGGCCAGCACGAAACTGAGGACATTTCCGTCCGTGAAGCCCAGCGTCTTGAGGATTGCCAGTTCCGGGATCCGCTCGCGCACGCTCTGTGCGATGGTGTTGCCGACCACCAGCAGCAGCGTGAAAAACACGGCGAACAGGATCCAGCGCACGATCAGGCCGATGTCGCCGATCTGTTTGAAAAAACCGATGTTGAAATCCTTTTCCGTCTGCGTCTTGGTTTCGTCCGGTGAATTTTCGAATCGGGCGTCGATGGTCTTTGCGATTTGCTGGGCCTGGTCCGGATCCGCGAGCCTGAGAATGAAGGTTCCGGCGAAGCCGGAACCAAACTGGTTGGCCTCGTCGAAATACGCGTAATTGATGTAGCCGACATTGGTATTGCGCTGCCACTCTTCGTCCTTGCCGTCGTAGATGCCGACCAGGTCAAAGATCCAGGCCTTGCTGCCGTCTTTCTGGGGAAAGATGTTCGATGCGATCGGCACCTTGTCACCGATGTGCCAGCCATACTGTTTGGCGAGATTGCGGCCGACGATCATGCCGGTGCGCGTCTCTTCGAATGCCCTCCATTGCTGATCTGGCATCACGTACTCGGGATATACGCTGTGCAGACGCCCAGGGTCAGCGGCGAAAAAAATCAACTGCGTGTTCTCCTGCCATACCGCGCCGAACCACTGCTGCCACATGACCCTGGCCACGCCGGGAATGGCCTCGACCTCCGGCAGCAGGCGCATCGGCAGCGATTGCGTGAATGACACCCGCGCCTGGGTCACCAGTCGTGTCGCTCCGACGAAGTCCGCGCCGGCCGAAAACATGACATTGACAGCCTGCAGCAGGCCAAACAGCAGGAACGCAGTCACCACCGACAAGAGCGTCAGCACGGTGCGCGTCTTCTTGCGCAACAGATTGGCGAAAACGAACCCGGTACGGGTCATGCCGCTGCCTGCTCCAGCAACTGCCCCTTCTCCAGGTGCAGCGTGCGACGCGCGAATTCGGCCGCCTTCGGATCGTGAGTCACCATCACGATGGTCTTGCCGTGGTCACGGTTCAGCACCTGCACGAGTCCGAGGATCTCGTCCGCGGTCTTGCGGTCGAGGTCGCCGGTCGGTTCGTCGCAGATCAGGATCGTCGGATCCGACACCAGCGCCCGGGCAATTGCCACGCGCTGCTCCTGGCCGCCGGACAGTTCCCTCGGCTTGTGCCGCGCACGGTCCGTGAGACCGACCACCTCCAATGCCACGGCGACAGACTTCCTGCGCTGCGCGGCCGAAAGCCCGGTCAGCAGCAATGGCAATTCAATGTTGCGCTCAGCGGTGAGCACCGGCATCAGGTTATAGAACTGGAATACGAATCCGACATTGCGCGCGCGCCACCTGGCCAGTTGCCCGCCGGAAAGCTGGTCGATGCGCTGGCCGCCGACCAGGATTTCCCCCGACGTGGGCTGATCCAGCCCACCGATCAAATTCAGCAGCGTGGTCTTGCCCGAACCGGAGGGTCCCATCAGTGCAACGAAGTCGCCCTTGGGAATTTCAAGCGAAAGGCCGTGCAGCACTTCGACCGTTTGCTTGCCGCGCACATATGACTTGTACACGTTGCTGACCCGCACCATCGTTTCGCTCACTTGTTCGCCTCGTGTTCTGGCACCACCGCATCGCCGTCTTTCAGCGTGAGCGGTGCGTCGACAATGACCGATTCGCCCGCGGCTACGCCGGACTGCACCTGCCGCACGTCCCCCTGCACACCGCCGAGCGTCACCGCACGCCGTTGCGCCCGGCCCTCGAGCATCACGTAAATGACGTCCGCACCGGCGTCCTGACGGATGGCCGCCGGTGGCACCAGCACTCCACGTACCGGTGACGCCGCGGAAGTCCCGGCAATTCCGGGATGTTCCTCGAGAAAGGCAACGCGCACGCCCATCTCCGGCACGATCCGCGAATCTTTTGTTCGCAGTGCAATGCGCACCTTCACTGTCGCCTTGGAGCGGTCGGCTGTGGGGACGATCGCGATGACCTCGGCCGGAATCCGCCAATCCGGATAGGCATTCAGCACTGCTTCAACCGGCTGACCGGCCTGCACGCGGTTGATGTAAGCCTCGCTGACGTCGACCTGGATTTCCAGTGAATCCATGTCGACGATCGTGCCGATGCCGGTGCGGATCGAGCCGCCGCCCGCGGAAATCGGTGAAATCATCTCTCCGGGCTGGGCTGCCTTGACCGTGACGACACCGGCAAACGGCGCCCGCACGATCGTGTTGTCGAGCTGCACCCGCGCCCCCTGCAGCGTTTCCTCGGTCACCTTCACTTCACTTTGCTGGCTGGCGAGGCGTGCACGCAAGGCCTCGGCCTGCGTGCGCGTCGCATCCAGCACCGAAGCGCTGATCAAATTGCTCGCTTCCAGCCCGCGCTGCCGCTCGAATTCGCGCTCGGCGTTGGCCAGCGCGCTCCGAATCTCGGCGAGCCCGGCACGCGCTGCTTCGACCTGCGCGCGGCGCAGATCGACCTCCGCGCGGGCCTCGGCGTCATCGAGGGTGGCCAGGACCTCGCCCTCGGCGACGCGCTGGCCTTCCTCGATCAGGAGCGTGCGTACCTTGCCGGTGATCTTGGCCGACACCGTGGCCTGCCGGCGCGCAGTCACATAGCCCGTCGCATCCAGCACCGAAGTGCCGCTGCCGACAGCCGGTATCGCGCGTGCGGGTACCACCACCACCTGTGTCGCTTCGCCGCGGCCCAGGATCCAGAACAGCGCTGCGCCGGCCAGCAACAATACAATTGCGAGGCCGACCCACAATCGGACTCGCGACGGCGAAGCTTCCTCGCTCGCCCCGCGATCGATGCGCAGCTGATTGAGCAACTCGGACTTGTTCATGGGAGCAGGAGTCTGCCACAGTCCCATGCCGGGGCGCCGCCCATGTGCCTGCTCAGGCTGCGCGCCAGCGAAAACCCGCTGCGGCGATACCCAGGAACACGGCAGTCATCGCCAGCAGTGTCGCGAGGCGGGGCAGGACATCCAGGATCCCGGCACCGTCCAGCATGATGGCACGCGCGGCTTGCAGCATCTGTGTCAGCGGCAGCGTCTCGGCCGCCATACGCAGCCATGGCGGCGCGCTCTCGAGCGAAAACCACACGCCGGAAAGCAGCATCATCGGCCAGGACACGAGGTTGATAAAGCCATTTGCAAGTTCTTCGCTTGAAAACCGGGCCGCCACCATGAATCCCAGCGAGATCATACAGATCGCGCCCAGCACAGCGGTGGCGAACAGCAGGAATACACTGCCATCGTTGCGAAATGGAACCAGCAGTGCGAGGACGGCATACACCAGCGTCGTCACGCTGACCGTCAAGGCGAGACGTGACAGGATCTGGGCTGCGCCGAACTCGAGTGCCGTGACCGGTGTTGCCGAAAGCCGGCGCAGGAATCCCGACTTCCGATACCGGACGACGACATAGCCGACGCCGAACAGGCAACTGAACATCATGTTCATGCCGAGGATGCCCGGCAGCAGCCAGTCCACGTAGCCCACGGCCGCGCCGCTGACCGGCTGCCGGACTGCATCGCGCGCAGATGCCAGCAGCAGCTTCTCCGCCAGATAGCCATTCGGCGAATCGGCATTGACCCAATAGCCCGGTGCACCGCGAAGATCGAGCAGCAGCGCGCTCTGGTGCCGCTCCACTGCCCGGATTGCGGCATCCAGATCAGCGGCCTCCACGCGATGGAAATCCACGTAGCGTGTGCCGAGGAAGGGGTGCAGCCCCGCATCGAGCGTGGCACCGGGCGCGGTGATCACCCCGATATCCATCAAGTTTCGGGGCTGGCCGCCAAAGATGACCGCGAAGGCCACGACCAGCGCCAGTGGCAGCACGAAGTTGAACACCAGCGTCGAGCGGTCACGCAGGAATTCCAGGTTGCGCGCGTGCCACACGGCAAACAGGCGCCGGGGGTTCATGTGCGAAGCTCACGCCCGGTCAGCTCGAGGAACAGGTCCTCAAGATTTCGCGGCCTGATGCGCAGGTGACGCAATGGCACGCCGTGGTCGAGCAAGGCGCGCAGCGCCTGCTCAACATCTGCCGTCAGGATCTCGACCCGATCAGCCGCAGTCAGTACCGGCAGGGGAAATTTCGCAGGATCGACGCGGAACTCGTCGCGCGGCAGTTCCAGCACGACGTCGTCGAAGTGTTCTTTCAGCAGTCGCGATGGCGGCCCCTCGGCGATGATGCGGCCGTGATCCATGATCGCGACCACGTCGCAGAGGAAATAGGCCTCCTCCATGTAATGGGTCGTCAGCAGCACGGTCCGCTGCTCGGCCTTGATCGCACGGATCAGGTCCCAGAAGTTGTGGCGCGCCTGCGGATCGAGCCCGGTGGTCGGTTCGTCGAGGAAAAGTACCTGTGGATCATTGACGAGGGCAATCGCCAGCAGCAGGCGCTGCAGCTGTCCGCCCGACAGCTTGCGATTGTCGCGGTCCACGACCTGCTCCAACGCGCACAGCACGATCAGCTCATCCACGTCGCGGCCACGCGGATACAGGCGCCGGAACATCTGAAGGGTCTCGCGCACCGTCAGGAATTCCTGCAACGCGGTCTTCTGGAACTGGATCCCGGCTTCGTCGCGGAATCGTTTACCGAGCGGCTCACCGTGATAGAGCACGCGGCCGGCGGTCGGCTCGGTGACGCCCTCCATGATCTCGACGGTGGTTGTCTTGCCGGCGCCATTCGGCCCGAGCAGGCCAAAGCAGCTGCCCGCGGCAATTTCAAACGACACGCCATCGACCGCGCGCACGCCGGGATACTGCTTGACGAGATCGAGGACTTCTAGCACCGGTTTCATGCAGTTGATGATGCTATATCATTGGGTGCGTGACGCAGAGTCCATTCCCGCATTTACTGGCGCCGCTCAATCTCGGCTTCACGACTCTCCCCAACCGGGTGCTGATGGGCTCGATGCATACCGGTCTCGAGGACCGGCGCGACGACTACCCCAGATTGGCCGCTTATTTCGCCGAGCGAGCGCGCGGCGGTGTCGGGCTCATCGTCACCGGCGGCATCGCACCGAATGCCGCAGGCTGGACCAAGCCCTTTGCCGGCACCCTGAGTGGCCGCCGCCACCTGGCGCGCCACCGGCTGGTCACCGATGCCGTGCACGCTGAGAGTGGCAGGATCTGCATGCAGATCCTGCACACTGGTCGCTATGCCTATCATCCGCTTGCAGTCGCGCCATCTCGCCTGAAGGCGCCGATTTCGCGATTCACGCCGCGCGCGCTGTCCGCGGGCGGCGTCGAGCGCCAGATTGCCGCTTTTGTGCGCTGCGCGAAGCTCGCACAGAAGGCCGGCTACGACGGCGTCGAGGTCATGGGTTCCGAAGGTTATTTCATCAATCAGTTCCTGGTCGCAAGGACCAATCGTCGGGAGGACGGCTGGGGAGGAAGCTGGGCCAACCGGATGCGGCTGCCGATCGAGATCGTCGCCCGCACCCGCGCGGCGGTCGGACCGTCATTCATCATCATCTACCGGCTGTCGATGCTTGATCTTGTCGAAGGCGGCAATTCCTGGGACGAGGTCGTTGAACTCGCGCAGGCCGTCGAGCGCGCCGGCGCCACGATCATCAACACCGGCATCGGCTGGCATGAAGCGCGTATTCCGACGATCGCGACCATGGTGCCGCGCGCGGCCTTCAGCTGGGTCACGGGGCGGCTGCGTGGCAGCGTGACAATCCCGCTCGTCACCAGTAACCGGATCAACGATCCGGCGGTCGCCGAAAGAGTGCTCGCAAGCGGCGACGCCGATCTCGTTTCAATGGCGCGGCCGCTGCTGGCCGACCCGGATTTCGTGCGCAAAGCTGCCGCGGGGAGGGCGGATGAGATCAATACCTGCATCGCCTGCAATCAGGCCTGCCTCGATCTCGTGTTCGAGAATCAGGTTGCGAGCTGCCTTGTCAATCCACGCGCCGGCCGCGAAACAGAGTTGAATTATCGTCCGGCTGCCGCGCGGCGGCGTATCGCTGTCGTCGGTGCCGGGCCTGCGGGTCTCGCCTGCGCCACGGTTGCCGCCGGCCGCGGTCATCGCGTCACGCTGTTCGAGGCGGCCGATCGCATCGGTGGCCAGTTCAACATGGCCAAGATCATCCCGGGCAAGGAAGAGTTTCACGAGACGCTTCGATATTACCGGCGGCAGATCGAATTGAGCGGCGTGAAACTCGAGTTGTCGCGACGTGCCGGCGTCGCCGAGCTGACCGGGGGCGAGTTCGATGACATCGTGCTGGCATCGGGGGTCGTGCCGCGTTTCCCGGCCATCGATGGTCTCAGCCATCCCAAGGTGTTGTCTTACATCGATGTACTGCTGCATGGCAGGCCCGTCGGCCGGTCGGTCGCCATAGTGGGCGCCGGCGGCATCGGCTTCGATGTCGCGGAATATCTGAGTCACGACGCCACACATGCGCCGTCCAGTGTCGACATCCCGGCTTTCATGCATGAGTGGGGCATCGACATGACACTCGCGAAGCGCGGCGGTCTAACGGAGGCAGCCGATCTCACGCGCAGCATGCCGCGGACTATCTGGCTCCTGCAGCGCAAGCCGACACCGCCCGGCCGTGACCTCGGCAAGACCACGGGCTGGGTGCATCGGCTCGCGCTGAAGCGCCGCGGTGTGCGCATGATGGCGGGCGTGAGTTACCAGCGTATAGACGATGCCGGCCTGCATATCGCTGTCGGCACCGAGTCCCGGTTGCTGGCCGTGGACAATGTCGTCATATGCGCAGGCCAGGAATCGCAACGCGAACTTGCCGCTGGCATCGCAGCCGCCGGGTTTCCCGTGCACCTGATCGGCGGATCGAAGTTCGCGACCGAACTCGACGCCAGGCGCGCGATAGACGAAGGCTCACGCCTCGCGGCGGCACTATGAGTGACCTGGCCCGGCACGCGGCACAACTCGCGCTGCTGGACGAGGCAACAGCCACCCAGGGTGCGTGGCGCGTGCGCGCGAGCGACCGCGCGCGCCGGCTGACGGTGCGCGTGTTTCCTGGAGGGGAAGTCGAGATCGTGGTGCCGAATGGCACGCGCCCGCGCGCGGTCGAGCAGTTCGTCGCGAAGTACCGGCCATGGATCGACCGCAAGCTTGCGCAATACCGTCCGCTCGAGTCAGAAACGGGCGATGCCTTGCCGAGCGCAATTCGATTCCGGGCCAGCGGTGATTGCTGGCGTGTCGACCATGTCGAAGCGCCGGGTGCGCCCAAGCTCGTGATCGACGGCGCTCGCTTGCTTTTGATCGGCGATTTGTCGCGGGTTGCGCTCGCACGCCATGCATTGCAGCGTTTCACGATGCGGATCGCCCACGCGATACTGGTGCCGCAGCTTCAGGAACTCGCTTCAGAATGCGGACTGTATTTCTCAAGTGCGCAGATCCGGCGCCAGCGCACGCGCTGGGGCAGCTGTTCGCGCCGCGGGACGATCAGCCTGAATGCCTGCCTCGTCTTCCAGTCACCGGAAGTCGTGCGTTACCTGCTGCTCCATGAACTCGCGCATACGCGTCATATGAACCACTCCCGGCGCTTCTGGACACTGGTCGAACAGTTGGAGCCGCGCTGGCGTGAACTCGATGCGGAGCTTTCCCGGGGATGGCGCGAGGTGCCGGGCTGGGTCCTGCGCTGATGCAGTGGGCCCGCATTGCGGGACCGTTCCTGGTGCTGGCCATCGCGCTCGCCGCCGTGTCCTTCGGGTCGATCTTTGCACGACTCGCCGAGGCGGCGCCGCTGGCGATCGCCGCCTGGCGCATGGGTCTTGCAGCGCTCGTCGTGATTCCGGTGGCGCTCGCCGGAAAGTCCGGCGCGGAACGGATCGATTTGCGGCATGCCGCATTGGCGGCAGCCGCGGGTCTATTCCTGGCCCTGCATTTCGCCACCTGGATCGCGTCGCTCGATTACACGTCGATCGCGCGCAGCGTACTGCTTGTCAGCACGGCGCCGATCTGGGTCGCCATGCTGCAGTTCGTGACCGGGCGCGGGGCGCCGCCGTTGCGAACAGTGCTCGCGCTCCTGTTCGCGGTGGGCGGCGTGGCAATTGCGAGTACCGGGCACGACCAGAGCGAAGGATTGCTGACCGGCGACTTGCTGGCGGTCGCCGGCGCGATCGCGCTGGCCAGCTACCTGTTGTTGTCACAGCAAGCGCAGTCGCGCTTGCCATTTCGCCGCTATCTCGCGATCGCCTATGGCTCGGCGGCGGCCATCCTGTGGCTGGCCGTGGCAGTGACCGACACCGCAGCCGGCGGCTTCACCGCGGCAACCTGGTGGGCCCTCGCGGGAATGGCGGCGATTTCGCAGTTGATCGGACACAGCGGCTACAACTGGGCGCTGCGTCACCTGAGCCCGCTGTTCGTCGCCGTGGCGCTGGTCGGCGAGCCCGTGCTCGCGTCCCTGCTGGGCTGGTGGCTACTCGGGGAGGGGCTCGACTGGCAGACGGGCGTCGGTGGCCTGCTGATATTGACGGGCATCCTGCTCGGCGCGTCCGCGGCGCGCCCGTTGCCGGTAGCGGTACAGGCGCCAGCCCAGTAGCACGGCGAGCACCAGAACATATACGAGCGGCTCGCGGATATCGGCCTTCACCTGCCAGTAGAAATGCGTGCAGGCAAGGATCGCCGCGGGATACACAAGGCGATGCAGGCGCTGCCAGCGGCGGCCCAGGCGTCGCATGGCCCGCTTCGTGGACGTCACTGCCAGCGGGATGAGCAGCAGCAGTGCCGAGAAACCGACCGTGATGAAAGGGCGCTTCGCGATGTCCTCGAGCAACAGACGCCAGTCCAGACTCTGGTCAACGAGCAGGTAGAAAAGGAAATGCATCGAGACGTAGAAGAAAGCATACAGGCCCAGCATGCGCCGGAATCCCAGCAGGCGCGGCCAGCCGAGGAGTTCCCGGAGCGGCGTCACGGCAAGCGTCGTCAGCAGGAATCGCAGGCCCCAGATGCCAAGCGTATCCTGGATCTTCTCGATGGGATTGGCGCCCAGTTCTGCTGCCGGCCAACCCGCAAGGCCCGCCAGCAGCCAGCCAACCGGCAGCAGGCACAGCAGGAAAACGAGCGGCTTCGCGATCCACCGCATCGCAAGCCTGGTGTTCATCTGCAGCATCAGAAATTCCGCGCCAGGTCCATGCCGCTGTACAAGCTCGCTACCTCGGCGGCATACCCGTTGAATTGTGCCGTCGGCTGGCGTGACAGCAAAGAACCGGATCCAATGCGCCGCTCACGCTTCTGGCTCCAGCGCGGGTGGTCGACCTCTGGATTGACGTTGGCGTAGAAGCCGTACTCGCGCGGCGCCGATAACGCCCAGGTGGTTGCCGGCATGCTTTCCGTGAAGCGGATGCGCACGATCGACTTGATGCCCTTGAAACCGTACTTCCAGGGCACGACCAGGCGCAGCGGCGCGCCATTCTGATTCGGCAGTACCTGTCCGTAGAGTCCGACCGCAAGGATTGCGAGCGGATGAATCGCCTCGTCCATGCGCAGCCCTTCGACATAGGGCCAGTCGAGCACATGAGACCGCTGGCCGGGCATCTGCTTCGGATCCATCAGCGTCGTGAATTCGACGAACTTCGCGCGCGAGGTCGGCTTCAGCCGCTTGACCAGATCGCCGAGCGGAAATCCGACCCAGGGGATGACCATCGACCAGGCCTCCACGCAGCGCAGCCGATAGATCCGCTCCTCGAGTGCATGCGGCTTCAGCAGGTCCTCGAGCGTGTAACGGCCCTTGCCCTCACATTCGCCGTCGACGACGACGGACCACGGCCTTGGGCGAAGGCTGCCGGCATTGCGGGCCGGGTCGTCCTTCCCGGTGCCGAATTCGTAGAAGTTGTTGTAACCCGTGATGTCCGCCAGCGAGTTGGCCGACTCGGTGGTCGAGTAGCGCGCATTGCGCTTGTATTGCAGACGCTCGATGAGCGAAACGTTCATGACCTGCTCGCCGAAAGCGGGTTGCGCGAGCGCCGCGGCCACGCCGATACCGGCGATGCCGGCGAGGAACTCGCGTCGGGCACGGTAGATGGGTTCCGGCGTGATGTCCGAGGGTCGAATTCGCATGATTGGCCTCCTGCTCATCAGACCGGGGTAGCCGGGGCTTTGTTACGCCAATCCGCGACCGGGATCCCGCATCGACTCGCCGCGCGCCGCGCGCCCTGGCCGCCATTGACGAGCATCGGACGCTCGACCGCCCGGAGGTGCGCAAGATCAGAGCCGGAATTGCCATAGGCCGCGATCGTGGTGCCCGGGAATCGGGCCCGCAAGGATTCGACGCAGAGCAGCTTTTCGCCGCCGCGCCGGTTTGGCGTGGTCAGGGTGCCGTCGAGGCGCCCATCGCGCCAGGCGACACCGGTGCAGATCGTTTCATCAAAGCCGAAGCGCGCGCCGATCCGCGGAACATACAGGTCCACGCTTGCGGACAGCAGCACGAGCCTGTCGCCGGCGCGTCGATGGCGCTCGATGGCCTCCAGTGCGCCAGGGCAGAGCATTTCGTCATCCAGGCCGTCCACGAAATCGCGCGACCAGGCGGCGACTTCCGCCTGCGTCGCGCCGGACATCAGCCGCTGTATCAATTCGGACTTGAGCCTGCCCCGGTCACGAGCACCAGATGCATAGCGCCAGAATGCCGTCAGCGTGACCCATTGCCAGGCGCGGCGCGGGTGACGCCGCAGCCAACCGCGCAGGTAGGGCAGGAAGGTATCGCGTCGGGTGATGGTGCCGTCGAGATCGAACACCGCAATGGATCGATTCATGGCGCATCAACCCGCGCGCCGGACTGGCACGTGATCAGGCCGCCAGCTGGCGCAACACGAAATGCAGGATGCCGCCGTTGTCCATGTACTCCCATTCCTTGGGTGTATCGACGCGCACATTGACCGGAAAGCTCACCAGCTTTCCATCGGTTTTCAGCGCGCGCACGGTTGCTTTCTTGCTGCCCGGCGTCAGTCCATCGAAATCGTAGGTCTCCGTTCCATCGAGTCGCAGTGATTGCGCGTTCTGCCCGCTCTCGAATGTCAGGGGAAAGACCCCCATGCCGACCAGGTTCGCGCGGTGGATACGCTCGAAACTCTCCGCGATGACCGCCTTGACACCCAGCAGGTTGGTGCCCTTGGCGGCCCAGTCGCGCGAGGAGCCGGTACCGTATTCCTTGCCGGCAATTACGACCAGCGACACGCCGGCTGCGATGTATTTCATCGCGGCGTCGTAGATCGGCATCTGCTCACCGCCGGGCTGCATCCGTGTCACGCCACCTTCGACGCCCGGGATCATCAGGTTCTTGATGCGAGAGTTCGCGAATGTGCCGCGCATCATGACCTGATGATTGCCACGCCGCGACCCATAGCTGTTGAAATCCGCGGGCGCCACACCGTTCTGTTGCAGGTACAGGCCGGCGGGGGATTCCTTGCGGATTGCGCCAGCGGGCGAGATGTGATCGGTCGTGATCGAGTCCCCGAACAACGCCAGGCAACGCGCACGGCTGATCGCCGGCAGCCCCGGCCGCTTGCGATTCATGCCGGTGAAGTAGGGTGGATTCTGGATATAGGTGCTGGCGCCTTCCCAGCGATAGGTCTGTGATTCCGGGACCTGGATACCACGCCAACGCTCGTCACCCTTGAAGACGTCACCGTAAGTCTTGACGAACATGTCCGCTGACACCGAGCGTCCGATCGCCTGCTGGATTTCCCTGGCGCTCGGCCAGATGTCGCGCAGGTAGACCGGCTTGCCATCGTGGCCGATGCCGACTGGTTCGCGCGTGAGGTCGCGATCCACGGTGCCGGTCAGCGCATAGGCCACCACCAGCGGCGGGGAGGCCAGGAAGTTCATGCGCACTTCCTGGTGCACGCGACCCTCGAAATTGCGGTTGCCGGACAGCACCGAGGCGACCGACAGCTGGTGGTCGCTGATCGCCTTCGAAATCGGCGCATTGAGCGGACCGGAGTTGCCGATGCAGGTCGTGCAGCCATAACCGACGATATTGAATCCGAGTGCCTCGAGATCCACCAGCAGACCGGCGCGCGTCAGGTATTCCGTGACGACCTTGGATCCGGGCGCCATCGAGGTCTTGACCCAGGGCTGCACGGCGAGTCCGCGTTCCTTTGCCTTGCGCGCGAGCAGGCCGGCGCCGACCATGACGGCCGGGTTTGAGGTGTTGGTGCAGGAGGTGATCGCGGCGATCACGACCGCGCCGTCCTTCAGTTCAAAATCCCGGCCCGCGTCGCTCACTTGAGCGGGACCGCGCGATGCCCACTTGTCCTGGTCCTTGTCGAAGGCGGAGCGGAATGCCTCCTGCATGTCGCTCAACAGCACCCGGTCCTGTGGCCGCTTCGGGCCGGCCAGCGACGGCCGTACCGTGGACAGCTCAAGGTGCAACACATCGGTGTAGAGCGCGTCGGGCGCGCCATCGTGACGCCACATGCCCTGCGCCTTCGCATACTCGCGCACCAGCGCGATCTGGCTCTCTTCCCGACCGGTGAGACGCAGGTAGGTGAGCGTCTCCTCGTCGATCGGAAAGATCCCGCAGGTCGCCCCATATTCCGGGGCCATGTTCGCAATCGTCGCGCGATCGGCCAGCGGCAACTGGGCGAGGCCGTCGCCGAAGAACTCGACGAATTTCTCGACGACACCGCGCTTGCGCAGCAACTCGGTCACGGTCAGCACCAGATCGGTCGCCGTTGCGCCCTCCGGCAGCCGCCCGGTCAGTTTCATGCCGATGACCTCGGGAATCAGCATCGTCGAGGGCTGCCCGAGCATCGCCGCCTCAGCTTCGATGCCGCCAACGCCCCAGCCCAGCACGCCGACACCATTGATCATCGTCGTGTGCGAGTCGGTGCCGACGACGGTGTCCGGGTAGGCGAGCCCGTGCTCGTTGACGAATACGACACGTGCCAGGAATTCGAGGTTGACCTGGTGCACGATCCCGGTGTCGGGTGGCACCACGGCAAAATTGTCGAACGCAGACTGGCCCCAGCGCAGGAAAGTGTAGCGCTCCTTGTTGCGCTGGAACTCCAGCAGGGCATTGAGATTGAGCGCGTTGGCGGTGCCGTAATGGTCGACCATGACGGAATGATCGATGACGAGCTCAGCGGGAATCAGCGGATTGATCTTGCCCGGATCGCCGCCGAGCGCCGCCATCGCATCGCGCATCGCGGCGAGATCGACGACCGCAGGCACACCGGTGAAGTCCTGCATGATCACCCGGGCGGGTGTGAATGCGATCTCGCGGGTCGGCAGTTTTCGGGGGTCAGCACTGGCGAGGGCGATGATGTCCTCGCGCGTGACGGTCGTGCCGTCCTCGTGACGCAGCAGGTTTTCGAGCAGGATCTTCAGCGAGTAGGGCAGGCGCCCGACCGGGTATTCCGCGAGCGAGTCCAGGCTGAAGTACTCGAAACTGCGGTCACCGACGGTGAGCTTGCGGCGTGCCTTGAAGCTGTCCTGCATGATTCCTCCGGGTCGATTATAAGCGAGTCGATTACCCCGCCACCCAGGCATTCCTCGTCGCGGTAGAACACGGCGTACTGGCCCGGAACTGCCCCTGCCTGCGGATCCGCAAATCGAACGTCGGCGCCATCCGTGGACCAGTTGACCGCGCAGCGCACATCCGGCTGGCGATAGCGCAGCTTGGCCGTGCACTCGAACGCCGGCGCGGGTGGCTGGCCGCTGATCCAGTGCACGCTGCCGGTGCGCAGGCCCACGCAATGGAGCGCCGGATGGTCCCGGCCCTGAACGACGATGAGCGCGTTGCGTGCAAGATCCTTGCCCGCGACGAACCATGGAGCCGCCGTGCGGTCCTTCAGTCCGCCGATACCCAGGCCGCTGCGCTGCCCGAGCGTATAGCGCGCAAGGCCCTGATGCTCGCCGATGACCGCGCCGTCAGGCGTCTCGATCGGACCCTTCTTGCCCGGCAGCCAGGACTCCAGGAACTCACCAAAGGGACGCTCACCGATGAAGCAGATTCCGGTGGAGTCGCGCTTGTCGAATACCGGCAAGCCACGCTCGCGGGCGATGGCGCGCACTTCCCGCTTGCAGAGTGCGCCCAGGGGGAAGTCGCAGCCGGCAAGTTCTGTGCAGGAAAGCATGTGCAGGAAATAGCTCTGGTCTTTCCCGGCATCGACGCCGCGCAGCAGGCGCCCACCGCTGCCGATGCGCGCGTAATGGCCGGTCGCAAAGCGCTCCGCGCCCAGACGCCGCGCATAGGCCAGGCACAGGCCAAACTTGATCTCGCGATTGCACAGCACGTCGGGATTCGGCGTCCGGCCTGCGCGCAGCTCAGCCAGGAAATGCGCAAAGACGCGCTCCCGATACTCGGTGGCGAAGCTGACGCGATGCAGCGGGATCCCGAGCTCCGTACAACTGCGGCGCGCGTCCTGGAAATCGGCGGCGGTCGTGCAATAGCCGTCGCCGTCGTCCTCCCAGTTCGCCATGAACAGACCCTGGACATCGTGACCGGCATCCAGCAGCAGCGATGCCGCGACCGCGGAATCGACGCCGCCCGACATTGCGACGATGTGGCTGGTCATGGGCGTCAGTTGCCCGGCGCCTGCGCTGATGCCGGCAGCACGTGATTGAGGAGTTCCAGCGGGTAGCGCGCGCCACGCAGATAGTCGTCGATGCACTGGAGCACCAGCGGACTGCGCAATTCCGTCTCGCGCTCACGAAGCTGCTCACGACTGATCCAGGCCGTGCGGATGATTCCGCGGTCGAGTGATACGCCGTCGACACGATCGCCCACGCTGCCGGCAAATGCGACCCGCAGGAAGGTGCGTTCACCGGGGCCGCGCCACAAGTACAGGCCCGTCACCGCCTGCGGCACGAAAGGATAGCCAGTTTCCTCCAAGGTCTCGCGAACCACTGCTTGCAGCAGTGATTCCCCTTCCTCGAGGTGTCCGGCCGGCTGATTCAGGACGACGCGGCGTGCGGCACGTTCCTGCACGACCAGGAATCGCCCGTCGCGTTCGACGATGGCTGCTACGGTGACATCGGGCTTCAGCGCCATGCGGCGATTATAACGACAGGTCTGGCGGGTCAGCAGGCGCCGCTAAAGATGCTGCTGGCGTGTCTCGGCTTCCGGTTCGCTGGCGATCCAGATCTCGTCGAAGTAGTTGAGATAGCGCCGGGCGACGGCGGGATCATTCATCTCGACGATGCCTTCCCAACGTGCAGCCTGCAGGCGGTAGACCAGCGCGCGGTCGTCGGCGATCAGGAATGCAGCCTGGTTGCCGCGGTGATCGGACTTGACGTGCCGGATCTCGATGTGACTCGTGATGCGGCGCGCGAGGTGCACGAACCTGCTGCCCTCGTACATGACCCGCGACGGGTCCGCCAGCAGCACCCGGACCTTCGCGTAGCTCCTCGAAAGAACCATCTTCTTGACGGTCTCGAGAAACTGCGGCTGGTCATAGACTGACGGCTCGAGATCCTGCGTGTACATGGTCAGCAGGCGGCGCGCGACCAGGGCGACCTGCTGCGTGGCGCTGCGCGCCTCGTCGAGCGTCGCGATGATCGAACGCGTGCCGGTCACGCTCTGCCGTTGGGTTTGCACCGCTGTCACTCCAGGGCGTGCTTCATCCTCACGTGGGAGATGCCCGCCTCGTCGAACACATCGCCCTCGATACGAAAGCCAAGCTTCTCGTAGAAGGGCACGACCTGCACTTGTGCGTGCAGATATGGCTCGCGAATGCCTCGATGGTAGGCCTCTTTGAGCAGCAGGCGCAGTATCAAGGCGCCGATGCCCCGGCCTCGCAGTCCGGCTTTTACCGCGATCCGGCCGATCTTACCGCCCGGATTAAGTCGCCCGGTGCCAACTGGTTCACGGTTCAGGGTGGCCAAAGCGTGAACGCTGACGGCATCGTCATCATCCCATTCGTCGGATTCAGGCACCAACTGCTCGTCGATGAAGACTTCACGGCGGAGTTTCTGCAGCACCGGGCAATCCGTGCTCCAGGTCGTCAGTACGCATTCCATGGTGTCGGCAGCCATTGCCGGCCGTCCTCAGACCGCTCTGGCGAGCGCTTCCGCCAGACCCGTATAGGCGGCCGGCGTCAACGATTCGAGCCTTCGCCGTGCGTCGTCCGGCAATCCGAGCTTCGCCACAAAGGCACGAAGCTCGACCGCCCCGATCTCATGCCCGCGTGTGAACTCCTTGAGCCTTTCATAGGCATCGGCGAAGCCGTGGGCACGCATGACCGTCTGTATCGCCTCTGCGAGCACTTCCCAGTGCGCATCGAGATCCGCCGTCATGCGGGCGCCATCCGCCTCGATGCGCTCGAGGCCGCGCAGCGCGGACCGCCACGCCAATGCGCTGTGTCCCAGCGCCACGCCGAGATTCCGCATCACCGTCGAGTCGCTGAGATCACGCTGCCAACGCGACACCGGCAACTTCTCCGCGAAGTGCCTCAGCATCGCATTTGCAAGACCGGCGTTGCCTTCAGCGTTTTCAAAATCGATCGGATTGATCTTGTGCGGCATCGTCGAGGACCCGACCTCTCCTGGCACTGGCCGTTGCCGGAAGTAGCCGAGCGAGACATAGCCCCACAGGTCGCGGCACAGGTCGATCAGCACGGTGTCGGCGCGCGCGAGCGCGTCGCAATACTCCGCGATCCAGTCATGCGGTTCGATCTGCGTCGTGTACTCGTTTGGCAGGAGTCCAAGCGTCAGGATGAAGCGCCGCGACTCCGCGCGCCAGTCGATCTGCGGGCCCGCGGCCTGGTGCGCATTGAAGTTTCCGACCGCGCCGTTGAACTTGCCCATAAGCTCCACCCGACCGAGCGAAGCAGCCGCGCGGCGAAGTCGCATGACGAAATTCGCCGCTTCCTTGCCGAGTGTCGTCGGTGAGGCCGGCTGGCCATGGGTACGCGACAGCATCGCCGTGGCGGCGTGCTCATGAGCCAGTCTCGCCAGCCTGTCTGCAACTTCGCCGATCAGCGGCAGCATCACGCTGCTGCGCGCGTCAGAAAGCATCATCGCGTAGCTCAGGTTATTGATGTCCTCGGACGTGCACGCAAAATGCACGAATTCGAGCTGCGCGGGCAGGGCGCCCGACGCCGCAAGCTGCTCGCGGACAAAATACTCCACGGCCTTGACGTCGTGATTGGTCTCGCGCTCGATTTCCTTGACCCGCCGAACGGCGGATCCCTCCACGCCTGCGGCGAGCGCATCGAGTCTGGACGCCAGTTGCGCCGGCAGCGAGGCCAGCGCGGGAAAGTGGCCCGAGGTCGCAAGTTGCCGGAACCAGCAGGCTTCGACACGCACGCGATAGCCGATCAACGCGGCTTCGCTGAAAAGGGAGGCCAGGTCGGCGCACTTGTCGGCATAGCGCCCGTCGAGCGGCGACAATGCGGTCAGGCGATGATCGATCATGGCGCCAGGCCCAGATGATAGGATGCCCATGTTACCCGTGAGCGATAACGACCGCATCGAAAAGGACAGCTTCGGCGAGGTCCGCGTGGGCGCGTCGGCGCTATGGGGCGCCCAGACCCGGCGCGCCGTCGTCAATTTCCAGATCGGCCACCTGCCCATGCCGGCTGCGTTGATCCGCGCCCCCGGCTTGATCAAGTGGGCTGCTGCCGTGACCAATGGCGAACTCGGCGAATTCAAGCCGAAGCTCGCGGCGACGATCGCGCGCCTTCTTGATCCAGTGCGACTGGCGCACGGCGGAACGGCGCAGGGCGACCCGTGATCCAGGAACCGACACCCGACTTGCACCGGCTGCCGGTGGAGGCCCTGAGGCGGGAGTTACGCAGCCGCCTGAGGGGCTCTAAATACACAGATTCTGACTTGCGCGTCGGCGCGGTTTCACGCTCGGCCACGGAACGCCTGCGCACGCTTTTCCCGATGCAGCCGACACGCGCCGCCGTGCTGATACCGTTGGTCGATCGCGGCGAAGAACTGACGGTGCTCCTGACCCATAGGGCCATCGACCTCAAGCATCATGCGGGCCAGATTTCATTTCCCGGTGGCCGACTGGAGCCCGGTGACGACGATGCAATCGCGGCGGCGCTGCGCGAGACCGAGGAAGAAATCGGCCTGCGCCGCGAGTTCGTCGAGGTGATCGGCTGCCTGCCGGATCATGTCGTGATCAGCGGCTATCGCGTGACGCCTGTCGTCGGTCTCGTCCGCCCCGGCTTCGAGCTGGTACTCGATACCACTGAAGTGTCCGGCACCTTCGAGGCACCACTGCGCCATCTGCTTGATCCGGCGACACATGCGCGCCGCATGCACCGGATCGGCGGCGAGGACCTCGAATTGCTGGACCTGCCCTGGGGTGGACACACAATCTGGGGCGCGACGGCCGGCATGCTGCTGACGCTCAGGGAATTGCTCGGCGGGTTGCCGCTCCATGGCGATTGACCGATTGCTTGAAATCATGGTGCGCCTGCGCGACCCCGTCGCAGGTTGTCCCTGGGACCTGCAACAGGACTTCCAGTCGATCGCACCACACACGCTCGAGGAAGCTTACGAGGTCGCCGACGCGATCGAGCGCGGGGACCTCCAGGCACTGCGCGACGAACTCGGCGATCTGTTGTTCCAGGTCGCATTCCACGCGCAACTCGCGAGCGAGCATGGCGCATTTGCATTCGACGATGTCGTGGTGGCGATCTGCGACAAGCTCATGCGGCGCCACCCGCATGTATTCAACGCCGTTCCGGTCGCGGACGCCGCCGAACAGTCGCGGTTATGGGAAACACTCAAGGCCGGGGAGCGCAGGGCTCTGGGGCAGGGGACTGGGGCGCTGGCCGGCATTCCGCTGGCATTGCCTGCCCTGTCCCGCGCCCGCAAGCTCGGCCGGCGGGCCGCCGATGCGGGTTTCGACTGGCCGGATGCGGGCGGGCCACGCGCCAAGATCGACGAGGAGCTCGCTGAACTCGACCGGGTCATCGACGAAGGCAGGCATGCCGGCCGCCTGGAGGCGGAACTCGGTGACTTGTTGTTCTCCGTCGTCAATCTCGCGCGGCATCTCGACATCGATCCGGAGACGGCATTGCGTCGCGCCAATGAACGCTTCGAGCTCCGTTACGCCCATCTGGAGAATGCCCTCGCGACCCGCGGCATCGATCCGGGCACAGCCGGCCCTGAGTTGCTGGACCAGCTCTGGGTCGCCGCAAAGGCCGAGAATCCCTAGGAAAGGCTCCTGCCCGGAGCACGTCGGGCGTTCAGGACGCGTTCATGGTCGCCGGCCTAGATTGGCAGCGTGCCAATGCAAGGAGACGCACCATGTTACGCAAGCTCTGGATTTCTGGCCTTGCCGTCGGTCTCGCTGCCGCGTCCGCCGGGGCCCTGGCTGGAAACGATCGCGGCAGTGATCGGTACGTTGATGACCGCAACAACCGCCACGGCGAGGGCGATTATGAATACGCGCAGGTCGTCGGCGTGCAGCCGATCCGCACGCAGGTACGCGTGAGCGAACCGGTGCGGGAGTGCCATGATGAAGTGGTCCATCAGTCGGACGGCCCATTCTCGTCCCGTCACATCGGCAGCACGATGCTGGGCGGCCTGATCGGCGGTGTGGTCGGCAACCAGGTCGGCCACGGCCATGGGCGCGATGCGGCGCGCATCGCCGGCGCGATCATCGGTGGCGCCATTGGCAACAACGTCTCGCACGATCGCCAGCTTGGCGAGTACGGCAATGAGCGAGTCGTCGAGCGCTGCGATGTCCGCTATCGCGACAGCTGGGAAGAGCGTATTGACGGCTACGACGTGACCTATGAATACGCCGGGCGCCAATACTTCACGCGGATGCCTTACGACCCGGGCGAGCGGGTGCGGATCCGGATCGACGTTACACCGATGGGCAGTTGATCCCCCGGCCGGGCCGCGCAAGCGGCCCGGCTTTTTTCGACTTCCACTACAATGGCGCGATGCAAATGTTAAGGATGAGGCTGCCGGCAATCCTGTGTCTGGCCCTGATGGCCGGCACCGCCGCGTCCGGGCAGGCCCAGGTGTCGGGTCGCGACCATGACCGGGGCGGGGAGCGGGCCATGGCGGATCGCGCCATTTCCCTCGACGAGGCCGTGGCGCGCGCCGAGCGTCGTTACGACGCGCGCGTCGTGCGCGCCGAGGAAAAGATGCATGGCGACCGCATCGAATACCGGATCCGGTTGCTGGGCGCCGATGGCCGCGTCTTCGAAGTAAGGATTGACGCGGAATCAGGCGAGGAAAATTGAGGCCCGGATGCGCCTCCTGATCGTCGAGGACGAACCGGCGCTGCGGGAGACGCTGGCACAACAGTTTCGCACGGCCGGCTTTGCCGTGGATCTTGCCGCTGACGGCGTCGATGGGGAATTCTCTGGCAAGGAGTATCCGGTCGATGTTGCCGTCGTCGATCTCGGACTGCCGGGCAAGTCCGGGCTTGACGCGATCCGCGCCTGGCGCAAGGCGGACAAGTCATTTCCGGTGTTGATCCTGACTGCGCGCGACAGCTGGCAGGAGAAGGTTGCCGGGCTCGACGCCGGCGCCGACGACTACGTCACCAAGCCATTTCGATTCGAGGAGGTCCTGGCGCGGGTGCAGGCGTTGCTGCGCCGTTCTGGCGGCTGGTCGCAGCCGCTCCTGAAGAGCGGCGTGGTCGAACTCGATAACCGCAGCCAGGAAGTGCGGGTCGCCGGTGCCCCCGTCGTACTGACCGCATTCGAGTACCGATTGCTGGAATACCTGATGCTGCGTGCCGGCCAGGTTGTTTCCAAGACCGAATTGACGGAAAAGCTGTATGAGCAGGACTTCGAGCGCGACAGCAACACCATCGAAGTCTTTATCGGACGGCTGCGCCGCAAGCTCGACCCTGACGGAGACCGCCAGCCGATCGAGACGCTGAGGGGCCGCGGCTACCGTATCGCGCGCGACTGATCGTGGCGCGATCAACCCCATCGCTACAGGCACGGCTGCTCGTGACGCTGGCGCTGCTGCTGCTGGCCGCGGCCGGCGTCGCCGCCTGGTCTCTCGATTCGATGTACCGTGATCTCGGCCTGCGCGCGCGCCAGGATGTGCTCGACGCGCAGGTCATCGCACTGATCTCGTCGGCCGACATCGACAGCCAGGGCCGCCTGACCCCGGAAAATCTCGCTGAGACGCGGCTTGTTGCTCCCGGCTCGGGCCTCTATGCGGAAATCGTCAGTTCTCGCGGCAGCTGGCGCTCGCCGTCGGCGCTCGGCAGCGGCCTCAATCTCGCGGCAGTACCGGCGACCGGCGAGCGCCATCTGGAGTACGCGAAGCTCGCCGATGGCACGCGGGTGCTGGGTCTCTCGCTCGGCATCCGCTGGGAGCTCGAGGACGGCAGCAGCAGGGACTTCATCATCCGCGCCGCCGAAAGTCTCGAGCCCTGGTACAGGGAGGTCGCTCGCGTGCGCGCCTGGCTCCTGTCGGGCTCGATCGTGCTCGGCTTGCTGTTGCTCGCAGGCCTCGCAGTCGCATTGCGAATCGCGCTCAAGCCCCTGCACCGGCTCGAAACCGAAATCGCTGACATCGAGGCCGGGCGGCGTGAACTTCTGGGCTCCGGCTGGCCGCGCGAACTTGCCGGCGTCACGGGCAATCTGAACGCACTGCTGGCCGGTGAGCGCAAGCGCCTGGAACGCTATCGCACGACACTCGGCAATCTCGCCCACAGCCTCAAGACGCCGCTCGCTGCCTTGCGCGGACTCATTGAAAGCGGTCAATCCGACCGGCAGTCGAATTTGCGCCAGCTGGACCGCATGCAGGACATTGTCCAGCACCAGCTCAAGCGCGCCGTCTTTGGCGGCACCGGCGCGACGATGACCGATCTGCCGGTACAGGAGCCGCTCGAGCAACTTCGCGGCGCGCTTGCGAAGGTCTATTCCGACAAGTCACCACGCATGACCATTGCGGTTGCGCGGGGGACTGCGTATCCGATCGATGCCGGCGATTTTTTCGAGCTGGCTGGCAATCTGATGGACAACGCCTGCAAGTACTGCAAGACCGGGGCCGCCGTGCGCGCGATGCCCTGGACCTCGGTCGACTGGCGCCGTCCCGGTCTGGTGCTCGACGTCGAGGACGACGGCCGTGGAATCCCGCCTTCCAAGCGTTCACTCGTGCTGGAACGCGGCGCGCGTGCCGACGAAAGCGTCGCGGGTCAGGGCATCGGCCTGTCGGTGGCGCGCGAGATCGCCGCGGCTTATTCCGGCACCCTGGAGGTCGGCGAGAGCCGCCTGGGCGGCGCCCGCGTCAGCGTCCGGCTGCCGGGACGCTGACAACACAGATGCGCCGGAAGACAACCGGTCGCGAAGGACCGGATGAACGGCTGCTGAGGCGCCGCGCCTCGGTGCCGGCATTGTCCTATCCGCCGACCCTGCCGGTCAGCGCGCGCATCGACGAGATCTGCGAGGCGATCCGCAAGCATCCGGTCATCGTCGTCTGCGGCGACACGGGTTCCGGAAAGACCACGCAGCTGCCGAAAGCCTGCCTGCAGGCGGGCCGCGGAATCGCCGGCATGATCGGCCACACCCAACCGCGCCGCATCGCGACCCGCACGGTCGCCGCGCGCCTCGCCGAAGAATTGAAGGTCGAGCTGGGCGCACAGGTCGGCTTCAAGATCCGGTTCGCCGAATCCGGCTCGGTCGACAGCCTGATCCGGGTCATGACCGACGGCATCCTGCTCGCGGAGATCCAGGGTGATCCGCAATTGCGGCGCTACGACACGATCATCATCGACGAGGCGCACGAACGCAGCCTCAATGTCGACTTCCTGCTGGGTTACCTGAAGCGTCTGCTGCCACGCAGGCCCGACCTGCGGCTGATCATCACCTCGGCCACCATCGACCCGGGCCGCTGCGCCGCATTTTTCGGCGGCGCGCCGGTCATCGAGGTCAGCGGCCGTTCATTCCCGATCGAGCTGCGTTACCGGCCGCTGGCCGCAGACGAGGAGGACGACCTCGACCCAGGCGTGGTTGCCGGCATCGGAGCTGCCGCCGGTGAACTGCTGGCGGAACCGCCAGCCCAGCGCGGCGACATGCTGGTCTTCCTTCCGGGCGAACGCGAAATTCGTGAGACCGCCGAGCACCTGCGCGCACGACTCGGCCCGAATGTCGAGATCCTGCCGCTGTATTCGCGACTGTCGTGGGCCGAGCAGCAGCGCGTCTTTGCAACCGGTCCGCGGCCGCGCGTCATTCTCGCCACCAATGTCGCCGAAACCTCGATCACCGTGCCCGGAATCCGCGCCGTAATCGACACCGGGCTTGCGCGCATCGCGCGCTACAGTCCGCGTAGCAAGATCCTGCGGCTGCCGATCGAGCCCATATCGCAGGCGAGTGCCGACCAGCGCAAGGGGCGCTGCGGCCGCGTGGGTCCCGGCATCTGCATCCGGTTGTACGAGGAGTCTGACTACGAATCGCGTGAGCCGCACACGCCGCCGGAAATCCTGCGCACCAATCTCGCGCGCGTAATCCTGCAGATGGTGGCGCTCGGCCTGGGCGACATTGCTGATTTTCCATTTCTCGATGCGCCGGATGAACGGCTCATCAGCGATGGCTACCGCTTGTTGCGTGAAATCGAGGCGATCGACGACGACCGGTGCCTGACCCCGCTCGGGCGCATGCTCGCCAGGCTGCCGGTCGATCCGCGCCTCGCACGCATGCTGTACGAAGGCCAGCGATTCGGGGCACTGGCCGAGACATTGACGCTGGTATCGCTGCTTTCCATGCAGGACCCGCGCGAACGACCCGCCGGCATGCAGCCACAGGCCGACGAGAAGCACCGGCTGTTCGCGGATCCGCGCTCGGATTTCAGCGGCCTGCTCAAGCTCTGGCAGGCCTGGGGCGAAGTTCGAGGCGCGAGCGGCACGAATCAGGCGAGGCGCTGGTGTCGCGATCATTTCCTGTCCGCTGCGCGCATGCGCGAGTGGGGCGAGTTGCGCGGCCAGCTCGCGCAACTGGCAGTCGAGCTTGGATGGGCCGAGAACGAATCGCCGGCCGGCTTCGACGCGATTCATCGTGCGTTGTTGCCGGGACTGCTGGGAAGCATTGGCGAACGAACCGAGCGCGGCGACTATCTGGGGGCGCGCGGGCTGCGATTCACGATCGCCCCGGGCACTCCGCTTTGCGACCGGCCGCCCCAATGGATCATGGCGGCAACCATCACGGAAACACACCGCGTGTATGCGCGTCTGGTCGCGGCCATCGAGCCTGGTTGGGTCGAGGCCGCGGCAAAGCACCTGCTGAAACGCAGCTATGACGAGCCCGAATGGTCCCCGGAACGTGGCATCGTCGCAGCCCGGGAGACCGTCGTGCTGTACGGGCTGACACTTTCGGCGGGGCGGCGCGTCAATTTCGGCCGCATCGACCCGCAGGCAGCGCGCAGGATCTTTGTGCGCGAGGCGCTGGTTCACGGCCGTTGCCAGCTATCGGCGCAGTTCGTCGTCCACAATCGGCAGATCCGGGCCGCCCTCGAGCGCGACGAAGCGAAGCTGCGCCGCCACGGTGCGCTATTCGACGAGGACCGTGCCGCAGCATTCCTGCTCGAGCGCATTCCGGAGCGCGTGCACGACCTGCGCGGCTTCGAGCGCTGGCGCCGGACGGCGGAGGAATCCGATCCGCGGCAACTCATGCATTCCGTGGACGACGTCATTGCAGCTGACGCCACGCGGCCAGACGCACAGTTTCCCGACATTCTCGAGGTCGGCGGCCGTAAGCTCACCCTCAGCTATCGCTTCGATCCTGACGCTGCGGATGACGGCGCAACGGCCGACCTGCCGATCGCGATGCTGGGCTCGCTCAACGCCGGGCGCCTCGCGTGGGGAGTGCCCGGCTGGCGGCAGGAGCTGCTCGCCACGATGATCCGCGGTCTGCCCAAGGTGCTGCGTCGTTCGCTGGTTCCGGCACCGGCGACCGCCGCGGCCTGCCTCGCAGAGGTCGATACCACTGCGCCGATGCATGAGGAGTTCACGCGTTGCTTGTCACGCCGCGCCGGTGTTGTCATCCCTGCCGAGGCGCTGCGCATTGTCGAGCTTCCGGGATACCTGCAAGTCAATCTGCGTGTGGTCGGATCCGACGGCCGCGAGCTCGCGCAGGGCAGGGATCTCGCGTCGCTCCGCACGCAACTGCAGGGCGTGAGCGCTGCCGCTCTCAGCCACTCAACGAGGGACTTCGTCCGCAGCGGCATCCGCGACTGGGACTTCGGCCGGCTGGCGCAATCCCTGGAACTTGACCGCGACGACCTGCGGCTTGTCGTCTACCCGGCGCTCAGTGACCAGGGCGAGTGGGTCAAACTGACGGCCTTCGACGACGAAAAGGAAGCCGGGCTCCAGCACCGGAATGGTGTGCGCCGGCTGCTCGCCATTGCGCTCGCCGAGCCGCTCAAGCACGTGAGGCGCGCATTGGCCGTGGACCGGGAACTCGCGCTTTTGCAGCAGCCGCTGGGGTCATTGGCCGTTCTCACGGCCGACATATGCGACCGCGCCGTCGAGCGCGCCTGCCTGCCGGCAAGTGATGCGCTGCCGCGCGATCGCGAGGCCTTCGAATCCGCCCTGGAGCGCGGCCGGTCGGAGGTCTACGAGGTCGCAATCCGGATCGCCGCGGGCGTAAAAAGCGTCCTGCAGTCGGCGCGGGAAGTGCACGGCGCTTTGCAGTCGCTGCCACGGGGAGTCCACACGCCAATCGCAGCGGATTGCGCCCGCGAACTCGGGCGGCTGGCAGGCGAGCGATTCGTCGCAATGACGCCGGATCCGTGGCTCGGTGAACTGCCGCGCCTGCTCGCCGGGCTTGGCGCCCGCGTCGCGAAACTAAAGGCCGGCACCAACCTGGCCGCGCAACAGGAATTGCGCGCCTGGCGCGAACGGGTGGAGCGACTCGGTGACCGCGAGCTCGCGTCCGAGCTCACCTGGCTGCTGGCGGAGTATTGCGTGTCGCTCTTTGCGCAGCGCCTCGGCACTTCAGTGCCGGTATCGGCCAAGCGACTCGAACAGCGCCTGGCCGCCGCGCGCCGCTGATCAGTCGGGCGCGCCGAGCTTCTTCACGAACGGCGTCAGCAGGTCAATTGGCATCGGGAACACGATCGTCGTGCTCCTGTCGTTGCCGAGCTCCGTCAGCGTCTGCATGTAGCGCAACTGGATCGCGCGCGGGTCAGCACCGAGGAGCTTCGCGGCCTCGACCAGCATCGCCGCCGCCTGTTTCTCGCCCTCCGCGTGGATGATCTTGGCGCGCCGCGTGCGTTCGGCCTCCGCCTGCTTGGCGATCGCGCGGATCATGGTTTCGTCGAGGTCGATGTGCTTGATCTCGACATGCGACACCTTGATGCCCCAGGCGTCGGTCGATGAGTCCAGGATCTTCTGCACGTCGGCATTCAGCCGGTCGCGCTCTGTCAGCATCTCGTCGAGTTCGTGCTGGCCCAGCACCGAGCGCAGCGTGGTCTGGGCAAGCTGGCTGGTCGCTTCGAATGGATTTGCGACCTGGATAATGGCCTTGTCCGGATCCACGATCCGGAAATAGACGACGGCGTTCACCTTGACCGAGACGTTATCCCGCGAAATAACGTCCTGCTTGGGTACATCCAGCACGATCGTACGCAGGTCCACGCGCACCATTTGCTGCACGATCGGCCACACGATGATCAGGCCCGGGCCCTTGGTGCCCGCGTAGCGGCCGAGGGTAAACACGACGCCGCGTTCGTACTCGCGCAGGATGTTGATCGCATTGATCACCAGCACTGCGAAGAGGACGGCAACGGCAACGAGTACGTAGGTCATCATTTCTGGTCTCCTGTCACTCGATTGGCGAAACGTGGAGTGTCAGCCCCTTCACGCGATCGACGCGCAGCTGCTGACCCGCAGCAACCGGTCTTGAACTGACTGCGTTCCACAGCTCACCGTAAATCCGCACCTGGCCATGGCTGGTAAAGCCTTCGACCGCTTCGGCGGTATCCCCGATCATCTGCTCCCGGCCGGTCGCGACGGGCCGTCGTCGGGCGCGCATCGCGAGCCAGATCGTGCCAAGCATCAATGTGCCGGCAGCCAATGCAACGCCACCTACCAGCCCGCGGCTCAATGCCATTCCAGGTGTATCCGTGTCCATCAGGACGATCGATCCGATCACGAATGCCACGAGTCCGCCAAAGCCCAGCGCCCCGAAGCTCGGCACGAAGAATTCCGCGACCATCATGCCGACGCCCAGGAATACCAGCGCGAGACCGGCAAAATTGACCGACAGCACCTGCAGCGCGTACAGGCCCAGCAGCAGGCAGACACCGCCGACCACACCCGGGAGGACCGCACCCGGGTTGTAGCCCTCAAACATCAGGCCATAGATTCCGATCAGCAGCAGGCCGTAAGCGATCATCGGATTGGTCAGCACCGAGAGCAGCGCCGCGCGCCAGTCCATCTCGATGCGCTCGAGCACGATTCCCTTCGTCTTCAGAATGCGGGTACCGGTCGGCAACTTGACTTCGCGGCCGTCGAGCGCGGTCATGAGCGCCGGCAGATCGTCCGCGATCAGGTCGATGACGCCGCGCTTGAGTGCCTCCGTCGCCGTGATGCTGGCCGCATCCACGACAGCCGCCTCGGCAAATTCCAGGTCGCGGCCGCGCATCTCGGCGATGCTGCGGATATACGCGACAGAATCGTTGAGCACTTTGCGGCCCATGGCCGTCGCGGGCTGCGCGGGTTTCTTCGCGTCCTTGTCACCGTCTTTGCTTTTTTCCGTCTCATCGCCGTCCTCCTCCGGTGACGATCCGCCGATCGACACGGGTGTCGCGGCACCCAGGTTGGTGCCCGGTGCCATGGCGGCGATGTGACTCGCATACAGAATGAAGGTGCCGGCGCTCGCGGCATGCGCGCCGGAGGGTGCCACATAAGTCACGACCGGGATCCGCGCATTCAGGATGCCCTTGATCATGTCGCGCATGGAATCCGACAGGCCACCGGGCGTGTCGAGTATCAGGACCAGGAATTCAGCCTCCTGTTCCTCCGCTCGTGCGAGCGTGCGCAGGAAGAATTCGCGGGTCGCCGGACTGATCGCATCCTTGATCTCGACCAGGACGGCGGTCCTGGCTAGTGGTGAGGTACCGGCTGCTTGAGTCGCGACGGGCTGGGCCGGGGCCACACCGATGCCGGCGCCGGTCAGCAGGATCGCCAGGAAGCCAGGGATGAATTGGCGCAGGGCCATTTGGGGGTCTCCACCGTACCAGATTGATGATAGCAGGCTGGTCTGCTACAAGCGGAACACGAACCACCAGAACGGGAGGGGACCATGCTTCGGCGACTGGCAGTTATCGGACTTGCGATGCTGGCACCTGCAGCCATCGCGCAATTGACACCACCGGACACGACGATCCGCACCGAGCAGGTCGCTCCCGGGATCTACATGCTGATCGGTCAAGGGGGTAACATCGGCGTCTCGACGGGCCCCGACGGCACCTTCCTGATCGACGACCAGTACGCACCGATGACGCCTTCGGTCATCGCCGCACTGAAGGACCTGAATGCGCCGGCGCCGCGCTTCGTGCTGAACACGCACTGGCACGGCGATCACACGGGCGGCAATGAGAATCTGGGCAAGGCGGGCGCCGTGGTGGTGGCCCATGAACAAGTCCGGGCGCGTATGAGCGTCGATCAATTCAACCAGTTCCTCGAAAACGCCACGCCTGCCTCGCCGCAAGCGGCGCTACCGGTCGTTACTTTCAACGACGCAATCACTTTTTATCTGAACGACGACGAGATCCACGGGACCTTCGTACCGCACGCGCATACCGACGGCGACGTGTTCGTGCACTTTCGCAAGGCCAACGTGATCCACACGGGTGATGTCTTCTTCCGCTTTTATCCGTTCATTGACATCAGTTCGGGCGGCTCGCTCGCGGGCCTCATCGCGGCAGTCGACCGGATACTTGCCATTGCGGACGACAAGACACGCATCATCCCGGGTCATGGCCCGCTCGCGAATCGCGCCGATCTTGTCGGGTACCGCGAAATGCTGGTGACCACGAGCGGCCGGATCCGCGACCTGATGAAGGCGGGAAAGACCGCGGATGAGATCGTGGCGGCTGCGCCGAATGCCGACTACGACCAGAAGTGGGCCTGGGCCTTCATCACGCCCGAGCGCTATACCCGGATGGTCTACGAGTTACTCGATCGCGAGCTCAACCCAGATCGAACCTGATTCCCTGGGCGAGCGGCAGCTCTCTTGAATAGTTGATCGTGTTCGTCTGGCGGCGCATGTAGACCTTCCAGGAATCGGAACCCGCCTCGCGCCCGCCGCCGGTGTCCTTCTCGCCGCCGAACGCCCCGCCGATCTCGGCACCGGACGTGCCGATATTGACGTTGGCAATGCCGCAATCGCTGCCGGCAACCGACAGGAAGCGCTCGGCATGCTGCAGGCGATCGGTGAAGATGGCGGACGACAGGCCGTAGTCCGTGTCGTTGTGCATTGCGATCGCCTCATCCAGTGTCTTGAACGGGATGATGTAGAGGATGGGCGCAAAGGTCTCGTGGCGCACGACCGGCATGTCATTCCGCGCCCTGACGATCGTCGGCTCGACGAAGAATCCCGGACCCGGCAGTACGTGGCCGCCGCACAGGATCTCGCCGCCCTGGCTGCGCGCATCTGCGAGTGCCGCCTCGTATTGACGAACCGCTGATGCGGCCACCAGCGGACCCATCAGCGTCTGGGGATCAAGGGGATTGCCGATCCGGACCTGCTTGTAAGCCGCAATCAGTCGGCGCTCCACTTCCGCAATGCGCGACTCGTGCACCAGCAGGCGCCGGGTCGTCGTGCAGCGCTGGCCAGCCGTGCCGACCGCGCCGAACAGGACCGCGGGTATAACGAGATCGAGATTGGCGAACTCGTCCACGATGATGGCGTTGTTCCCGCCAAGCTCAAGCAGGCTCCTGCCGAGCCGCGAAGCGATGCGCTCGCCAACACTGCGGCCAACATTTGTCGATCCGGTGAAGCTCATGAGCGCCACGCGCCGGTCTTCAACGAACCGGTTGGCAAGCGCATTGCCGGCCGGTATGAACAACTGGAAGATCGGCGGCAGACTCTCGCGCGCCATGACCTCGTTGCAGATTTGCTGCACGGCGATCGCGCAGAGCGGCGTGTTGTGCGAGGGCTTCCAGACGCAGATGTCGCCGCAGATGGCGGCCAGGAACGCATTCCAGGACCACACGGCGACGGGAAAATTGAAGGCCGAAATGATGCCGACGACGCCCAGCGGATGCCATTGCTCGTACATGCGATGCCCCGGACGCTCGGAGTGCATCGCGAGCCCGTAGAGCATGCGCGACTGGCCGACCGCGAAATCAGCCATATCAATCATCTCCTGGACTTCGCCGTCGCCCTCAGCCTTGATCTTGCCCATCTCGAGGCTCACGAGGCTGCCGAGCAGGTCTTTCCTGGCACGCAAGGCATCGCCGACCAGGCGCACCGCCTCGCCGCGCCGCGGTGCAGGCACGTCACGCCATTTCGGGAAGGCAGCCGCGGCGCTAGCGGCGACGCGCTCGTAATCGGCCTCGGTCGCAGCCCTGACCGACGCGATCACTTCGCCGGTCGCCGGGTCACGCGATTGAACCAGCGGGGCATCGGAGGCCGCATGCCAGCCCTCGCCGGACCAGGCGCCTGGATTGACGGCCGCAAGACCGAGCCCCTTGAGAATCTCCGCCTTGTTCATCACTTGACTCCCACCAGATTGCGCTGGCGACCGGCCTTGCCCTCGACCACCATCCGCCCCGAAACGCCCTTGTCGCTGCCATTCTGGAACCAGGCGCCAAAGCGGTTTGCGAGTACAGCGGGCAGCCGGAACTGCTCTTGGCGCACGAAGCCACGGTAGGCGCCCGGTTTCGCGAGCACCTGATCGACGACCGCCGTGATGCCGGCCGCCGTCGTGACCTGGATCGCTGACCACAGGCGCCCCGAAATCTGCTGCGGATAAATCTTGTTGACGTAGTTCTCTTCGCGCAACTCGCCGCCCTGGCGACCGGTGACTGCGACGTAGACGATCACGACGTCCTGCAGGGTCTGGGGCACGGCGTTCTCGAGGATGCGCTTCAAGGTGCTGCGATCCTGGTTGAGCTTCAAATCGTTCATCAGCAGACGCACCTGCTCGCAGTGACCCGGGTAACGGATCGTCTTGTAATTCATCTGTTCACAGCGCTCGCCGAAGGTCTCACCCAGCGAACCCAGGCCGCCTGAAGTATTGAAGGCTTCATAGAGCGTGCCGTCGATCTCGATTTCCTCGAGTCCTTCGAGCGGTGCGGCCTCGACCAGGCGCCGATCCGCGATCGCGTGGCAGGGATTGCCGTATTCATTGATCAGGCCCTCGGTGGACCAGGTCAGTGAATACTTCAATACATTGTTCGGGTGCTGGGGCAGGGCGCCGACCCGCAGCTTGACGCTGCGCAATTCGTCGAAGTGGCTGATCAGTTCGTTCGCGGCGATCGAAATGAAGCCGGGCGCGAGCCCGCATTGCGGCACGAAGGCGGTTGGTGCGCCTTCGGCGATCGCGCGCACGGCGCGCGTCACCTCGACGTCCTCGGTCAGGTCGAAGTAGTGCAGGCCATGATCGCGCGCGGTCTGAGCCACCGCCACGTTGCAGTGGAAGGGCAGCGACGAGATCACGGCATCCGCGGGATTCGTCTCGAGCTGGCGCGCCAGCGCCGCCCGGTCCGTGCCATCGAGGGCGAACGGGGTCAGCGTCCGGCGGTCATGCGCGCGCGCGACACCGGTGGCCGTTTCCCCGCTGACATCCGCAAGCTGCACCTGATAGTCGCCGGCCTCGGCCAGCAGGCCGGAGATCAGCGCGCCGATCTTTCCGGCGCCAAGAACCAATACGCGATGCATGCGGAAGCTCCATCCGGGGGAGGCGCATTCTGCCCATTCGGGTGACCATAAACCACCCCAGGCGCCGGATATTTTTGCAGTGCAGCGAAACCGTGTACGATTGCGCACTCCATGAATACCGCCGTGCAAACAACTGGCTGGAGCCCCGAAAGCTGGCAGCGCCGGCCGGCGGAGCAGCAGCCTCGCTACGCGGACACGGCGAAACTCGCGCGCGTCGTCGAAGAGCTGTCGCGGCTGCCGCCGGTGGTCGTGTCCTGGGAAGTTGACCAGCTCAAGGAAGAACTCGCGGCAGCGCAGCGCGGCGAACGTTTCCTGCTGCAGGGTGGCGATTGCGCAGAAGGATTCGGCGACTGCGAATCGACGACCATCGCCCGCAAGCTCAAGATCCTGTTGCAGATGAGTCTCGTGCTGCTGCACGGGCTCAAAAAGCCGGTGATCCGCGTCGGTCGCATGGCCGGTCAGTACGCAAAGCCGCGTTCCGCCGACACCGAAACGCGCGATGGCGTCACGCTGCCGAGCTATCGCGGCGACATCGTCAATCGCGCTGCATTCACCGCAGCGGATCGCGAGCCAGATCCTGAATTGCTGCTTCGTGGCTACGAACGCGCTGCGCTGACACTCAACTTCGTGCGCGCGCTGGTCGATGGCGGATTTGCGGACCTGCATCACCCCGAGTACTGGGATCTTGGCTTCATGCAGCATGCGAAGCTCAAGGACGCCTACCAGCAAATCGTCGACTCGATTTCCGATTCGCTGGATTTCTTCCAGGCGATTTCCGGCGGACCCATCCACGAGACCAGCCAGCTCCGGTTCTATTCGAGTCATGAGGGGCTGCATCTGCTCTACGAGCAGGCGCAGACGCGCTATCTCCCACGTCGCAAACGTTGGTACAACCTCTCGACGCACATGCCGTGGATCGGAATGCGCACGGCGATGCCCGGTGGCGCGCACGTGGAATATTTCCGCGGCATCGCCAATCCGATCGGCGTCAAGATCGGGACGACCATGGATGCCGCCTGGCTAAGTGAACTGACGCGCATCCTGAATCCCGAAGGCGAAGCAGGACGTCTGACATTGATCCATCGCTTCGGCGCCGGCCACATCGAACGCTCGCTGCCGGCGATGATCGAGGCAGTGCGCGACAGCGGCCAGCAGGCGCTGTGGGTCTGCGACCCGATGCACGGCAATACCGAGACAACGCCGCAGGGCGTCAAGACGCGCCGTTTCGACAACATCCTGGCGGAGGTCGAGGCAGCTTTCCGCATCCACGAGGAGTTGGGGTCGCGCCTTGGTGGCGTGCATTTCGAGCTGACCGGCGACGATGTCACCGAATGTACGGGCGGGGCGCGCGGCCTGTCGGACGGCGATCTGGCAAGGGCCTATCGCACCAGCGTCGATCCGCGACTCAACTACGAACAGGCCCTGGAACTCGCGATGTTGATCGCCCGTCACCGCAGCAAACGGTAAACACACGTATTGTCATGGAGTTATAGTTGATATCTGAGAGTTTAGATGACATCAGTACCAACACCGGCCAGTTTCCGGTGCTCAGGCAGGATTGGCGCGAGGTGCTGCGTCCCGGGGCGACCGCATTCGTCAACAAGCTGGCGGCCCATTTCGGCCCGCAAGTGGCCGGGCTGCTCGAGCAAAGGGCAAAGCGCCAACTCAAATTCGACGCCGGGGTGCTTCCCGATTTCCTCGAAGACACCCGCAAG